>Ga0209231_1000738_pt1 | contig 15782 bp, 12 predicted proteins | sample Deesub45470m_DNA_FD_188086 | JGI IMG/M metagenome (GOLD analysis project Ga0209231, IMG submission 188086) | Deep subsurface microbial communities from North Pacific Ocean - 450_OLKR46/470m Metagenome (SPAdes) (version 2) | ecosystem: Environmental > Terrestrial > Deep subsurface > Unclassified ... | reverse complement strand
GTAAAAAATTCACGCGGATGCGGTTCAAAAATCACCACGGCCGTCAGCAGCCCGCGCGCCTGCGCCGCTGTCTTCAGCTCGTTCAGCAAGGCTTGATGACCCAGATGCACCCCATCGAAATTGCCGATAGTGAGAGCGACAGGCCGGGTATCAGGGGAATAGAGTCCACGTAGTATCTGCATAGCGGCGGAATTATACCGTGAGATGGCGCGTTAGCGTGCCGTTGTGATCGGGCATCTGAAAATCCGTTTTGCCGGGCGGCTGTCAGACATAGGGGATGGATAGTGACGTTCCCCCTCCTTAACGCTTCAGTTTCGAGAATGCCGCGGCCATTGCATTCGGCGTGACAGGCTTGGCCGTGCGAACCGCAGTGGGCGTTTTGGTCTGCGCGTGCTGGTTATGCGGTCGCTGTGCATCTCTGGTGTGTGCGCCGGTCTGAGCCGCGCTATCGGTCAGGCGCAGGGTCAGGGCGATGCGTTTACGCTTTTCGTCGATTTCCAGCACCTTGACCTTGACGATCTGCCCGGCCTTGACGACGCTATGCGGGTCTTTGACGAAGCTGCCGGAAAGCGCGGAAATATGCACCAGCCCGTCCTGATGCACGCCGATGTCGACGAATGCGCCGAATGCGGCGACATTGGTAACTACGCCCTCCAGTATCATGTCCGGCTTCAGGTCGGACAGCTTCTCTACGCCTTCCTTGAAGGTGGCGGTGGTGAATTCGGGGCGCGGGTCGCGTCCGGGTTTTTCCAGTTCGCTGAGTATGTCGGCGATGGTGGGCAGGCCGAACTGTTCGTCCACATAGCGGGCGGGACTGAGCGATTTCAGCAGGGCGCTGTTGCCGATCACGCCTTTGATGTCGTGTTTTATATCCGAAAGTATGCGTTTGACCAGCGGGTAGGATTCGGGATGCACGGCGGAGGCGTCCAGCGGATTATTGCCGCCCATGATGCGCAAAAATCCGGCTGCCTGCTCGAAAGCCTTCCTGCCCAGACGCGGCACCTCAAGCAACTGGGCGCGTGTGGCAAAGCGGCCTTGTTGGTCACGGTGCGCCACGATATTCTGCGCCACCGTGCTGTTCAGCCCGGATACGCGCGCGAGCAGGGGCGCGGAAGCGGTGTTCACATCCACACCCACCGCGTTTACACAGTCCTCAACCACCGCATCCAGCGAGCGCGCCAGTTGCGTCTGACCGACATCGTGCTGGTACTGGCCCACGCCTATGGATTTGGGATCTATCTTCACCAGTTCGGCCAGCGGGTCCTGCAATCGCCTCGCGATGGACACCGCGCCCCTGAGCGACACGTCCAGATCGGGCAGTTCGCCGGAGGCATATTCGGAAGCGGAGTACACCGATGCGCCCGCCTCGGAGACCACCACGTTGGTGAGTTTCAGTTCAGGGTGCCGCTTCATCAGATCGAGAGCCAGCTTGTCGGTCTCGCGCGAGGCCGTGCCGTTGCCGATGGCGATCACCGATACGTGGTGCTTTTCGGCCAACTTCGCCAGCGTATGCAGCGAACCGTCCCAGTCGTTGCGTGGCTGATGCGGGTAGATCACGGCGGTGTCCACCACTTTGCCAGTCTCGTCCACGACTGCGACCTTCACGCCGGTGCGTATGCCCGGATCCAGCCCCATGGTCGCGCGCGGCCCGGCAGGCGCAGCCAGCAGCAGGTCTTTCAGATTGCGCGCGAATACCCTGATCGCCTCGGTTTCGGCACGGGCACGCAAGGCGCCCATCAGTTCGGTTTCCAGGTGTAGAAAGCTTTTAACGCGCCAGGTGTAGCGCACTGTCTCGGCCAGCCATTGATCGGCAGGGCGCTGTTTGTTTGTGATGCCGAAGCGGCTGGCGATGCGCGCTTCGCACGGGTTGTACGGCGCGCTCATCGCGGGTTTTTCGGTCTCTGTGTCCAGTCGCAGTTGCACGGTGAGCAGTTCCTCGCGGCGTCCTCGCAGGATGGCCAGCGTGCGGTGCGAGGGGATAGTCCTGATGGATTCGGAATAGTCGAAGTAGTCGGCGTATTTCGCCGCTGCGTCCTTTTTGTCTGCGATGACGCGTGCCTGCACTACCCCGTGTTCCTGCACGTACTCGCGCAAACTTTGCAGCAGCGCAGCATCCTCCGCGAAGCGTTCCATCAGTATCTGGCGTGCGCCGTCCAGTGCAGCTTTGGTGTCGATGACGCCGGGGTTGTCACCCTGCGCGGTGGTAAACGCGGGCTTCAAAAATTTGGCGGCCTCCTGTTCAGGATGCAATGCAGGATGGCTCAGCAGCGCATCGGCCAGCGGCTCCAGACCGGCTTCCAGCGCGATCTGTGCTTTCGTCCTGCGCTTCATCCTGTAAGGCAGGTACAAATCTTCCAGTTGCGTCTTGTCCGCCGCATGGCTGAGCGCATCCAGCAAGGCAGGCGTCATCTTGTTCTGCTCGACGATCGCCGCAATGATGGTCGCGCGGCGCGCTTCCAGTTCGCGCAGATAGCCCAGCCTGTCTTCAAGCAACCTCAGCTGAATGTCGGAAAGGGCGCCGGTGGCTTCCTTGCGATAGCGCGATATAAAAGGCACGGTCGCCCCATCGTCCAGCAGCGCGATGGCTGCGGCAATCTGTGCGGGTTTTGCGGCGAGTTCGGTGGCGAGACGGTGTTCTATAGTTGGCAGCATAAGTGTGAATATGAACGACTGTGAGGTTTAACGATAGCAAAAGGCGACCATAGGTCGCCTTTTTTAGCTTGCAGAAATGCGCTGGAGCTTAGTCGCGTTCGCCGCTGAATGCCATCAACAGGCTCAGCAGGTTGACGAAGATGTTGTAGATATTCAGATACAGCGACATGGTGGCCATCACGTAGTTGGTCTCGCCGCCATTCACAATACGGCTGACATCGTAGAGGATGTAGGCGGAGAAGATCAGCACGGCGATTGCGGAGATGGTCAGGCTGAGCGCAGGGATGGCAAAGAACATGTTTGCCAGCGATGCGACTATCAGCAGAACCACGCCGATGAACAGGAACTTGCCCATGAAGCTGAAATCCTTTTTCGTCACCGTGGCGATGGTCGCCAGCGTGAAGAAAATCAGCCCGGTGCCGCCTGCGGCCATGCCGATCAGCTGTGCGCCATTGCTCAGGTGCAGCGCGACTTGCAGGATAGGGCCCAGAAAGACGCCGGCGACGAAGGTGAAACCCAGCAGCGCTGCGATGCCCCATACGCTGTTGCGCAGGGCGGAGACGGCAAACAACAGGCCCATCATCGCGCCGAACATCAGCAGCGCGCCCAAGATCGGGTGCTCAGCCATGAATGAGAAGTTGACGGACAGACCGACGAATGCGCCTATGACTGTCGGGATCATGGTCAATGCCAGCATCATGTAAGTGTTGCGCAACACCTTGTTTTGTTCGGTTGCGACGGCACCTGCGTGGGTGGCGAACTGGTTTGGATATTGCATGTATGAACTCCTGAAAGTTAAGTGTTTCGTTTCAACGACAGGCATGAGACTAGCGAAGTATCGGGAAAGTTGCAACCTTGAACTGATTTTTAAATTGACTCAAGATGAAAATCACCCAAGGTGGTCGCAAAACGGGATCGTTGCCTCAAGTTAAAGGTTACCGTAACTGTCGGGGTAATCTAAGGAAACGCTGATTTATTCATTGCGCCGTCATTGCGAGCGAAGCGTGGCAATCCAGTTCTTTGATTTAAAAAGAATTCTGGTTTGCCACGTCCCGCCACGTACCTCGCGGCTAAAGGCCGCTCCTGATGAAACCACTGATAAAACTACTGGTAAAACAACCCAATTCTGATTATGACGATAAAACAGCCATATCATCATTGGTCAATTCTGGCTAAGGGCTAAAGCCCAAGCCATCATTGATAGCCATTCGACTAAGCTGGCAAGCTGGCAAGCTGGCAAGTCGCTGGTTATCGCAAAGACGATTTAATTAGCATCTCCCTAACATGGGCAAGCAAGAATGACGCGCCTATCTTGATGCGATATGGGTACGCTATCGGCGTGCCGACAAGGCGGACAATCTGGAACGAGGTGGCGGATGGCGTGATGAAGCAAATCAAGGCGCGCGAGGGCAGTAAACGGGTCAGAAAACACAGCAAACCGGTCACCCGGCGCAACGTCTGCTCAATCATCCTGACGCACAGGAAAGCGCAAAAAAATTGGTTACGCAAATAGAAACGCTGAATCCGTTCGATATTCAGAAACGAATTCAGCGTAAACCTAAACTGCTTCGGTAACCACCGAACATGAGGCAACGATCAAGCCCTACGGTAGCCTTTTAACTTGAAGCAATGCGGCAGCATCACAGGATAGCCGAGTCTTTTTCGCCACGCTCATACACCACATGCGCGCGTCCGACCAGCAGCGGATCGAGCGGTCCGATCGCGTCCAGATTTTTGTTGGTATAGGGCAATTTATGCAATACGTAGCGCATGGCATTCAATCGTGCGCGTTTCTTGCAGTCGGACTTGATGACCGTCCAGGGCGAATCTGCGGTATCCGTATAGAAGAACATCGCCTCTTTGGACTTGGTGTATTCCTCCCATTTGTCCAGCGATGCCAGATCGATAGGCGACAATTTCCACTGTTTGAGCGGATGTAGCTTGCGCTCCTTGAAACGACGACGCTGTTCATCGCGGCTGACCGAGAACCAGAACTTGATCAGAAAAACACCGCTGCGCGTCAGCGTACGCTCAAATTCCGGCGTCTGACGCATGAATTCGTTATATTCGTCAGGCGTGCAAAATCCCATTACACGTTCCACGCCTGCACGGTTGTACCAGGAGCGGTCAAACAGTGCGATCTCGCCTGCGGTCGGCAAATGCTGTACATAACGCTGAAAATACCATTGTCCGCGTTCCACTTCGGATGGCTTCTCCAGCGCGACGACATGCGCACCCCGCGGGTTCAGGTGCTCCATCATGCGTTTGATCGTGCCACCCTTGCCGGCGGCATCGCGCCCTTCAAACAGAATGACCACCTTCTGTCCGGTCTCCTTAACCCACGCCTGCAGCTTGAGCATCTCAACCTGCAAATGGTATTTCTGTTTTTCGTAATTCTTGCGCGACATCAGGTTTTTGTACGGATAGCCACCTTCACGCCAGTCGTCGGATAATTGTTCGTCAGGCAAGCGATTCCTGGTCGTCACTTGATCTGAACTGCCCAGCAACGCCTTGCGCAAGGCAGCCGCATCATCGGGTGACGAGCCATCCATGATGGCGCCGAGCGCTTTGGCCAGAGCCGCCGTATCACCCGGCTCTATGGTAGATAGAATGTCCTGCAGGGCGACCACCTTGGCAGTCGTTGCCGCCTCGACAGCCTGACCGACTGCAAAAGACTCGATGCCTTTCGGCGTCAGTTGCGGCGACATATCACCAAGCTTAGCCGTGCGGGGTTGTGCGCCGCCAAGCGGCTTGGCCCGTGTAGAGGTTGCCCTGGGCTTTTTCGCAGTTGGGTTTTTTGCAGTCGTTTTTTCCATGATTTTCACTCTCGCTAAAAGTTAACAATGCCGACAAAAAGACGAACATTCTACCCCCATTAAGGCAGCAAATCTAATCGGAGCCTGTCAGCGAATTGACTCAAGATAATAGTTCCTCAGGGTGGTCGCAAAAAGGGATCGTTGCCTCAAGTTAAAGGTTACCGTAGCTATCGGGGTAATCTGATATGGGCAAGCACTATCTTGATGCGATACGGGCACGCTATCGGCGTGCCGACAAGGCGGGCAATCTGGAACAAGGGGGCGGATGGCGTGATGAAGCAAATCAAGGCGATTCAACAAGCCTTACCTTTTACAGTAACTATCGAACCTGAGGCAACGATCAATCCCTAAGGTAACCTTTTAACTTGAGGTAATGCGTTTTTTCGCGGTTTCCGAGAAATGATAGTTCAGGCCAGTGCGGGGAACAGTCCCTTGAGGCCGTTGGCGATAAATTCAACCGCAATTGCCGCCAGTATCAGTCCCATGATTCGGGTGAATATATTGATCCCCGTGGCGCTGATGCGATCCGCTATCCATGGCGATAAACGCAGTATCCCCCAGATAAGCAGACCCAGCAGGATGATGCCCAGCGCGATGATCATGTGGTGGCTGACGCCGCTGGTCTTGTGCGCCGCCAGTATCACGGTACTGATGGCGCCCGGCCCGGCCAGCAGGGGCATGGCCAGCGGCACGATGGCGACAGATTCCTTGTCTACGGATTCGCTGGCCTCCTCGTCAGTCTGTTTGATATGGCTGGTTCTTGCATGCAGCATGGAGATGGCCATCAGCAGTATCAGGATGCCGCCCCCGACTCTGAATGAGGCGACGGTTATGCCGAAAAATGCCAGCAGCAGTTCACCGAAAAACAGTGTCATCAGCAGGATGATGGTCACCCCCAGTGCCACCATATCGGTCGTCCGGCGGCGCTGGGCAGGGTTCTGATCGGAGGTCATGCTGATGAAGATCGGTATCACCCCCAGAGGGTTGATGATAGCCAGCAGGCCGATGTATATTTTTACGTATTCCGCGTAGTCAAGCATGAACATCGTTCCGGGTGCGATAGCGGCATGATACTTCAAGAAGTTGCACGGTTTGCCGATATTGTAAACAACCGGGGAGAAAAATCATGAACCTGATCGCGGGCATAAGCCATATCGAAAACAGTCTGGCCGGGCATCAGCCCGAGCACGGTGAAAAGAAACCTGCGCGAAAAAAGATACGCGTCGAGGCCGCCGAGGAACAGAAGGAGTCGACGGATGCCAGCCATGCCTCAACGGAATACGACAGCCGACTGGGGAGCAAGCTGGATACGAATGCATAGTCCACTGGCGATTTTCGGAAAAATATCAAGAAAATTGCAATCGTGAATTGATTATTGAGTATTATCAAAGCTTGACAGGTTTTTTGATAACATGGATGTAAGGGGACAGGGCGGCGGGATGACGATTGCACTAGGGGGTCTGGTTTTACGCTGCCTGAGGGTGGGTGTTGCGCTGTTGGCAGCGGGCGTGTTTGCGTCTTGCGGCAAGGCGCCGTCTGAGCCGTTGCGCATTGCCAGCAGTCCGTGGCCCGGTTACGAGCCTGTCTATCTGGCACGCGACATCGGATATCTGCCCAGAGAAAAGGCGAATATCTTCGAGCTGCCTTCTTCGGATATTACCCTCGAATCGTTCCGCAACCGCTCTGCCGATATGGCGACAGTGACACTGGATGAAACCCTGGAACTGCTGGCAAACGGTGTCAGGCTGCGCATCCTGTTCGTCATGGATGGTTCCAACGGCGGTGATGCGGTGATGGCCACACCCGAGGTCAAGACGCTGGCCGACCTGAAGGGCAAGCGCATCGTCATCACCAATATCCCCCTGGGCGTGTACATGCTGAGCCGTACCTTGAACGCGGCGAAGCTGACGCGGGAAGATGTGCGGGTTATTTCGAGCAGCGAGAGTAAACATGCGGAAATGTATAAACAGGGTGGGGGGGATGCCTTCGTCAGCTATGAGCCTTTCAAGTCGCAGCTGGCTGCCTTGGGGGCGCATGTCATTTTCGACAGCAGCCAGATACCCAACGAGATATTCGATCTGATGGTGGTGCATGAGGATGTGTTTCAGGCGAGGCGTAAAGAGGTGTGCAATGTCGCACATCAATGGTTCCGCGCGCTGGACTATGCGAAGCAATCCCCTGAAGAGGCGACGCGTCGCATCGCCGAGCGTCTGGGGGTCAGCGGGCAGGCATATCAGGCGATGCTGGGCGGTCTGTCTGTCCCTGCGCAACAGGAGAATCTGCGCCTGTTAGGCGGCAAAGAGCCCGCCCTTGTCGCTCCGGCGGATAATCTGGTGCGGGTGATGATGCAGGAGGGGCAGTTGAAGCGCCGCGTCGATATACGCCAGGCGCTGGATGCCGATATCGGGGCGTGCATCGTCAAATGAACAAACGTCTTTCCCTGCTCATTCCGCTCATTCTGGTGATCGTTTCGCTTGCCAGTTCCTTTTTGATCTATCTGCAGACAGATCGCGCCAGTCGGGCCTCCATACAGAAGCATGTTCTGACCGAAGCCATGCTGCAGATGGGCGGCTTGCAAAATGGTTTGTACAACTGGCTGACGGCGGGTGATGAGCAACAGGCATTGCTGAGCCTCTCCATCGCGGCTACTTATCCCAGCATCCGCACCCTGATGCTGGTGGATGAAAACAATCGCGTGTTGATGGCGAATCGCTACAGCTGGAAGGGTAAACCCGCCAGCGCGGAATCCGGCTATTCTGATATCGAGGCGGGCCGGATTATCGACACCGGCATCAGCGGGCTTGAGTTCAGCGGCAGTGAACCCACCCTGTTGCAGGGCTACTTTCCGTTGATCACCGAATACAAACAGGGTGGCCTGAAAAAAAGCATGGGCATGCTGTATGTCGAATACGACACCAGTAGCGAGTTGCAGGCGGAAAAAAGGGAAACGATAGCGCAGGCGCTGATTTTCGCTTTCATCACCCTGCTCGCATCGGCACTGATCGGTATTCTGTTGCATATGCTGGTTACCCGGCGGGTAAATCTACTCGCCGCCGTATCCAGCCGGTTCGCCGAGGGTGACTACAGTGCGCGCACCCGTTTGCAGGGCGGGGATGAGTTGTCCGTGCTGGGGCGTTCCTTCGATCTGATGGCGCAGCGCATGACGGAGAATATGGTACGCCAGGAGAAACAGCGCATTTTCCTGGCGGAGGCGCAACAGATCGCGCGCTTCGGCAACTGGGAGCGCGATCTGCTCACGGGCAAGCTGGAGTGCTCGGATGAAATGCTCCGCCTGTTTGCCATCGATGCGTCTGAATCTATCCCGTCGCGTGACACTTTTCTGAATGTCGTTCACCCTGAGGACAGGGAATGGGTGAGTCAGTCGTGTTTCTATGCAAAACCGGAGAAAGAATCCTGTCAAATTGTGCACCGTTTGCTGATGGCCGACGGGCGGATTAAGTGGGTAGAGCAGCGCTGCACGCATCACTTTGATGCCGATGGCCGGGTTGCGCGTTCAGTCGGCACGGTACAGGATGTCACCTCCCGCGAGGAAGCAGCATTGCAATTGAGTATCGCTGCCGTGGCGTTCGAGACTCAGGAAGCGATACTGGTGACGGACAAGGATGCAAATATCATCAAGGTGAACCACGCTTTTGAGATGATTACCGGCTATTCCCAGGAGGAAGTGCTGGGGAAGAATCCGAGTCTGTTGAGTTCGGGACGCCAGGATAAAACCTTCTACCGCACTATGTGGGAGGCGATCAACAGAGAGGGCAGATGGTCCGGGGAATTGTGGGACAGGCGCAAGGACGGCGAAATCTATCCTAAATGGCTCACGATCACTGCTGTGAATAATCGCGACAAAGTCACCCATTACGTGGCGGTGTTTACCGACATAACCGGGCGCAAGAAGGCGGAAGAGGAGATATACAGCCTGGCTTTTTTCGATCCGCTGACGCATTTGCCCAATCGCCGCCTGTTGATGGATCGCATGCACATCGCGCTGGGGCACAGCGACCGCAGCAGGCATTGCGGTGCGCTGATGTTTATCGATCTCGATCATTTCAAGGTGCTCAATGACACCAAGGGGCACGAGTTCGGCGACATGATGCTGATCGAAGTGGCGCGTCGTCTTGCCCTCTGCGTGCGCGACAGCGACAGCATCGCTCGTTTCGGCGGGGACGAATTCGTGGTGTTGCTGGAAGACCTGAGTGCCAATGAAAACGAGGCCGTGGTGCAGGCCGGTGCGATTGCGGAGAAGATACGCGACTCGCTCTCGCAGACTTACCAGATTGCAGACTATGCGCATGAAAGCTCGTCCAGCATAGGCGTGGTCTTGTTTAACGGCTCCGGTGTCGAGGTTGAGAATCTGTTCAAACGCGCTGATCTGGCGATGTATAAGGCGAAAGAAGGCGGGCGCAACATGGTGCGTTTCTTCGAGCCGACGATGCAGGCCATGCTGGAAGCGCGCACCCTGATGGAAAGAGCGCTGCGTCAGGCCTTGCCGAATGGTGAACTGGAACTGTACTTCCAGGTGCAGACCAATCAGCAGAACGCCCTGCTGGGCGCGGAAGTATTGCTGCGCTGGCGCAACCCCGTGCTGGGTATGGTTCCGCCTGCCGAATTCATTCCCCTGGCCGAACAGACCAAGCTGATACTTCCTATAGGGCAGTGGGTGCTGGAACAGGCTTGTGCGCGTCTCCGCTTATGGGAGACGCATCCTGTGTTGTGCAATATGCGCCTGGCCGTGAACGTCAGTCCGGTGCAATTCCACCGGCCGGATTTTGTACGTCAGGTGAAGGCGATTCTTGCCGAAAGTGGCGCCAACCCCCGGAATCTGGAGCTGGAGTTGACCGAGAATCTGGTGCTCGAAGATGTCGAGGAGGCTATTCTGAAAATGACCGAGCTAAAAGAGATAGGCGTGCGCTTCTCTATGGACGATTTCGGTACGGGCTACTCTTCGTTGCAATACATCAAGCGCCTGCCTATCAGTCAATTGAAGATAGACCAGTCCTTCGTGCGCGACATTCTGACCGACAGCGGTGATGCGATGATGGTGCAGACCATCGTGGCGATGGCGCATAACTTCGGCTATGAAGTCATCGCCGAAGGCGTGGAGGAACACGCGCAGTTGTCGCCGTTGATCAATATCGGCTGCGCCTCGTTTCAGGGATACTTGTTCGGGCGTCCGGTCGCGCTGGATGATTTCGAGCGCATGATCGGCACCTGGGTTGAACGTTGATTCCCGGCGTATGCGCCGGGTTACTCAATCGTGCGTGTGCAATCAGGCTGATTCCTGATCTTTGTTATTTTCACGTTCCTTGTGGTCACGCCCCTTGTGGCGGCGATCCATCCAACATGCTACCAGCGGCAGCATGAAAATTCCGCCGGGCATGAGCAGGGGGATCAGGTAAGGGCTAAGGTTGGACAGGGCGCGCAAGTCGCGCAACAGGGTGGCGCGCTCGTCGCTGCTCCATTGCTGGCCGTTGCGGTGTTTCATCAACAGAGGAATCAATCCGCGCGCCTGATTCAGTTCGTCGCGGATGCGCAGACGATGAGTCTCATTCATCAGCATGCTGTCCCGGCAACGCTGTAGCAGGCTAAGGAATTTTCTGCTGTTTGTTGCCATGATAGCTGTCTGAGTCGTTGGCTATGAGATGTTCTGGCGGAGCGGTGTCAGTCGAAAAGTAACCGGCAGGTCGCACCGTTGTTGGTTTTTCGTTTTTCAATTTTCGAATATACCAACAAATGTACCAACAAACCGCAGCGGCTTGTTCTTAATATAGCATGATTCCCGCCTCGATGATCGCCCCCTTTGCCGGGTTCACCGTAACACCCTGTGCGCTCAGCTGCCGATCAACTTCATCGAACATCGCGGCCAGTGTTCCAGCTTCCGCCAGGCGGGAGCGGAAACGCGATAGGGTGCTAGCCTCCGGCAACTTCGCATTGCCATCGAAGCCGCAAAACAGCAGGAAGTCCAGGCGCACCCGCAAGGCATGCTCAAGGGCGGGGAAGGGGAGGCCATGCCAGCGCGCCAGCAGCAGGGCGCGGAACATCGCCCGGTAATCGTAAGGGGTGCGCCCGCCCTTGCGGAATGCGGCGCGCCAGTAGTCGGCCTGCATGTGCTTCTCGACCTCGGCCCACTGGATAGAATCGGCCAGCTTCATCAGCGGCGCACTTGCCAGACGCTCCCGTGCAATTGAAAAAATAAGCTGCATAACTTCTCCTTTTTGCATTGGTCAACTTCAATTGCAACGCCGGTTGCAACCAGTTGACATAGTTTCCAGACACACACCCTAGGCAAACAACGAGGTTCGGATTACCCGCAAGAAGAAAGCCCAGGGAGGACCCGTTAAAGTTGCACGGTTGCGTTGCATACCCCCGAATTTTGGCGCGAAGTTGATTCTCTGCCCGCACCCCACACACGCCGCGCCGCCTCTTTTCCGTGCCGGTTCATACTAAAAACAGTCGGGGCAGGTTGGGGCAGTCGGGGCAGCCTGTATTCATGCGGGTTTGCGCTGCCCCAACTTTTTCAAAGCGAGTTGGGGCAGTTGGGGCAGATTGTCCGAAGGTGTGCAATGCCGTCTGATGGCTGGGCGCAAATCCGATGCAAAACACCATGCACGCGCAAACCCATCAACGGCGCGGATTGCATGGCAACAGGGTAAGGCGCTGAACGTGCCGGGCAGCCGTGCAAGCCGCATTCCCGCGTAGCAATGCGCTGCAAAATGCTGGCGGCTATTACTCATCGCTGCCGCCTTCCATCAGCTTGTGCGTGATGCGATAGCAGCGCACGTTCCCCTCGCCGCCGGGCAGTCGCTCCTTGCGGGTGTAGCTGTTGCCCTCCATCATCAGGCAGCCCAGCCGGTCCAGTAGTTTGCACACCACGCGATAATCAAACCCGGCGCACACTTCCTGCTTGAAGGTTTCAGGGAACACGTAATACTCGGTATGCGTGGCGCGCTTGCCATCCTCCAGGTAGATTGCCTTGCCCTCATCATCCACGGCGTTGTTGTGCTTGCGGTATCCGGCGCGCTGGATCGTGCGGGGTGCGTGTCCATCGCTGTTGCTTGCCGTTCTATCCCAATCGGTAAAGCGCGCCTCTCCGTGCGCCTCGAAGAAGCGCCGCACTTGTGCCAGCATGTTCAACTCTTCCAGGTTGCCAGCACCGCCACGTTGCGCAAGCCATGCCTTGTAGCAGGTAACAGCGGCTTGCATGGCCTCGCCCGGTTGCCAGCCGGTAATCTGCCACTTGGTCGCCAACTCGCCCGCTGCGCCGATCAAGGCGAAGCGCAACGCAGCCCGATGCACTTGCCCGCCCGCGCCTTCATCAACATGCGCGTGCGCGAATTCCCGTTGCGCCTTCTTTATCCACTCGGCCACCTTGTCGTGATGCTCCACCAGCCTTGCAAGGTAGGGTTGCGCTGCCGTGCCGTAGTGCTTGCCCGTGGCTTCGGTGATGGCCTTCGAGAAGGTCGCCCCGTTCGCATACTGGTGCAGCTTCTCGAACATGCCGAAGCCCGCGCCCGCATCGGCTGGAATATCCAGCAAGCGGATTTCCTGCCCGGCCTTGGGTTTCTTCTTCGCTTCGGCCATGTGTTCAGATAATCCAGCCTCGCCACTGGACAGGAACAGGATGCGCCAGCTTGCCGGATCGCGCAGGCCGCCGTTACGGTTTGCCCGCGCCTTGCCGCTGCCGTTCGCCAGCATGTAGGCCGCTTCGCCTGCTGCCTTGGGGTCAACTTGCGAGAGTTCATCCAGCACCAGCAGGCAATCGGAATGCTGGGCGGCCAGCGCCTCTAGGCCGTTATCGGTGGCGCGCCAGCGTTGCAGGTATTCCACGCCACCCCACACCGAAGCGGCGGCGCGCAGCGCCGTGGTTTTCCCGGTGCTCGAATCACCGCGCATATGCACGCCGCCCGATTCCATGCCGGTCACATGCAACAGCGGTGCAGCAAAGGCTGAGGACACGGCAAACACTAGGCGGGAATTACCGGCGCACAATGCGGCAACGTTCGCTTGCCAGGTGAACGGCTTGCCCTTTTGTCGGAACGTGCCGGGCGTGGCGCTGGCAGACTGGAACAGGATGCGCTCATCATCACTTGCGCCGATGGTGCGGTCAGGCATCACGAACACATTGCCATGCCAGCCGGTGCGGTCCACGCAGCGGGCGCGCTGTTCAACCTGCGCCGTCTGAATGTATTGCGTCAGCAGATTGCGCGCCTTGCCGGATGCGGCAATCTGCAAGCCCATCGAAAGCAACATGCGGCGGTATTCGTTGCCATCACCCGAAAGCAGTTCCATCGGCATCGCCCATGCGTGATGCGTGCCGTCCAGATCGTCAAACTCCAGCAGCCGCCCCCAGCTTTCGTTTTTCGCATCGCGCGTGGTCGCGGTGATGTCCAATCGTGAACACACCCACAACGGCGGCATGTTGTTGCCTTCGTCATTCCTGCCGAAATACCACACGCCTTGCTCGTTGCAGTGGAAGTGCGGCAATTGCTCGCCGCCTGCGTCAACAGCCGGTGCGGGATGTTTGGATTCCGCCGCGTGTGCAGACGTTTCCGCCGGCACGGGCTGCAACAGTTCGTGCGACTGCATCAGAATTGCCACATGCCCGGTAGTACACCCTTCGGCCACCGCGTCCGCCGCATCCCATTTTTCAGGGAGCGGGCGCAACCCGCCAAACTCCGGCACGTCAATATCGCCCGCCGGGTGACGTGCGAACGAATCCAGGTTGAAAGCCTCGACACTGGCCGCCCCTGCATCGCGCACCAAGGCGGCAACCTTCACCATGCACTCGCGCCCGGCTTCGTCGTTGTCAGGCCATAACCACACCACGCGCCCGGCCAGCGGTTGCCAGTTTGTTTTGTGCGGCGATTGCGCGCCGTTCAACATCGTGGTGCATACCGCATCGGGGAACAGCAGGGCGGCGGCATCGGCGGCCTTCTCGCCCTCGCACACCACAACCGGCGCGCCGGGGTTCGCCGTCAGCTTGTCCAGCCGATATAGCGGGCGCGGGTCGGGCAGCCCTTGCCAGCGCCATGCGTGTGCGCCCGTGCCATCCCCGCAATAGGTCAGCGGGAAAAACTGCTTGCGCTCGCCTTCGTTCTTCGGCTCGAAGCGATACACCAAGCAAAGCAACTGCCCGGCCTCGTTGCGATACTCCCAGCGTATCGATGGTTTGCCATGCTTCGAGTGTATGGAGAAGGGCGGCGGCGCATCGCTCGGAACGGGTAGCAGCGCACGCCACGCGGCTTTGTTTGCTTTGGGTGGGGTGATGGCACTGCCTGCATTCTTCGGGGCGCTTGTGGCGCGTTTGGGCGGGGCGGTTTTTTCCGAAGCCATGCCCAGGAATTCGGCTAGCCGCTTCGCCGCATCGGATTGCTTCGAGCCTTCCAGATAGGCCACCAGCGCAACCAGATCGCCGCCCTTGTCATCGCTGGCAAAGTCGGCCCATGCGCCAGTGTTGAGGTTGATCGAAAACGAACCTAACTTGCTGTCGGATCGCGTGGGGTTGATCGCCTGGTATTCGTGGCCGTTGCGCTTGCCGCCAGGCAACCAGTGCGACAGGATGCGCTCGATGCTGGATAGCGCGGCGGCATTGATCCGCTTGAAGTCGGTTTTCATGCCGCCACCTTGCGTGGGCGCGAATGCCTCATCAGGCTATACATGGCCACACCCCACCGGAAAAAAATCGCACTTTTGAAATCCACTGGAAAAAGTCGGTTTTCATGCCGTCCCTTCCGCATCGCTTATTGCTAGGCGCGCCGCTTTTACTACGCTTTCTGCCTCGCGTTTCAAGCAGTCGGGAACATGGCCGCTGTTCTGTTTGGCGTCGTAGGCGCATTTGCCGCACAGCTTCCACGCCACCATCAGCACCATATCACCGCCATATACCAGTCGCGCCACACTGCGCCACTTGCGCGCCTCGTTGAATGGTTTGCAGCACACGCCGCACCGCTTGCCTGTGCCAGCGGCATCCATATCCGCCACAAGTTGCGCGCCTGCTTTTTTCAGGGGCAACAGCGCCAGGCGCAACGTGCGCGGCGTTCCTTGCTCAAATTTCAATTCCATAATTCGCCCTGCCTTTTCTGTTGCGGATTCCAGACGTACATCGCCACACGGTGCGTGTGCCCGTGTTCGTCCGTCTGATGGGTGTAGGTGGTGTCTATTGGATACCCGCGCTTGCACAGTTCGCTGATCCGCTGGGAGGGATTCATGATGCCCATGCGCCGCGCATCCAGCGTGGAGAATGGGCGCGCCTTTACCAGCTCAAGCAGGCGCAGCAATTGCGAAAGAGGGCGCGGCGGG
>Ga0209231_1000737_pt1 | contig 15794 bp, 11 predicted proteins | sample Deesub45470m_DNA_FD_188086 | JGI IMG/M metagenome (GOLD analysis project Ga0209231, IMG submission 188086) | Deep subsurface microbial communities from North Pacific Ocean - 450_OLKR46/470m Metagenome (SPAdes) (version 2) | ecosystem: Environmental > Terrestrial > Deep subsurface > Unclassified ... | reverse complement strand
GAGGCTTCATTAATCAAATTTCCGATGGCCAAGGCACGGAGGTAACTTAAACGGTCTTTTTTGAATTGCAGCTGATGGTATTTTTTGGTGTCAATGGTGTCTTTTACCAATTTTATCAAATATTCAAGTGCAAAATCTTCTTCAATCAATCCCAAATTGATCCCGTCTTCAAAGTCGATGATGGTATAGCAAATATCGTCGGCGGCTTCAACCAAATAAGCCAAAGGATGCCTGTTATAAGTTGAATTTCCGCCTATTGAAGCAAGTCCTAATTCCTGAGCAACATCTTCAAAACAAGGAACTTCAGACTGGAAAATGCCATATTTTTTATCGGCGATATGCTTGGTTGGTTTTTTTGGCAGCGACTCTTTTGGATATTTTATAAAAGTGCCCAACGTGGCGTATGACAAGCGTAAACCGCCTTCCATGCCGGCTTTGCTTTCCGTTAAAATTCTGAAACCGTTGGCGTTTCCTTCAAAATCAACAAAATCCTGCCATTGTTTTTTGGTAAGATGCGATTCATATTGTTGTCCGTTTCCGTGTTTAAAATATTCACCAATGGCTTTTTCGCCGCTATGGCCAAAAGGCGGATTTCCAATATCATGCGCTAAAGCTGCAGTAGCCACAATGGCGCCAAAATCGTTCATTGTATAGCCTTGTTCCGCTAATTTAGGATGATTTTTTAGCACTTGTTCGCCAACTTTTCTGCCCAAAGAACGCGCTACAACACTTACTTCCAAACTGTGGGTAAGTCGCGTATGCACAAAATCGGTTTTCGAAAGTGGCACTACCTGCGTTTTATCCTGCAAACTTCTGAAGGAATCGGAAAAAATAATTCGATCGTAATCCACTTCAAAACCCAAACGGGTTTCGTCTTGGTCTTTGCGCGGACGTATTTGCGTGTCTCCAAATCTTTTGAGCGACAATAATTGGCTCCAGTTCATTCCCATTGTAAAATATTTTGTGCAAGATACTTAATAATTTATATTTTTTTGAAGGCTTATTATTGGCAATCTTAACATTTAGGTTATAAAACAGTAAACTAGGATTAACCATTAATTAACATTGCGACACTTAATTTGTAGTTCATAAAATAAATAGGAACGCGATGCGATTATTGGTTACAACTTTTTTGATTTTTACCAGCACTTTTTTATACAGCCAGTCTTTTGAAGTAAGCTCTTTCTTTTCTGATGCTCCAAAAAATGGAAAAATTGAAGGCGTTGTCTTGGATAATGAAGTTGATAATGAACCGTTGGCGTTTGCAACAATTACTGTTAAAAATACTGATTTTGAAACAAATTCAGATTTAGACGGGTCTTTCTCCTTCAATTTAAAACCTGGGAATTATATATTGGAAGTGCAGTTTTTGGGCTATGAAATCATAGAATTGCATAATGTTGCCGTTGTTGCGGGAAATACGCTGTCCATAAAGCAAAAATTAAAAGCGTTAACGTTGAATACCGATATTTCACAGGTTAATTAATTGAATTCCGCTTAACATTAACTTTACCCTTATATCACTTTTTTATAACTTCTAAGTAACCTTCTGTTTAACTCAACGCAATTTCTTTGCATCAAACATTAAACAAATAAATTAAACTAAAATTTTACTTATGAAAACTTTTTATTACTTAATTGTATTGATTTTTATTTCAAATTTTGCCACAAGCTGTGGAAATGACAACGACTCTCCTATAATTATAGACGACGAAGAGCCAATTACGCAAATCACGAAAGCCGGAATTATTAAAGCGAATGAAACTTGGACAGCTGATAAAATATATATTTTAGGGGGAAAGGTTGTTGTTGATGATGGTGTAACACTTACCATTGAAGCCGGAACAATTATTAAAGGCGCTGAAGGACAAGGCTCATTGGCTTCTGCATTGATAGTTGATCAAGGCGGAAAATTAAACGCTACAGGAACCGCTGCCAAACCAATTATTTTTACATCGGTGTTGGACAATATCCAAATCGGACAAAAAGCGGGAACCAATTTAACTATTGCTGACAACGGTTTGTGGGGTGGATTAATAGTGTTAGGCAAAGCGCCAATTTCTGTAGGTGGTGATGTGGCCACAAAACAAATTGAAGGTATTCCTGCAACAGATTCATTTGGACAATATGGAGGAAATGTTGCCAACGATAATTCAGGTGTTTATAAATACATTTCTATCCGTCACGGTGGAATTACCATTGGTGCTGATAATGAAATTAACGGATTAACCCTTGGTGGTGTTGGTTCAGGAACAACAGTTGACCATATTGAAATTGTTGCCAACCAAGATGATGCTATTGAAATTTTTGGAGGTTCGGTAAATGTTACCAACATTCTTACCTGGGCTCAAGGCGATGATGGTTTGGATTTTGACGAAGCTTGGTCTGGTTCAATAAAAAATGCTTTGGTTATTTTAGGAGCTGACTCAGACAGTGCTATGGAATTAGACGGTCCTGCAGGTTCTGCGGCAACAGAAGCTGGTTATACTATAGAAAACGTTACACTTAAAGGTGTTGGTACTTCAAGCAAATACGCCGATTTAAGAGACGGATTGATTGCAAACATGAAAAACGTATTAGCTTATGGTTTTTCTGCTGATTCTAAAGTTAAAATAAATGGTGCAGATTCTAAAACTGAATTGGCAAACGGAAGAATTACTTTTTCTGCTTGGCAAGTTGTTTTGCCGGTTGGTGTTACAGTAGCCGATTTAATTACTGGGGCAAATCCTGCTGATGTAACAAAATTCACCAGCAATGTAACTGCTATTGCTTCGCCAAGTGCAGCGACAGTTGGTGCAACTACTTCTGTATTTTCTTGGACTTATGCATCATCAAAAAGTGCCTACTAATATAATTTTAAAATTTTAAAACAAAATGTCCATATGCCTTTTTAGGCTATGGGCATTTTGTTAATTCAACTAATATTCAACTAAAATAAAAGAAATGTTAAAAAATGGAATTCTTATCATTGTGTGTTTAATGATGGCTATGCAAGTTGTAAATGCACAAACAGGGAAAGTGACGGGGAAAATTTTGGATGGCGATTATAATGATGTGCTGGCGTTCGCCAATGTTTCGGTAAAAAATACTGAAAAAGGAACAACATCAGATTTTGAGGGTATTTACGCTTTGGAACTTAAAGAAGGCGTTTACTCCCTGGTTTTTTCATTTATTGGCTATGAATCAAAAGAAATAACGGAAGTAAATGTTAAAGCCAATGAAGTGATTACTATAAACATTACCTTAAATTCTTCGGTTTTGTTAGATGAAGTGATGATTACTTCTTCAGCCAGACAAAATACGGAAGCATCCATCTTATTTTATCAGAAGAAATCTGCCACTTTAATTGATGGTTTGTCCATTGCTAGCATCAACAAAACCGGCGCCAGCAATATCGCTTCAGCAATAAAAAGCGTTCCTGGGGTTTCTGTCCAGGACGGAAAGTTTGTTTATGTCAGGGGTTTGGGCGACCGATACACAAAATCTATATTAAACGGGATGGATATTCCAGGGCTGGATCCTGATAAAAATACCATTCAAATGAATATTTTCCCTACCAATATTTTAGAAAATATTCTTGTTATTAAGTCTGCTTCTGCCGATTTACCAGCCGATTTTACAGGTGGCGTTATTGATATTGTGACCAAAGATTTTCCTACACAAAAGCAAATGGAATTTTCTGTTTCAGGAGGTTTTAATCCCAATATGCATTTTAAAGACAATTATTTAACCTACAAAGGTGGCACAACAGATTTTTTGGGTTTTGATGATGGTAACAGAGCTCTTCCAATTTCAACCGCGCAAATTATCCCAAATCCAGCTTCAACAAAAAACAGAACATTAGAGCCAATAACCCGCGCTTTTAATCCTACGCTGGCAACTGAAAATAAAACAAGTTTACCCGATTTTAGCATCGGCTTTAATTATGGAAATCAGTTTGATGTGAATGACAATAAACTTGGTTTTATAGCTTCTTTTGATTACAAAAACACCACCAATTTTTATGAAGGTTTTGAAAACGGAATTTATCAAAAACCTGAAGAAAGAGACGAATTTGAGCTACGTTTTGACAGAAGACAAAGAGGAAATATTGGCACAAACAATGTTTTGGCTTCTGTTTTAACGGGTTTGTCTTATAAAACCTTAAAATCAAAATACAATCTTAACTTTTTGCACATTCAAAATGGTGAAAGCAGGGCAGCCTTATTTGATCAGAAAACTGAGATTTCAAACGCGATAGATGTTGTAAAAGACAATTTGGAATATACAGAACGCGCCATTACCAATGTGCTTTTATCAGGTAAAAATACCAGTGAAGACGCCTCGTTTATTACTGAATGGAAAATATCGCCAACCTATTCCAGAGTTTATGATAAAGATGTTAGACTGACAACGTTCATAAAATTACCTGACGGATATACCATCAGTTCAGATGCCGGTTTTCCCAACAGAATTTGGCGGAATTTGGAAGAAATAAATGCGGTTGGAAAAATAGATTTTACTAAAAAATATGAGCTGTTTTCGAACAAGGCGGTATTTAAATTTGGCGGCTTGTACAGTTATAAACAGCGTGATTATTCGGTTTACAGTTACGAAATAGCTTTTAGAGATATAAGTCCGACAGTATTTGGCGGCGACCCTAACGCCATATTGGCCGATGAAAATATATGGACGCCATCCACCAATTCAGGTTCCTATATACGTGGTAATTTTGAACCGGCAAACTCTTTTGACGCCAATCAAAACATCGCGGCGGCCTATGTTTCCAATGAATTTAAAATTGGAGAAAATTTGAGAACAATTTTGGGTGTAAGAGCAGAGTATTTCACCACTTTCTTTACGGGACAAAACAATTTAGGCAGCCAAATATATGACAATGAAAATACTCTTAAAGAAATGGACTTTTTCCCTTCTGCAAACATCATATATGAATACAACGACAATTCAAATTTTCGGTTCTCCTACTCTAAAACAACAGCAAGGCCAAGTTTTAAGGAACTTTCGGTGGTTCAAATTCCTGATTTACTGACTGGGGTAATTTTTCTTGGAAACATTGATTTAAAATCTTCATATATTGACAATTTTGATTTCAGATATGAAGTTTATAGCAATCAGAATCAAATGCTTGCATTGAGCGGTTTTTATAAAAATTTTAAAAATCCTATTGAATTGGTTGCATTTTCTGTGATTGCGCCAAACCAATTTACGCCCAGAAATTCGCCATCTGCTGAAGTACTTGGTTTTGAGTTTGAAGGCAGAAAGAATTTTGCTTTTATGGCTGAAAGTTTAAAAGATCTAAGTTTAAATTTAAATGTTTCCGTCATTGGCTCTAAAATAAAAATGAATCAAGGAATAAATGAAGAGTTTGATTCCAGAAAAACTTTCGCCAGAGATGGAGAAATCATTAAGGATACCAGAGAATTACAAGGGCAATCGCCATTTCTTATCAATGCCGGATTGAATTACAACAATACAACCGTTGGATTGGAAACAGGATTGTTTTACAATGTACAGGGAAAAACATTGGAAGTTGTTGGTTTTGGCCAAAACCCTGACGTTTATGTGCAACCTTTCAACAGTCTAAATTTCAATTTTTCAAAAACGATGGGGAAGGACAATAATTCATCCATAAGTCTTAAAGTAGATAATATTTTGGCTGAAAAACGTAAAAGTTTGTATGATTCTTTTGGTGCGACCGGACGGTCATTCTCTTTAAGGCAACCGGAAACCTCGTTTTCATTGGGATACAACATTAGCTTATAATAAAGTTGGCGTATGAAAATAAAAAAGGCTGAAATTTAATTTTCAGCCTTTTTGTTTTAAAAATCACGTTTATTTTTTCATTAATTTACCACCAATGTTTTTTCTTCAATATGGATAATTTTATTTTTATTATAAGTCACAACAGTAATTTTATCAGTTTTAATGTAGGTCCAAACTCCCTCTTTTACACCATTATTATAAGTGACAATGGCAGTTTTATTTCCTTGTAAATCATAGCTGATCCAAGTGTCGTGCAGTTTTCCTTCTTTATTAAAATAGCCTTCGCGTTCAACAACATCGCTGTTATCGGCAAAATAATAGGTTGCTTTTACCAAATCATTCTCCATTTTTTGATAAGTTATTTTTTGTTCTTGTGAAAATGCTGTGATGCAAAACAACATTACAACGATGTTTATTAAAGTTTTCATAATCTGTTTATTTTAAGTTCTTTTTTACGCATTATAAAAGTATGTTATTTACTTTTTATTTACTTTAAGTTAACGTTAAGTTTACATTAAGTTTTTTCGAAATAACACAAACATCTTTAAATCAACGAATTAAAAGCGTCATAATTTTTATTTTCAATTTGGTTTTTAATAAAACAGTTATTCTTAACATAAAATTTACATTGGAATTATTTTTTTTCGACAAAATTTAATAAAGATATTGATGCTGGTTTTTAAAGTATTTGTACCTTTGTTTAAAATCATTCTAAATAAGCATTTTGATAACAACTGAAAATTCAGGTATTTTTAACTACGATTTTGATTGGAGCGTTTCAACCAAAAAGAAGCTGCACATTGATATAAATGAAAAATGCTGTGAAAAGTTCAAAAATAAAAGGAACAAAACTTGCAAAAAATGCCCAAATCGTATTCCCTAATCCCTATATTTTAATACTTTTGCATTTCCTTTTGACTAAGATAAAATGCCGGATAATTCAAAAAAATTATTTCTTAAATTTTTAAAATGGAGATATCACCATATTTCCAATAAGCAATTCACCAATATAGCGAGCGCCGTTATTGGATTGTTGGCGGGGTTGGGCGCTGTAGTTTTAAAAAACTTGACCCATTTCATCCAAAAATTATTGGAGGGCGGCTTTATTAAGCAAATTCACGAGGCATTTTACTTTATTTTTCCAATTATTGGTTTTTTACTGGTATTGCTGATTATAAAGTATTTTATACGTAAAAAAGTTGGACACGGAATTCCTTCAACCTTGTACGCAATTTCAAAGCAAAAGGGCATTATGCCCAAACACCAAATGTGGGCATCTTTAATTACGGCGCCGCTCACAGTTGGATTTGGAGGTTCTGTCGGACTTGAAGGACCAACCGTTGCTACTGGGGCAGCTATTGGTTCAAATTTTGCCCGATTTTTTCATTTGAACCAAACCACCAGAACCTTGCTTATTGGAGCCGCCGCCGCGGGAGCAATGTCATCAATTTTTAAAGCGCCTATTGCTGCCATTGTTTTTGCGGTGGAGATTTTTAGTCTGGAACTCACTTTGGCTTCTATGATTCCTTTGTTGCTGGCTTCAATTACTGCGGTGTTAACTTCTTATTTCTTTTTTGGGGACGATGTATTGCTTCACTTTACCATACAGGATAAATTTGAGCTAAACGATGTGCTGTTTTATGTTTTCTTGGGCGTTGCCTCCGCAATGGCCTCCATTTATTTCAGCAAAATGTATTTTGCAATCAGTAATTTTTTTAAAAAATTCGAAAATCCATATATAAAGCTTCTTATTGGAGGTCTCTCACTCGGCGTGATTGTTTATTTTATTCCTACGCTTTTTGGCGAGGGATATGAAACCATTAACAATATTTTGAGGGGAAATGTTAGCGGAATTGTGAGAAATAACATATTTCAAATACTCACGGATAATTCCTATTTGATTATCCTGTTTTTAATTTGCTTGATCACCTTTAAGGTAATAGCAACTTCACTTACTTTTGGAGCCGGTGGTGTTGGGGGTATTTTTGCGCCAACGCTATTTACGGGAAGTGTGACAGGTTATGTGTTTGCTATGATGGTGAATGCCAGCAACATATTTAGCCACAAGCTTTCTTTAACCAATTTTGCGATGGTTGGTATGGCCGGATTAATGGCGGGTATTTTACAGGCACCTTTAACCGCGATATTTTTAATTGCTGAAATTACAGGCGGTTATGAACTTTTTGTGCCGTTGATGATTGTTGCCCTAATTTCTTTTGTCATCACCCAAAAATTTGTGCCTTATAATATTTATGCTTCCGAATTGGCGAAAAAAGGACAACTCATTACGCACGATAAAGATAAAAACGTGTTAATGATGCTCGATCTGAATAAATTGATTGAAAAGAATTTTGTGCTTCTTCATCCCGAAATGACCTTGGGTGAAGTGGTAAATAATGCTATTGCAAAATCGTCCCGAAACCATTTTCCTGTGGTAAATGAAGAAAATGATTATTTGGGAATATTGACTATCAATGATATTAGAAGCATTATGTTTAACAAAGAGTTATATGACACTGTAAAAGTTGAAAGTTTAATGCACGCCGGATCCGATATTATTTATTATGAAAAAGATTCAGCCGAAGATATTTTAAATAAGTTTAAAAGATGTGGTGCCTGGAATTTAGTAGTGCTTAAAGAAGGCAAATACTATGGATTTATCTCTAAATCACGGTTGCTTACTGCTTACAGAAGAAAGTTGATTGATGTAACTTCTTAATTTTTATTAATAAAATCAACCACTTTATCAGGAAAATCGGTAAAAACACCATCAACATTTGCTTCATATAAAGCCACGTGCAACAATGCTTCAAACGAATTAAAATCGCCAAATTGATCGGCCCTAAAAGTATAGGCGTGAACTATTAAATTAAGTTTGTGCGCGTTGGCGACTAAATTGGAGATTTTCCATTTCCCGTTTTTGTCTTTTCCGTCAAGAATTTGATGAATCCAAGGTCCGATGCCATCAGCATAAGTGGCAATTTTTTCCAATTTTTCATCATTTTTAAATTCCGTTAATTGCACCAAAAAAAGTTCGCTTTTGAATACATTTCTGATTCTTTTTAACTCCTTGACATCAAAACACTGTAATATACAGTTGTCTTTTTTGGTGTTGTAGCCGCAATTATTCAATATTTTCAACACTATTTTGGAAATATCTTTTCCTTCTTTTCGATGAAATTCAGGTTCTTTAATTTCTGGATAAATGCCAATATTTTTTCCGGTGCTTTTGTTCAATCCCTGAATGAATTCAATTTCTTCCTGTAAAGAATGCAATTTAAAGGTTGATGTAAATGCAGGAAACCGGTTTGGAAAAACAGCTTTGCTGGTTACGGGATCAAATCTTTCCGAAACATTTAATTGTTTCAGTTCCCAAAAAGTGAAATCGATTACATAAAATCGGCCGTCTTTTCTTTTTTTCTTCGGAAACTTTTGAGCAACATCGGTAACCGTTTCCAAATGAATGTCGTGAATCACGATGGGAACATCATCTTTGCTCAACACAATGTCCTGCTCCAAATAATCGGCGCCCATCGCATAAGCCATTGCTTTTGTCGGCAAGGTATGTTCGGGCAAATATCCCGATGCGCCTCTGTGGGCAATCACCGCTTTTTTGTTTTTTTGTATTTCCATTGTTGGTTTTGGCAGATGCTAACTGCAAGATACGGACAGGATTAAAAACATGATGAAAATGCGATACATATTTAAAGTTTAAAGATTCATTAAATGTATGATTTTTTGTAGTTTTACGCACAACAATTTTTAATATCAACAGATGAAACGAGCCATAACAAATTTTGATACACCGTAGAATGATTAATGGCGACTGCATCTGTACAAATAAAAAATAAAATATAAACAGATGAAATTTGTAATCATTTTCGTTTTGATACTTTCTTTAGGAATGCTGGGAACCGGTTTTTATCTAAAAAATTCGGCTGATGCCAACGGGGAAATTGTGATTGGACTTGGGGTTTTGATAGTGGCTTTCATTTTAATGCCTTTGTTTATTTACCATCGGTATAAAAATAAAAAAATGAGCGACTTTACCTTTGAAAAATTCAAAAACGACCTTGAAGAGCGAAGTAAAAGCGATAAAAATTTATAGTGATTAGTTCAAATTGCGTTTTTCAATAAAAAAACGTTTCAATAGTTTGCTGCATTCTTCTTCCAAAACACCGCCAAAAACCGCTGTTTTTGGGTGTAAAGTGGTATTCATTGCCAAAAAACCTCTTTTTTCTTCCGATGCGCCATATACAATTCTTCCAATTTGTGTCCAATAACTGGCGCCTGCGCACATTTGACAAGGTTCTAAAGTCACATACAACGTGCACTCTTTTAAGTATTTTCCGCCTAAAAAATCGGCCGCAGCGGTAAAAGCCTGCATTTCGGCGTGCGCGGTCACATCATTTAAAGTTTCCGTTAAATTATGAGCACGTGCAATAATTTGGTTGTTCATCACAATCACCGCGCCAATGGGAACTTCATTTTTGTCCAAAGCAATTTCTGCCTCCTGCAAAGCGCGTTTCATAAAATAAGTGTCGTCAAATGGTTCTATCATCCATCAAAAGTAATTATTTTTAACTGAACTCATCTTGATTTTTTTTATTGAAGCGAAAATTAGTTATTTTGGTAGTGATTGAAGTTTTTTTGCGTTATATAGCGGGGCTATGGAAGGGAAAAAAGACAGGGCAGAATATTAAGAAACAGTCCATCGGACTGTTTTAGTGAATGAGCCGGGAGGCGCAAGGCAAAAAAAAGAGTAATTTTTTAGCCAATTAGAAAAAGTCAAGAAGAGTTCATTAACCGAACAATTTAAATAGCGTAGTTTTGTATTGGTGAAAACAAATTTATTGGCACATATTAACGATCCGAAGGACCTGCGAAAGCTGGCTAAAAATCAATTGGAAACAGTTGCCAAAGAACTGCGCGAATTTATTATTGATATTGTTGCCGCCAAAGAAGGACATTTGGGCGCCAGTTTGGGTGTGGTTGAATTGACCATTGCGCTGCATTATGTGTTTGATACGCCAAACGATTTGTTGATTTGGGATGTTGGCCATCAGGCATACGGACATAAAATATTAACAGGACGTAGAGATAGTTTTCACACAAACCGTCAATTGAGCGGGATTTCGGGTTTTCCAAAACGTAGCGAAAGTATTTACGATGCTTTTGGTACCGGACATTCTTCCACTTCAATTTCGGCGGCATTGGGAATGGCGCTTGCCTCAAAATTAAAAGGCGATTTTCAAAAACACCATATAGCGGTTATTGGCGACGCTTCCATTGCCAGCGGAATGGCTTTTGAAGGATTGAACCACGCCGGTGTAACTAACGCCAATTTATTGATTATTTTAAACGACAACGCTATGGGAATTGACCCAAGCGTTGGAGCATTGAAAAAGTATTTTACCGACGTAAAATCGGGTAAAAAAGTTCGGAAAAACAACATTATTGAGGCGTTAAATTTTAATTATTCCGGACCAATTGACGGTCATAATATCAACGACATTATCATGGAACTGGAACGTTTAAAATCGATTAATGGCCCTAAATTTTTGCATATTATCACCACAAAGGGTAAAGGGCTGCAACAAGCGGAAAATGATCAGGTAACTTATCATGCGCCAGGGAAATTCGATAAAATAACCGGAGAATTACCGGCTAAAAACAACATTCCACAACCGCCAAAATATCAGGATGTTTTTGGGGAAACATTGGTGGAACTGGCAAAAAACAATCCGAAAATTGTGGGAATTACACCTGCGATGCCCACAGGAAGTTCTCTAAAATTGATGATTGACGAAATGCCCGAAAGGGCTTTTGATGTTGGCATTGCGGAACAGCACGCGGTAACTTTGTCTGCCGGAATGGCCACGCAGGGATTGATTCCTTTTTGTGCCATTTATTCCACATTTTTGCAACGCGCCTATGACCAAATTATCCACGATGTGGCCATTCAAAAATTGCCTGTCATTTTTTGCATAGACCGAGCCGGAATTGTGGGTGAAGACGGCGCAACGCACCACGGAGCCTTCGATATTGCTTATTTGCGTTGTATTCCAAACTTAGTGGTTTTTGCGCCTTTAAATGAAATTGAATTGCGAAATATGATGTTTACCGCGCAATTGGGCATCGATTTTCCGTTGGCAATTCGTTATCCTCGCGGACAAGGAACGCTTATTGAATGGAGACAGCCTTTTGCTAAAATTGAAATAGGAAAAGGTGTTTGTATTTCAGATGGTTCAGAAATTGCTGTTTTGAGTATTGGTACTATCGGAAATAAGATATCAGAACTTCAGCCTGAATTGCCAAAAAACAAGGTTGCGCATTATGCAATGCGTTTTGTAAAACCTTTGGATGAAAAATTGCTTCATAAAGTATTTAAAAAGTTTGAAACCATTGTCTCAATTGAAGACGGCGCCATTATGGGCGGATTTGGAAGCGCCATTTTAGAATTTGCTTCAAACAATAATTATACAAGCAAAACCATTAAACATTTGGGAATTCCGGATCATTTTGTGGAACACGGAAAAGTGGAAGAATTGTATAAAAGTATTCATTTATCTAAAGAAAAGATAAAGGAATTCCTGATTAAACTTTTATAAAAAAAATATTTTATGTTTCTTTGCGGAAATATTTTCTAGCCGCTAATATGATTATGAAATGCGATTAAATTTTTTCCTTTTTTTTACCATTTTTTACACTTTCAAAACAACAGCTTCAATTTCAAAAGATACTTTGTCCATTGATTCACCGCCGGTAAGCCATTGGGAGGAAACCAATAATTTTCGGTTGATTTTTACCCAAAATTCCTTTGTTAACTGGAGTTCAGGCGGCAACAATTCAATTTCGGGTATCGCAAAAATAAACATAAAAAGAGATTACAAAAACAATCATAAAGTTTGGCAAAATGAGTTGAAAGCCTATTATGGTCTAAATAAAGAAGCCAGACGCGAATTGCGAAAAACCGAAGATTTAATTGAGTTAAATTCGACTTTCGGTTATAGAAAAGACATTACTTCAAAATGGTATACTTCTGCAAAATTCAATTTTAAGACACAATTTGCAAATGGTTATAAATACCCAAACAAGGACAAGCCAATTTCAAAATTCTTTTCTCCTGCCTATAATTTTTTTGGCGTTGGATCTGAATATTTTTCAAAGGAAAATGAACTTAAAGTGTACATTTCGCCGCTCACCAACAAAATGACTTTTGTTTACAATCAAATTTTGGCAAATGAAGGCGCTTTTGGCGTAGCTCGTGCCATATATGACACTGAGGGCGATTTGGTGACCTCGGGCGAAAATTTAAAAATAGAAGTGGGAACTTATATTTCCAGCGAATGGAAAACAATGGTGATGGAAAATATAAAAATGAGCAATAAATTGATTTTGTATTCTGATTATTTAAACAAATATGGAAATATAGACGTTAACTGGGAGATGAATTTTGATATGACCATTAACAAGCATATAACTGCAAATGTAGGTACGCATTTTTTATATGACGATGATGTGAAAAGTAAAAAAGACCAGAATAACGATGGAATTTTGGTTTCTGTTGGACCTAAAATTCAATTAAAACAAATGTTGGGCGTTGGTGTGTTATATTCGTTTTAGAGACATTTATAAAAAACAAAAAAGTTCTTAAATCCAAGTTTAAATTGGCATTAAGAACTTTTTTATTTCAAGTGCTTTTATTTCAAGTGCTTTTATAAATCTAAACCTAATCCAAATCAAATTTTATGCCTTGCGCCAAAGGCAATTCGGTGGTGTAATTTATGGTGTTTGTTTGGCGTCTCATATAAACTTTCCAAGCATCTGAACCTGATTCTCTTCCGCCGCCGGTTTCTTTTTCACCGCCGAAAGCACCGCCAATTTCAGCCCCTGAGGTGCCAATATTTACGTTTGCAATACCGCAATCGGAACCTTGAACAGATAAAAACAATTCGGCTTCACGTAAATTGTTGGTCATAATTGCAGAAGATAGTCCTTGAACAACGCCATTTTGCAATGCAAGGGCATTTTTAAGTTCGCCTGAATATTTTATCAAGTATAAAATTGGTGCAAAAGTTTCGTGTTGCACAATTTCAAAATGGTTTTCAGCCTCAACAATTGCAGGTTTAACATAACAGCCGCTTTCGTAACCTTTTCCGTTTAAAACTCCGCCTTCAACAATAATTTTTCCGCCTTCTTTAACAGCTTCTGACAAAGCATTTTCATACATTTTAACCGCAGCTTTGTCAATTAAAGGTCCAACGTGGTTGTTTTCATCCAACGGATTTCCGATGCGCAATTGTTTGTATGCCTTCACCAAGGCATCTTTTACCTGCTCATATATAGATTCGTGAATAATTAACCTTCGGGTTGATGTACAACGTTGACCAGCCGTGCCCACAGCGCCAAATACGGCGCCAATAATGGTCATTTTTATATCAGCGCTTGGCGTGATAATAATGGCGTTGTTACCGCCCAATTCTAACAACGATCTTCCCAAACGTTCTGCAACAGTTTTTGCCACAATTTTACCCATTCTGATGGATCCGGTTGCTGAAATTAAGGCTATGCGATTGTCGGTGGTCATATATTCGCCAACTTTATAATCGCCATTGATTATGCAAGAAATTCCTTCTGGCAATTTATTTTCTTTTAAAACGCTGGCAATGATATTTTGACAAGCAATGCTGCATAAAGGCGCTTTTTCAGAGGCTTTCCAAACGCAAACATCGCCAGCAATCCAGGCCAATGCAGTATTCCAGGCCCAAACAGCTACAGGAAAGTTAAATGCGGAAATAATGCCCACAATTCCTAACGGATGATATTGGTCATACATTCTGTGTCCCGGACGTTCGGAATGCATCGTAAAACCGTGCAATTGTCTGGACAATCCAACTGCAAAGTCGCAAATGTCAATCATTTCCTGAACTTCTCCTAAACCTTCTTGCAGCGATTTTCCCATTTCATAAGAAACCAATTCTCCTAGTGGTTGCTTAAGTTCACGCAATTTTTCGCCAAACTGACGAACCATTTCGCCACGTTGCGGTGCCGGAACAATTCTCCAGCTTGCAAAAGCTGTTTGTGCAGTTTCTATCACTTTTTCAAAATCGTCTTTTGTTGTTGCGCTAACTTTTCCGATCAATTTACCGTTCACGGGAGAATAGGATTCCATAATTTCACCAACGCCAAAGAAATTTGACCCTGTTGAAGTTCCGTTATTTAACGTTTTAACGCCTAGTTTTTCTAAAGCCTGCTGTATTGTTTTTTCTATTGCTGTAATTTCCATAAGAAGAATTTCTTTTTGATTTTTGATGGTGCAAAAATACGAATAATACTGCCCAATCTTTGAAATTTTTGTAAAAGAAATGTAGGTTTTTTTGTTGAAGAATAAAAAAAGTAGCTGATTGCCAAAATAATTAATTATTAATTCGATTGCGTTAGGGGGTGAAGTGAAAATCCTTTTTTGATTCGCCTTTTCGGCGAAGTAAAAAAGATTGCAACGAAAAACCCGACCCACCATCCGGCGGGTAACGCCCACCAAAACGGAAAGCAGACCTAAAATATATTCTAAAAAGAAAATCCGTTTCAAATTTGAAACGGATTTCTTCATTCAATATTTGGTAACCAACCAAATAAATAAACCAACTAAAACTTATAATTTAAACCTGTATAAACTCCCAAATAGTAAGGCTGAATGCTTCCGGAGTTTTTAGAAAAGGTGTTTGTTTGCATTTTGAACATTGGGGAAACGTTGATGAATAAATTTTTATATAGGGAATAATCAATATCCAATCCAATATTACCACTAAAATTTATGGGTCTTAAATTGTTTGATGATCCCAAACTCTGAGAAAAACTGTTGGTTTCCACAAAAACTTCGTCCCTGTTTAAAAGCAGTGTGCTAAAACCGCCGACCAAATTGATGCCGAATTTTCCGTCCGTAACACTATATTTTACCTCAACCGGAATTTCCACATATCCAAAAACTTGGTTCAAACTTCCGCCTGAATTATCGTCGGAATTTATGG
>Ga0209231_1000735_pt1 | contig 15828 bp, 10 predicted proteins | sample Deesub45470m_DNA_FD_188086 | JGI IMG/M metagenome (GOLD analysis project Ga0209231, IMG submission 188086) | Deep subsurface microbial communities from North Pacific Ocean - 450_OLKR46/470m Metagenome (SPAdes) (version 2) | ecosystem: Environmental > Terrestrial > Deep subsurface > Unclassified ... | reverse complement strand
ACAATACCAGCGCACCGCCCACAGGATCACATCACCCTGGAAATGGCGCCACTTGAAATCCGTCATCGTTCCGTCCGTCCAATCTCCGCCAAGCATGCTCAAGCTTCACGATTTTTGCAACAGAGCCCCGCCATCCGCGAACACATGGCGCAGCCAGGGGAAACGGGTCCGGATTGCGGCCAGCACATCGACAGCTCCATCGCGATCCTGAATGTCGGCAGTGTGGACGAGGATGAAGATCAGAAAACCGCAGGTGTCGGTCAGGATGTGCCGTTTGCGGCCTTTGACCTTCTTGCCCACGTCAAAGCCCGATACTCCGCCACTTTCCGTGGTCTTCACCGACTGGCTATCGATCACTCCAGCACTGGGCGAGGCCTCACGTCCTTCGATTTCCCGCAGGTTCATGACCAGCACGGTGTTGATGGCTGCGAACAAACCGGCATTGCGCCAGGCGTAGAAGTAACGCCGCACAGTTGACACCGGAGGAAAGCATTTGGGCAAAAGTCGCCACGCGCATCCGCTCGCGGCAACATAGAGCATCGCGTTCAGGACTTCGCGCATGTCTGCCGTTCGAGGTCGGCCTCCACGCCTTGCCGGAGGAACGAATGGCGCTGTCAGCGCCCACTCCGCGTCCGTCATATCCGATGGATATCGCAGTCCCTCCCGGCTATGCTCGCGCCGGGCAATACCAGTCCATGTCACCATTCACTCCATCTCTTCGCAAAGAGGCGTGAATCACAACATGCTGGTATTGCTCAACAACTTTCGGTTCTGGCTCTCAGGCGTCATGGGATCATGGCATAATATGGTGGCGCTTCACATCAATTCCCCTGTCTGCATCGACGGACGTCTTTTGCATGACGGCGGTTCTGGGACAGGGGTCGGGCAATATGCGCGAACTCTGGATATGGCCCTGCGATCGGCGGGAGTCCGGCCCGTGTTCCTGATGGGCGGTGGTCGTAACGTACAGCGACCGAAATATGTCAAATGGCTGGCGGCGTCGCGTCCATGGACCCGTACTGCTGTGCGGTACGAAACGGGATACTGGTGCCGCGACATCTATCGGGAAGCCCATGTCTTCTTCAGCCTCTATAAAAGGCCGTTGCCCCTTCGCCTGCCGGGTCCGCCGGGGGTCATGCACTGGAGCTATCCATTGCCGCTGCGCGTGGAGGGCTGGCGCAACATCTACACGGTGCATGACGTCATGCCGCTCAATCCCAATATCCCAAGTCCGGTAGATGGCGACCGGTTGCGATCCATGTTGACCCGCCTTTCGGGTTCCGGGGGTGAATTCATCACTGTGTCGCAGGCTGCGCGCTCAGACATACTGACGGAGATGAAGTGGGATGCGCAAAAGGTCATGATGTGTCATCAGGGCGTCGATATCTCCGGCGACAGGCATGGCCCTCTTCCTGCCGGCCTCGATCCGCGTGGCTATCTCCTTTATGTAGGGGCGGTCGAGGCACGCAAGAATCTCATCGGCTTGCTTGAGGCCTATCGCGCCAGTAAAATTATAACCCCGCTGGTCATTTCGGGCCCCGATGGGGTGGGGGTGGCCGACATTGATGCCAGCATCAGGGCGACGCCAGGTGCGATACGCCTGGGCTTGCAAACGCGCGATACGGTCATTCGGTTGATAGCCAACGCGCGTGCGCTTATCCTGGTGTCGTTGTCCGAAGGGTTTGGCGTACCTGTCGCCGAGGCGATGGCGCTTGGCACGCCCGTTTTGTCTGCCGATGGCCCGGCCCTGGCCGAAGTGGGTGGTGGCGCCACGCTGCTGGTGGACCCTTTCAATTCGGCGGCACTGCGCGATGGCCTGATGTCTATCGGTGCTGATCCAGGGTTGCGCGACCGGCTTGTAAAGCTGGGGCTGCAAAGAGCGCGGCATTTTACGCCGCAGGCCTATGCACAACGGCTTTTGAAATTGTATGGAATGGTATGAAAGAAACTCCATCGACGCCCATTCGCATCGGTCTGGACGGGTATAACTTGGCACTGCCGCAAGGAACGGGTGTAGCGACCTATGGACGTAATCTGGCCGCTGCAATAGCCGATGTGGGCTATCCTCTGGATATGCTGTTCGGACTTAACATCTCCCGCAAGGCAAATGATGATTTGCGCGAGTCCCTGTTTTTCGGACAGCTGGGGGCGGATTTGCCGAACCAATTGACGATGCGGCGCAGGATGCGTCGCTGGCGCGTGCATCCTTTTGGTTATGATATGGTGCAAATCCCAGTCACCGGGCGCACGCTGCCTGTCGAAGGCCGCGACCGTCTCCCCACCTTCGATCGCCTGTTCAACCGGGCGGAGCTTTTTGACGTCTGCGCCCGACATTTCCGTCGATATGACAAGTTCATGACGGTCAGGATGCCGGACCCGCCAGCCATCATGCATTGGACTTATCCGTTGCCGGTCCGCCTTGCAGGCGCGCGCAATATATACACATTGCACGATCTGGTGCCGCTGCGCCTGCCACGCGCAAGCCTTGAGGACAAGCGCTATTATGACCGGTTGATCAGAGCGTGCGTGGGGCAAGCCGACCATATCGTGACGGTGTCGGAAAAATCGCGGTCCGACATTATCGAACTGATGCAAGCTGATCCGGCCAAGATCACCAACTGCTATCAGGCAAGTGACATGCCACCGCTGCGGGACCCTTCAGCACTGCCCAATCGCCTGCATCAACTGTTCGATCTCGAAATGCGGGGGTATTTCCTGTATTTCGGGGCGATCGAGCCAAAGAAAAATCTGGGGCGCGTCATCCAGGCTTATCTTGAGGCCAATATCGCGACGCCGCTTGTCATCGTCGGCGCACAGGCCTGGCATGCCGACCGCGAACTAAAACTGCTCGGCACGGCGCACGGTCGCAAATTACCGGGTGTCGATCGCATCCGGCGCATCGACTATGTGCCGCGCACCTTGTTGACCGATCTTCTGCACGGCGCGAAAGCGTGTCTGTTTCCGGCATTGTACGAAGGGTTCGGCCTTCCGGCACTCGAAGCGCTGGCCGCTGCCGTTCCACTGCTGTCCAGCACGACAGGAGCATTGCCCGAAGTCACAGGCGGCGCGGCGTTGTCGGTCGATCCCTATGATGTCGACGCTATGGTCCAGGCCATTACGCGACTGGATACCGATCCGGTCTTACGCGCCCGCCTGACGGCCGAAGGGCCGGCCCAGGCGGACAAGTTTTCTCCCTCCAGCTTCGCAGAGCGCATTGGCAAACTTTACCAAGGCATCGCTAACCGCTAGGCGCCTCTAAACAGATTTGAGCCTCGGTCGGCCGAAGCTGCTTCGTAGCTGCATTGGAGTGATATCATGAATGTTAAGGGCAGGGCACGGTTCATCCGCTCAGGCGTGTTTTTGCTGGCGGCGACTGCCTTGACCGGTTGTGCGACGCTGCCTCGCAACGGACCGACCGGAAGCCAGATCGCCCGCAGTGCAAAGCAGAACACGCTTGGCTTTAGCATCGTCGACATTGCCCAGGACAATATCGGTACGCTGGCCGTCACGCAAAACCAGACAGGTCTTCTGGCTGGATTGGCGACCAATGGCGACGTCGATATCATTGGCCCGGGCGACGTTCTTGCCATCGAAATCTACGAAGTTGGCGTCACGCTTTTTGGCGGTCGGGCCAATATGGGCGCTGCCAATATCTCGACGGAGAATGATCCGGGGATTTCGGCGAACGGCGAAACCGTCGGCGGCAGTGGCGTCACTGTCGATCGCGATGGCAATATCAGCCTTCCCTATGTCGGAACCATTTCTGTTTCGGGTCTGACAACGTCGCAGATCCAGGACTGGATCGTGGCAGGCCTTCGGGGTAAATCGCAAAGCCCGCAGGTGATTGTTTCGCTCCGCCGCAATGTCTCCAATGCCGTTGTCGTCATGGGGGATATCGCCAACCCGGGACGGCTGCCCCTCTCTCTTGCGCGTGAAAGACTGCTTGATGCCATCGCGGAAAAGGGCGGTATCAGCCGCACCGTGCAGACAGGTTCCGCTACCGCCACCGGGACAGGGGCACAGGACGTCATCGTCCGCTTCACACGGCGGGGGCGGGCTGTCGAACAGGCGCTGGATAGTATCGTTGCAGGATCGCCCGACGACATCGTCCTGCTTGGCGGCGACCGGATCGAACTGATCCGTCAACCCCGCACGTTCACGGTTTTCGGCGCGCTTGACCGAATAGCGCAGATCCCGTTCGAAAGCCGGACCCTGACTTTGGCGGAGGCATTGGCCCGTGCCGGCGGACCCAACGACAACCGCGCCGATCCCAAGGCGGTTTTCGTATTTCGCTTGGTGCCAAACGGCGATTTGCCGCCAGCAGATGCCGGTCTGGCAGGCGCTTCTCCCCCGGCGCAGGCCTTTCGCCCGGTAGCCTATCGCATTAATATGATGAAGGCTGAGAATTATTTCCTGGCGCAGCGTTTTGTGATGCAGAACAAGGATATGATCTACATCGGCAACGCTTCGGCCAATCAGCCCCTGAAACTGGTTCAGGCATTGGGGCAGCTTTTCGCGCCGGTGCTTTCCGTGCAGAACGCGACACGGTGACGAAGGGACGCCCGGCGGCCAACCGCCGGGCGTCCCTTCGGGTTATGCGGCATGTTCCTTGACGCCCGCCACGAGCAGCCAGCCAATGCCGTAAATCAGCATCAGCGCAAAAAAGGCTGTGGCAACGGTTTTGGTACGTTCGGGGAACAGTGCTTTTACCGGCATGTTGGGATCTACTACCGGCACGACGAACAACTGCTGCCTGCGCGCATCATCCTGCGCACGTTGCAGTGCCGCAGTCGCGATTTCCATTTGCTTGCCGCTCATTTCCTGGCGCATCTTAATACCTTCATACGCACCCATGCCGGCAGCGACATTGCCTGGCCCCTGGGACAGCTTGGCGGTTTCAGCGGCGACCTGGCGCGAAAGCGCTGCCACGCGGTTGTGAAGGGCGATCATTTGGGGGCTGTTGGCATCCAGGACAGCCGCCATTGATGACTCCTGCGCCCGGGCAACAGCAAGCTGCGCCTGAAGCTCGGAAACCATTCCGGTGCGCGATGTGCCTGTTACCTGCGGATTAAAGTCCTGCCCGTTCCGCCGGAACCGGGTGATTTGCTGCTGGACTGACGAAAGGCTGACTTCTGCTTCGCGCACCCGATCCTTGGCAAGGCGGATGGCATTGGCATAGTTGCGCTGGTTTAATGTGTTGACCCTTGCTTCGCTCAAATTCAGCAGCTCCTGAATGATGCGATAGGAATCCGCCGGGCGGAAACTGCGTACCTTCAGCGTCGTTATGCCGGTTTCGGCACTGACATCGACATCCACCTTGCCCTTGAAATATTTCGCCAGCTGTTCGGGCATCGGCTTTTCAGACCATAGGCGCGACAGAATATCCGACTCCGGTCGGCGGAACAGCGTGGTAAGATCAATCTTGGCCTGTAACGCATCAACCGCGTCATGGGATTCCAGATAATCGGCCACCACAAGGGCGTCGCGTTCGGACGAGGCGCCACCGACCATGGTCAAAGCCTGGCTCAGGCCGCTGGGAGCAGCTGCCGGGGTGTCCGACGTTCTGACAACGAAATGCGCTTCGGACTGATATTGATTGGCCGCGACCAGATAGAAGTAGAGCGCGACCACGATTGTGGGAAGAGCGACAATCAGGCACCAGTTACGATGTTTGCGCAGCCATTCTGCTAGCCGGTGTCCAGTTGTCTTGGGTGAATGATCCAAAATATGAGACCTTATTGAAGATGAATATGGCGGCGCGTCACTCTGATAGAAACCAGACCGGAATATGTCAGTAGAAGGCACCAGCTAACGATATAAGGAACACTGACATATGTGTCCTTCGCAACATGAAACTGGCCATAGCGAATAAGCTCGAAGATGGTCGCCATGGGAAACCATGTAAGCCCGGTCCGATATGGTTCAGGAATCCATGATATCTGGTAAAAGGCGCCAGACAAAGGCATCAGGATATAGGTAATTGGATGAACAAATCGAGCGATAAGCCGATTGTCATGCGTCCCTGCGCATATGATCAGCGAAACGCCGAAGGCGAACCAGAATAAAAGGCATATTCCCAATAGAAGTTCAAACAGCCTTGCAGGCGCTTCTACTAATCCTATGGCAAATAGCAGGCCCATCAATACGACGAAGGCCATTACCGAGCCGACGGCTTCGAGCAATCCCCGTGCCAGCATCATATCTAAAATGGTTACGCGGCGATGATACAGGAGCGGCATGTTGGACTCCAGCGCCCCGTCTGCCCGCGTGACCATACCGCGAAACATGATGAACAACGTGTATCCAAGAACGGCGAAGGGCACAGGATGAATGCCGATATTTGGCCCATGCCTGCCCACATGCAACAGCGCAACGGCGCTTGCGAGGGTGAGGGGTTCGAGAAATACCCACAGATAACCGATATTTTCCCGGCCATAGCGCGTATGGAGTTCGCGCATCAGCAGCGCGCCGATCACATTGCCCTGGACCCGAAGGCCAAGCCAAAATGAGCGGGTTCCGGATGAACCGGATGCGTTTGAAATCATTGTCATGCGGTTGCTTCTATAACGGGTGCTGCGGCATAGTGAATAGCTTGTAAGCGTATAGACGGGGGCGTCTGCGGCCCGTCACACATGCGCGGGAAAGCAGGTCGGTGCACCAGGGTTTGGCGTGCATGAGATATGATCGTGAGCAGGCGGCACTATCTGTGCATAGCGGCTTTGAAACGGAACCCCGGACTGGCGCGATTATCGCGAACGTCGGCGCGTCAAAGCGTGGTCGCCTTGGCAGACGGTTTGTCCTATAGGCTCGCGGATATGAAGCAAATGTCCTTTTTCTCCGGTCTGTCGTCCCATCTGCGTCGCAATTCCAGGACTGACGCCGGCATCTGGTTATTTCATCTCGATCATCTCCACACATATCCGCGCCACCGCAATGAAGCCGTGATCCGTGAGCTGTGTGCCAATGCCTATCTTGGAGGGAGAAGGTCGCTTTGCCGGGTCCTGGGGCGTTACAAGATGATCGTCGACACCTCCGATGTGGGTCTATCGAGCCATCTGCTGTTGGACGGCTACTGGGAAATGTGGCTGACAGAATTGCTGGCCAGGCTGGTTAAGCCGGGCATGAAGGTCGTCGACGTCGGCGCCAACCTTGGTTATTTCACATTGCTGATGGCCGATCTGGTCGGGCCGACGGGTCAAGTCCATGCCTTTGAACCCAACACCGACCTGGCCCGCAGAATGGCGCAAAGCCTGGCAATCAACGGTTTCTCCGACATCGCGAGGGTTCATGAACAGGCGTTGGCCGATACCGAAGCGGAGGTCATGCTGGTCGTGCCGGTAGATGAGCCGAAAAACGGCCATCTTCTGCCTGCTGATCACCCTGCATCGAATGACGCTTCGATTGAATCGCATTTCATGCGCACCCGGCGGCTTGATAGCTATGCCGAACTATATGATGCCGACATCATCAAGATCGATGCCGACACCTCTGAAATGACGATCTGGCACGGAATGTCGGGAATTTTGGAAAGCGGGCGATCGCTGACGATCGTTCTGGAATTTGCCCGGGTGCGCTATGCCGACCCGGGCGCTTTCCTCGACCGGATCGTGGCGGATGGCTTCCGCCTTTCAGAGATTACCTTGGAGGGCGGGGTGCAGCCGACGGACCGCGACGCGGTGCTTGCGGCTTCACCTACTGAAGATGTCATGCTCCTGCTTGTGCGGTGACCGGACGCTGCATCAGCGCCGCTTCAGTATCTCCAGTTTTTCAACGACAATCTCTCTCGTCAATAGGTGCAGCCCGATCTGGATTGCGCCAGGCACGTCGGGCAGGGGCCATGACAAGATCGATTGTTCATCAATGCCCCCCTGGCATGTCGCTGATGACGTGCCCAGGATGGTATCGACCGTTACCCGACCTTGGCCGCTTGCGATATACAGGCGCAACTCCATGCCGGGGATGCCTGTCCAATGGAACCGCAAAGCCGCATCATTTCCCGTGACGCTGCATCCGTCCTGTGTTGGTGTCTGCCACGCATGACCATAACGCAGGGGTTCGCCCCACAGGGCGTCGTCATGTTCATGGCTTGAAAATGACAGAAGCCAGGTCCCCGGCGCTGAAACAACGGGAAGGTTGTCCTGCGTGCGTGGAAGAATGGCTTTCGCTTTCGTCGCCAGATCCTGTGCGATCTGTTGCCATGTTCGCGGCACATAGCCTTGCCTGATCGCGGCCTCCCCCGCATTCCGGCTCTCGTCGTTCAGCAAAAGCCGGACCGTTGCGGCGATACTGGCCGGGTCGCGGGGGTCAAAATAGCGGGCGAAGACACCTCCCGCCTCGGGCAGGGACGCAACGGCAGAAATCGCCGGCACCTTGCCGTAAGACAGCGCTTCCGACACCGGCAGCCCCCATCCTTCGTAAAAGCTGGGGTAAATCGCAAAGAGGCAGTGATGGTACAAGGCGGCAAGCCTGTCGTCCGGCACGCCATGCAATATCTGGACATGGTCTTGCAAAACCGGATTGTCGCGCAACATCCGGTGGATATCCTCGTTAAGCCAGCCACGCCCGCCCACGCACACCAGGCGCGGCAGGTCCGATATATTGGCGTCGGCCGCCAACATCATCCAGGCCCGAAATGCCCCGATATGATTTTTTCGAGGCTCAAGGGTGGAAACGAGCAGGACAAAGGTTCTGTTATCCAGCTGATAGTCCTTCAATATCGCGACATCGGCGGCACTTTGACGAAAATCCCCGTCCAGCGGGATCACTGAAACAGCATCCGCCCGAAAAGCCACCTTGCGTTCGGCGGCTTTATCCAGAAGATCCTGGCGCGTGGCCTGAGAAATGGCCAGACATCCATCGGCGGAATGGAGCAGCGACCAGAACCAGGCGCGATAATCGCGGTTCAGCGACCGGATGAACCAGGCCGGTTCAATCAGCGGGATAAGATCGAATACCAGCGGAACATATAGGATGCCCGACCGCGCACGGTTCGTGCGCACGTCAAGAAGATAGTTCCGATCCGACCAGGATGTCCCAAGATTGACGAGCGTGGTCGTGGCAGAGAGCCTAACCGTCCGCGCCACGGCGATCCTGCGATAGATTTGCAACAACTGATCCACCCATTGCGGATCCTTGATGTCGTCGCTTTGTTTGGCCAGGCGACATAGTGCCAGGAAATCGGCGGGCGGCAATGCGACCCATCCGCGACGCGCACTCGAATAGATGCAGAATATAGGCTCAATGCCGGCCTGATGGTGCAGCATTGCGATCGATATTTCTATCTGTACCCGTTGAATACCCGTAGGCAGGCGCCGCTGACCGAAAAAAGAAAGCAGATCTGTAACGTCGAATAATATGGCGTGGTCGGGCAGTTCCTCTTTTGCACCAGAATGGCCTGAGGTGTCGGCGATCTTGAGAATCCGCATGGCCGCATTCCAGAAGCGCTCGTCCCCCTGGTCGCGATCCGGCATCACGCGCGCCAGTTCCGCTACGGCCTGCAAATTTCGGGTGTCACTTTCCAGCGCCCGCAGGAAATAGGAGGCTGCCTCGACAGGCTGCTTCCAGGTTTTCGCCATGTGCCCCAGGTGAAGCAGCGGCTCTGTATCTTGAGGGCTCAGGCGAAACGCTTCTTCGTAAGCGGCGGTCGCCAGATCGTTCGCGCCTGCTTCCTTCTCCATGTGCCCGAGCTGAACCCATATATGCTGCAGCAGGGGCTCTGTGGCCAATGCGCGGCGATATTTAAGTGCCGCCTTGGTCCAATCCTGCCGTGCGCGCGCCGCATCAGCCGCTCTGATTGATATGGCCGCATAATGGCTCACCGCCATGCCGTTCGATTTCGGCCTGATCCAGCGAGATAGGACGGTGCTTGCATGTTCCCACATCTTCATGCGGTCGATTTAGGGGGGGCAATGGAAAGATGACACCAAAAATTGCGGTTGGTTTTACGCTATACCTTCCATGTCCCCCATGGACAGACGGTGCCAATCGATCGGATCGGGAAACTAAATCATAATATGGATCACCCCGCTGTCGCCGTCGCCCAGTTTCACACGCATGGAATTGGCAAGCTGGGTGACATCCTCAGGTGTCGTGATCGTCATCAACCCGACTTGGCCAGATGGAATTAGATCAAATGCACTGGCAATCGAAAAAGGCTTTCCATCGCCATCTACGACACCATTGTAAGAAACGGAGATTTGGGATTTCAAATTGTCGGCGGTGGTCGATATCGCCTTGGCCCCGATATTGGTTACGGCAATCAGGATATGATAGCCTGGCAATCCTGGGACCTTCCAAGGCTGCCTTAGAACATCGAGCCGAATTTGATCGAAGCTGTTCGTGGCGGGATTGTCGGAAGCTGCCGGTCGTTGATTGAGTGAGAATCGCGGCATCGTGCCAAAGCGACTTACGCCCTCCTGAACCATGACGACGTCCACATAGTGGCCTCCACGCGCCAGCCAGTCGGTTGAGACGCGAATGGGGAAGACCATTTCATGCTGTGGCGGCATGGCAAAGGGGATGCCGGCCCTGGGATTTTCAGCATCCATCAGTTCGCCATTATGATCGATGATATGAGAGGCGACGTTGATCTGAAGGCCATCTGGAGGATTGCTGCTCCAGACGACCGAGCCCTCATTTCTTATAGCCACGGAAATCTGCACGCTGTCGCCGTCTTCGGACAAAAGCGGTCCATCGACGTAACGCATCGCACAGGCCTGATCTTTTTCGGAAAGCGCGGCCCGCATGCGTATATCGCCGATATTGTCGGGCACTATGTTGGGGGCAATCTGAGCCGGCTCATAAGTTTTATACCATTTTTCGCCGAATATGATGTCCTGCACCTGCTGGGCTGTCCCGTGCCAGTCGGGCCAGGCCACGGCCATCGATTTTTTGACGCGTGATCCCAGCGCAAGCGATTTCACGATGGTCATAAGGAGGGAGTCCACATCCCCCGACACAAAAAAGTCCGCGTACGCGGCACCTTGGGCAACCTCGCGGAAGACGGGGATGTCACTCAGGATGACGGGGCAGCCAAGCCGGCCCGCTTCCACGACAGGCAGGCCGAAACCTTCAAGATAGGATGCCATGATGAGCGCATGGGCTCGCGCATAGGCGCCGCGCAGTTGCGCATCACTGACATTGGCATGAACGCGCAGGCGTTTGCCAAGCTCCGGGTGGTTTTGAAGCCGTAATTCTAACAGGCGCGTGTTCCAGCCAGGCTTGCCGATCAGCACAAGTCCCGCCTTGCCCCCCGATGCCCAATATTGATCGAAGGCGTCGAGGACCAGCGCGTGACCCTTACGCGGCTCGATCGTGCCGACCATCAGGAAGAATGGATCGTTCCCGCCCTCGTCTAGCCAGCTTTCGTCGGCCGAACCTTCCGTAAAGTCGGACCCTAGCTGTACATAGCCGATCTTCATCGGTCGAGGCAGCCTGATCGCCCGGATCATCATGTCAACTTCGTCCGCCGTGGCGCGCGAAACGCAGATGATGGCCGTCGAATGCCCCAGGATAAACCGGAACCAGTTGGCAAAGCATGGGGGCATGCCCGCATCGGTCATGGCGGGCATGGTCAACGGGCCTATGTCGTGGACGCCGTGCACCACTTTTTGACCCATTGTGAGGGCTTCGACGATACGTGGCTTGTGGAAATGGGATATGTCCCAGGAGCTATCGAGCATGAAATAGACATCGTCGGGACCACTATTCAATCGATCCATAGGTGAATGGCTGACGGCGTGGGGATATGCCTCCTTTACGCCGTACCAACCGCTATAATCATCGGAGAATGAGAGGACCGTGGGAACGTCTCCACGGCTGACCATGGCGCCGGACAGTCGCCGGATCACGCGCTGGATGCCGGTATGGGCCGGGCTCAACGTCGTCGACGTCACGTCCATGACAATTCGCGGGCTGATCGCGGGGACGACGTCATCCTGTTGCCGGTCCTTGCCCTTTTCCGCCAGCAGCGTTTCAATGGCTGTCATCGCGATCTGGGCTGAATGCGACCACTCGAAGAGCGGAAGGCGCTTTTTCCCTGCCGCGATGACGCCGCCGGTAAATTCGGGCTGCGTCAGCACCTTGCCGACAAGACGTGCCAATTCCTGAGGATTTTTCCCGTCGAACACCTGCTCGGGATTACCCAATACTTCTTCTACGGCCCCTCCGCTAGAAGCCAGGAATGGGCAGCCAAGAGCCATGGCCTCCAGTGCGGTCAGGCCAAAGCCCTCCATCAAAGACGGTTGCACCGCGACACGCGCATGGCGGTAGCATTTAACCAGCTGGGCATCCGTAACATTACCGGGCGTCAGCAACCTTTCATCAGGCAAGCCCAAAGACGTCCAGAGACCCCTCAAACCCTCAAGATCGCCGACCGCACCGGACCCGATGATGACCAGTCCCAACCATCCTTGCTGCGCCTGGGGGAGAAGCGCCATGGCGGATATGAGCGACGGGATGTTCTTGCGCCAATCCAGTCCGCCAACGCAAAGGACATAGTCCTGTGGCAAGTTGAATGGCATTTCCACCAGGCTGTCCGGAATCTTGGCGGCATCCAGAAATGATTTGGAAAGACCGGCGCCGATACATATAGCATCGTCGCGCTCAAGTATATCCGAAACCTCATTCGCCGTAAAATTCGAATTTGTTAATATAAGATCGAAGCGGTTGATGGAAAACAGGCGTCTGTAATAGGCTTTATTCCACACGGGGCTATACATATAGCGTTCCGGGAAACGGTGAGGAATGGCATCATGAAAAATGCAGACCGAAGGACATGAAAGCCCCTTGAGATCAATCAGCGGGTTACTTTTATCATCCAGACCTTCAAAAGGACTGGGTGAAAGCGCCACGTCGACATTCAGGTTATTGATGTGATCGATCAACAAGCGGCCATTGGCATGATGCTTGGGAGAGTATCCATGCACTCTTTCGGGATCGGATTCAGTACCGAACCAGACATGGATTTCGGCACGGGGCAACGTTATTTCAAGAAACTGGCGCGCGGCAACGGCTTCCTCCCTCATCGACGCATTGAGGGAAATAACCAATTGAACGCGCGAGTTATGACTAATGGCGCTCAATAACTCAAAAACGTACCTTCCTATGCCGCGGACGTTGCTCGCAGTTTGAAAGCATTGTCCATCAACCCAGATACGTATCTTTTGCATAAAAATCCCGCCATCAAACGCAAATGTAAATAATGCCTATGTAATCATAAATAAAATATTATAGTTTTAATTCTAATTCGGTTTAATTCTTAATATTTGAGATTGTGAAAATAACTTGAATTGATATGCCGATAGATGTCTATGCAATGTTTCATTGTCCAAATTTTGCTCATCAGAATTATCCAGAGCATTATTATCAATCGCCGTTGATCTTTTCTGATTGAACTTTACTTTTTTCATTTCCGCAGAGACTTCTTGATTCCTGATTTTGGATTCAAGAATTAACTTCCTCAGCAATCTATTTTCATTGGCATCGGACGTTATTCTGTTGATCGAAGCAGAAACGTCCTGATGGGGCATTGTCCACCTGAAAATGATGTCGTCGAGATTTGCATCCTGTTGACCCAGGCGACGCAGGATGTCGGCCAGATGCGTATGGGCGTCTATGTCCGCTGTGTTCAGATCGACCGCTTTTTGATAGGCTTGCGCGGCCTTCTCGAGCTGCCCCTGCTCTTTATATGCATGGCCAAGCTGAACCCAGATCGGTTGATCATCGTCATTTTGCTCAAGATGCCGGGTGTAGGCAGCGGACGCGCCTAGCCAGTCCCTGGCATCGCGACACTGATCGCCGCGGCGGCGGTTGTTCACTTTGCGATTATGAACGAAAATTTTATCAAGCATGGACTGTTCCTACCTGCCTTGACCCGGTTCTGATCCTGCATCTCTAGATTATTATCGCCGGTTTGCGTCGAGAATTCGCACTTGCACAAAAATATCATTTGCCAACGATATTAATTAGATGACAAGTTTTGCCAGTTTTTTCGCGATGGTGCAGACCATGGTAGCGGCACTGGCGGCACCGCTAGCACACGCTCAAAATCGCGCCTTGCCGAACGCTCCACACAGATATTGTCAGTCCGACAGATCGGCCTGCTCCGGCTCATCGACCCTGGCGGCATCATCAATGCTTTTGATCATGATATCCTTCAGAAAATACCCAAGGTTACGCACATCCGCTGATCCGTGAATCCTGGCGGGGCTGTCGCTCATCGCCATGTGCAGTGCGACCTGCACCTGGCCCGTGCCACCGGACCAGTCGATGGAACGGGATGGAAATATAACATGGCGCCGTTCTGTATCCTGTGCCGGGTCGTCAATGACATCATGTTCGATGTCATTGACGAAGACGCGAAGGCTGTTGCCGTCCTCAAAGGATATGAAGGGCGTGCCAACAAGCGTCAGGCATAGAAATCCTTCAATTTCGTGGGGCATGCTCATGGCGATGCGACCGGACGCTCCCCTGCTCCATGCACCGCCATCAGCCCATTCATACCATGTGTCAGGATCAAGCTGCACCAAGTCGCCCAGCGGCGATTGTGTTGCGATATCATGGTCCACCGACACAGGTTCGGATGTGCCGGCCTCTGGCGCCCCTGTCATCATGGTCATGGTCGAAAGAAAGAAGCCGAGCAATCTGTGATCGTCGGACGCGCCCTCTATCGCCGGTATTCTCGCATGGCTTACAGACAGATCGACCCGTAATTCCGGCTTGCTGTCCCATGTGCCTGCCAGACTTTCGTGAGAGACTGCCACCAAAAGGGTGATGTGCGGCTCACCAGGCGTGACCAGGATATTCTGGGCGACGCCGTTGACCCGCAATTCAATCTCATTGCCATCTGCGATGCTGACATAGGGAAACCCGGTGAGCGCCAAGGTGAAGTCGCTGTCTGGTCTTTCCTCCAGACCTATGACGAGGCGACCCATGGTCCCCCGGCTCCAGCATCCATAATCCTCGCGGCCGTGCCAGTCGGACGGAAGCAGATACGGCCCCCCGTCCACGCCGCTGGAGGCATGGGCAAGGCCAAAGCACACGACATCCCCTGGCTTTACAGGATCGATGCCGTCGTCGCGGTGGGCCACGCGCAAGGATCGCAGGAAGAAGCCCAGAGACCTGTCGTCCGCTTGTCCCTCATGCGAAAAGGGCACGCCCGATGCCAGACGCAATGCCATTCGCACAACGGGGGGCGCCGCGCCTGCAATGTCGATATCCTTCGCCCGGACATAGGTCAGCAGACGGATGCCATCCTGTTCCTGAACGACCGACACGGGGTAAGCTTTGCCGTTCAGCGTGATGTCCACGCTTTTGTCGTCTTCAATCGGAATATAGGCCAGGCCCTCCAATTCGATCGCCAGATCCTGCCCGGTCGATTGCGGAAGGGTAAAGACAAAACGCCCCTGGCCGCCGCGTGTCCATATCCCGTGCGGCTCGGCGGGATGCCAGGTCGAACGATCCAGATATTGCGCGGACATGGCAGAGCCAAAATCCACGGACCTGTTTGCGGGCAGGGGATGCGCATCTTCATCCTCAATGGCATGGGGCAATGCAAAAAGACCGCTTTCAAGCGTCAGGCCGAAGATGCCTATGCCAAATGATGCATTGCTGTTCCTCAGGGCCAGCGCAGCGGGCGTGGATATGGATGGGCAGTTGAAAACAAGCTTCAGCGGGTTGCCCAAACGGCGCAGCTCTGCCGATACGGCTCTGTTGCAAAAATCGTGAAGCTTGAGCATGCTTGGCGGAGATTGGACGGACGGAACGATGACGGATTTCAAGTGGCGCCATTTCCAGGGTGATGTGATCCTGTGGGCGGTGCGCTGGTAT
>Ga0209231_1000734_pt1 | contig 15852 bp, 9 predicted proteins | sample Deesub45470m_DNA_FD_188086 | JGI IMG/M metagenome (GOLD analysis project Ga0209231, IMG submission 188086) | Deep subsurface microbial communities from North Pacific Ocean - 450_OLKR46/470m Metagenome (SPAdes) (version 2) | ecosystem: Environmental > Terrestrial > Deep subsurface > Unclassified ... | reverse complement strand
AATAAATTGGAACGAAATATAATTACATTAAAACTTTATAATTATTTTTTCGGTTATTAAAAAAATAGTCTTCATTTAATATTAAATTTTTATATTTATACATTATTAACGACTAAATGGTATTATTTAAAATGGCGTATTTTAGTAATCTAATTTTAACTAGAGAAAATACGAATACTTATTTTAATATTTTTAATTCCAACGTCTACCAGCCTTTAAAAACAATCACTAATCTTTATCTATATAACAAATGAAAAAAATTATCGCAATTTTAGTTGTATTAATGTTTCCAATGCGCAGTATGGCGAGTGAAGCAGATCTTGTAATCCCAGATGCAATTAAAGATCAAAGTATTTTATATTGGGGCTTTTTAATTACAATAGCTGGTTTGCTGTTTGGCTTTTACCAATTTGTTCAGGTAAAAAAAATAAGAGCACATCAATCTATGTTAGATGTCGCTCAAGTAATTTTTGAAACATCTAAAACGTATCTTATTCAGCAAGGAAAGTTCATTATTATTTTGTTCGCCTTTATTGGAACGGCTGTTGCTTTTTATTTTGGAGTTTTATCTGGTAAAGATGTAATTAATCCAGAAACAGGTATAACTCATTTTGAACATGCATTTGGAATAGGAGGAGTACTAATGATACTTGGTTGGACAGTTCTTGGAATTTTAGGATCTTACGCTGTAGCGTGGTTTGGAATTAGAATGAATACGTTGGCGAACTCTCGTATGGCTTTTGCTTCCCTTGAAAGAAAACCAATTAAATTATTAAATATTCCTTTAAATGCAGGAATGAGTATAGGTGTTGTTTTAATTTCTTTAGAATTATTACTAATGCTTGTTATTCTTTTGTTTGTTCCAGGTGAATATGCAGGCGCAAGTTTTATTGGGTTTGCTATTGGTGAATCTTTAGGTGCTTCAGCTTTGCGTATTGCTGGGGGTATTTTTACTAAGATTGCAGATATTGGCTCTGATTTAATGAAAGTAATCTTTAAAATTGGTGAAGATGACCCACGTAACCCGGGTACTATTGCCGACTGTGTTGGAGATAATGCGGGAGATTCTGTTGGGCCTACTGCTGATGGTTTTGAAACATATGGTGTTACCGGAGTTGCCTTAATTTCTTTTATTTTGTTGGCTATTACTGATACGGCTTTACAAACTCAACTATTAGTTTGGATTTTTGTAATGCGTATATTAATGATAATCACTTCCATTGTTTCTTACTGGATTAATGGAGCTATTACAAAAGCGAAATATAGTAAGGTAGATGAATTGGATTTCGAAATACCGCTAACTACTTTGGTTTGGATTACTTCTATACTTTCAATGGTGGTTACTTTCGTAGCCAGTTATTTCTTAATATCCGATTTGGGAAATAATTTATGGATTACACTTTCAGTAATTATTAGTGCCGGTACTCTTGGTGCAGCACTTATCCCTGAATTTACGAAATTATTTACAAGTCCTAAATCTACACACGTAAAGGAAGTTGTTGAAGCTTCAAAAGAAGGAGGAGCGTCTCTTAATATTCTTTCTGGATTAGTTTCTGGAAATTTTAGTGCATTTTGGTTAGGAATGGTATTCTTTTTCCTAATGTTTGTTGCTTATTATGCTTCAACATACGGTTTAGGTGATATTATGATTTATCCATCTATTTTTGCCTTTGGTTTAGTAGCTTTTGGTATGTTAGGTATGGGGCCAGTTACTATTGCTGTAGATAGTTATGGGCCAGTTACAGACAATGCACAATCTATTTATGAATTATCTTTAATTGAAGAAGATATTGAGGCTATTACTCCTGAAATTGAAAGAGATTTTGGTTTCACTCCAGATTTTGAAAAATCGAAATATTATTTAGAAGCAAATGATGGTGCTGGAAATACTTTTAAAGCAACTGCTAAACCAGTATTGATTGGTACAGCTGTTGTAGGAGCAACCACAATGATTTTTGCACTTATTTTGGTTATAGAGCATTCTTTAGGCATTAAGCCTGAACAAGTTTTAAACTTATTAAATCCTTATACAATTTTTGGTTTTTTACTTGGTGGAGCAGTTATTTATTGGTTCTCAGGAGCTAGTATTCAAGCTGTAACAACAGGCGCAAGTCAAGCGGTTGCTTATATTAAAGTTAATATTAATTTAGATCCTGATGCGCCGAAAAAAGCGGATGTTGAAAAATCTAAAGCAGTTGTTAAAATTTGCACACAATATGCACAAAAAGGAATGTTAAATATTTTTATAGCAGTTTTTTCTTTTGCGCTAGCATTTGCTTTCTTTTCTGCACCGACAGGAATTGTTGAAGGCATGAGCGAAGCAGATTTATTGCTTGCTGCAGCTCCTGTTTCATTATTTGTAAGTTACCTTATTTCAATTGCATTTTTTGGGTTATATCAAGCAATTTTTATGGCAAATGCAGGTGGGTCTTGGGATAATGCGAAAAAAGTAATTGAAGTAGATATGAAAGAAAAGGGTACTGATTTACACGCAGCTTCAGTTGTTGGAGATACTGTTGGAGATCCTTTTAAAGATACATCTTCAGTAGCTCTTAATCCAATTATTAAATTTACCACATTATTTGGTTTATTAGCTATGGAAATTGCTATTTCTCCTTCATTTAGAGAAATGGCTCCTTATTTTGGAATTGGCTTTTTAGCTATTGCATTGTATTTTGTATATAGATCTTTCTATAAAATGCGAATTAATAGTTAATTACATTTAAATACTTAAAAAACGGGTTACTTAATTTAAGTAACCCGTTTTTTGTTTATGGTAATAGTGATAAAAATAATTGGTGATTGTCTATAAACGTGAGTTTGGTATAAAAGTTACTGATTATTAAAGGCTTATGAATTTTAAAATCACTGTCATTCCTGCGTAGGCAGGAATCTAAACTAAACATTCTATGGATTCCTGCCCCTACCAGCCGCAGGCTGGTTCGCAGGAATGACAAAAGAAACAGAAATTTAGTAAATATTTTGGCTGTATGACTGTTTCTTACATCGAACTCACGTTATAAACTATTTTTTATAGAATAAATTATTTCCTAAAATAAACCGTTTATCTGAGCATCAATTTTGTCAATAATAGTACCTAAATCTTCAGGTTTATCTACAAAATTTAAATTATCTACATCAATAATTAATAATTTACCTTTTTCATACTTTGAAATCCAAGCTTCATAACGTTCATTCAATCTACTTAAATAATCGATACTTATTGAGTTTTCGTAATCACGACCTCTCTTATGAATTTGACCAACTAATGTTGGGATTGAAGCTCTTAAATAAATTAATAAGTCTGGAGGTGTCACTAAGCGTTCCATCAAATCAAATAACGATTCATAATTTTTAAAATCTCTATTTGGCATTAAGCCCATAGCATGTAAGTTTGGAGCAAAAATTCGTGCATCTTCATAAATAGTTCTATCTTGAACAAGGCTTTTGCCAGTTTCTCTAATCTCAAGTACTTGACGAAAACGACTATTTAAAAAGTAAACCTGTAAATTAAACGACCAACGCTCCATTTCGCCATAAAAATCATCTAAATAAGGATTTTCTTCCACAGATTCGTAGTGGGGTTCCCATTTATAATGTTTTGCTAAAAGTTTGGTTAATGTGGTTTTACCTGCGCCTATATTCCCAGCAATTGCTACGTGCATAATTAATTTTTATGTGAATTTTAAAAAGCTAAAGTTAATTAATTTTTTTATGTTTTTTGCACTACTATTAAAACGTTTTAAAAAATTAACTTATAGCCATAACCACGCACATTAATTATTTGAATTGTTGGATCGTCTTTAAGTTTTTTTCTAAGCTTCGTTATAAAAACGTCCATACTTCGTGCATTAAAGAAATCATCATCTCCCCATAATTTTTTTAAAATAAAGGAACGTTCTAAAACTTGATTCTTGTTTTTTATTAAATTGTATAGCAAATGGGCTTCTCTATGCGTTAAAGTTTCTGTAGTTGAATGAAGCTGAAGCGTTTGTTTTTTAAGGTTGAAAACATATTTTCCAATAGAAATAGGTTCTAGATTATGCTCGTTTTTGTCTCTTTTTAAAAGTGAATTTATCCTCACAATGAGCTCTTCCATGCTAAATGGTTTTCTCAAGTAGTCGTTTCCACCAATAGTAAAACCTTTTACAACATCTTCAGTTTGGGATTTGGCTGTTAAAAAAATAATAGGAATATCTGGGTCTTCAACTCTAATTTCTTTAGCGAGTGTGAATCCGTCTTTTTTTGGCATCATTACATCTAAAACAAGTAACAGTGGTTTTTCTTTTTTATAAACTGTATAAGCTTGCTCGCCATTAGCACATAACAATACTTCAAAATTTCTGGTTTCTAAACTTTCTTTTATAATTTGCCCTAATGAAGGCTCATCTTCTGCTAATAGTATTTTTATAATGTTACTCATTTAACAATTCAAGTTTAAATAGTGTATTGTTATTTTTATCATAAATAATATCAATGCTTCCACCGTGTTTTTCAATAATTTTTTTAGTGTAATATAAGCCGATTCCAAAACCTTTTACAGTATGAGTATTTCCTGTAGGAATCCTATAAAATTGTTCAAAAACTTTTTCTTTTTGAGCTTTATGAATGCCATTTCCATTATCTTTTATAAGTATAATACTATTTTTATTGGTTGAAGTTAAATCAACATTAATAGTGTTTCCACCGTATTTAATGGCATTGTCTATTATATTTCCTAAGGCATTTTCAAAATGAAATCTATCTAAATTTAATAGAATGTCTTTTTCTGAATTTTTAAAATTGATTGTTTTTTCCATGTTAATAAACCTAAATTTTTCCAACACATTTTCAATCAATTCGTTTAAATGAACAGGCTCTTTTTGTAAAACCAATTCTTCATGATTTAAAGAAGCTGTTTCTAATATTTTCTCAACCATTTCATTCAGTTTATTCACTTGTGAATTTGCTATTGAAATGTATTTTTCAGATTTCACTTTATCTTCCAGTGCATTAAAACTTTTCATAGCCTCAAGAGCTGTTGATATAGTAGCAATTGGAGTTTTAAATTCGTGAGTTATATTGTTTATTAAATCATTTTTCACCTCGGCTAATTGCTTTTGTTTGTAAATGGTTTTTAACAAGTAAAACAAACTTGCAATAATACTTGCCGAAAGCAATAAAGAGAGTAAAATACTTATAAAAGAGTTTCTTAAAAGAATAGCTGTTTCATTTGTAAATAGCAACTCCAAATTACTTCTATGCGGTAGAAATGTTGATTTTGAAATGGTTTGTAAATGATTTTTTGGAAAATTTTCAAGCTTATAATCAATTGTTTTTTCAATAATACTGTCTTCAAAAGATCTTTGGGAATACTTATATTTTAAACCATATGTCACGTTTATACGATTACGTTCAAATTCTTTAATTAAATAAGAATTTAACTTTTCTAAATCTAAAGTGTCTCTGGAGATAGAAATTGCAACTTTAGAAATTAAGCTATCAAGATGTTTAGGGATCACATCATTTGCAGAATAAAAGAAAGGGCGTGAATTATTTCTTGAATTTTCAACAAGTATAGATTTGTTTTTTTCAACATTGGCAATGTTTTGTAATGTACTGTCAATTTGTTTTCGTAAGCCCCTTCTAGAATTTGTTTTAACAACAATCGTATCCGTTTTTTCTTTAGAATTTTTTCCGTTTTGAGACGTAAATGTAATAATACCAGACTTCGTTAAATTGGCGAAATAAGCTTCAACGGAGTTGTCTAAACTAAGTTGCACTTTACTTATGAGGTTTTGTTTGTTAATTTGGTATTCTCTATAATTCCAATATACCTGAACAGCAATGGTAATAATTACTGTAATGCCAATAAAATAAACAACCCACTTGTAGCTTTTTTTATTCATAAACCAAAGTTAAGCACATATATTGTATAATCACAATTGCTTAACAATCGTTAACACTAATTAACTGTGATTTATACTATTAGAATTATATTTGTGTAAAAATAATTTAAAATATTACAGAAAATGAAATCCATCGTATTAAAAAGTATTACATCTCTAATTTTTTTATCACTATCAGTAGTTAGTGCACAAGATTTTCAGGGAAAAGCTATATATCAAACAAAAACGAAAGTTGAAATGGATTTAGCGGGCTCTGGAATTCCAGCGGATAGAATTAAAATGATTGAAGAGCGTATGAAAAGTCAGCTTGAAAAAACATTTGAATTAACGTTTAATAAAACAGCTTCCATTTATAAAGAAGAAGAAAAATTAGATCAGTCAGGAGGTCAAGGTGGTGGTATGCGTTTTATGATGATGGGCGGAGGTGCTTCAGGAAACTATTATAAAAATACTCAGTCAAAATTATCTCTTAAAGAAAGTGAATTCAGTGGTAAAAACTTTTTAATAAAAGATGAATTGGTTACTTATAATTGGAAAATGGAACAAGAAACCAAAATGATTGGTCAAAATATGTGTTTTAAAGCTACTACAGTTATAGAAATGCCTGTTAGAACTACTAATTTTAGGTTTGGAAGAAGAAATAATAATCAAGAAGAAGAAAAAGAAAAAGAACCAAAAATGGAACAAGTGATTGTTACTGCTTGGTACACACTTGATATTCCTGTAAGCCATGGTCCTGATGATTATTGGGGGTTGCCGGGATTGATTTTAGAAATAAATGCTGGAAATACTATGATATTATGCACAAAGATTATAATGAATCCAAAGGAAAAAACTGAAATAAATGAACCTACCAAAGGTAAAGTTGTAAATCAAAAAGAATATGATAAAATTTTAGAAGAGAAGATGAAAGAAATGAGAGAAAGAATGGGAAATGAACGAGAAAAAAGTGGTGGGAGAGAGCATATCATGAGAATTGGCGGATAACTCAAATAATAACAATTAAAAATTTTCTTTCACATTGAGAATGTCACCTTGAGCGCAGTCGAAAGGTTTTATAAAACCAATCAAACAAATTTTAATACAAATTAATAATGATAAGAACACTTATAATAGCTTTTTTCATACTATTTCCTTTAATTATTTTTTCTCAAAATGTAAAATTAGAAGGAATTGTGAAAGATAAAGACAATAATCCTTTAGAAATGGCAAATGTTATTGCCTTTAAAAAAGGAACTAATTTTTTACAATCATATTCAATTACAGATTCTAAAGGAAATTATAAACTGAGTTTAGAACAAAACGAAGCGTATACTTTAAAAGTAAGTTATTTAGGTTTCGAAACAAAAAATGTAGAGATTACAACAACAAATTCCTCAACTGAGATAGAGGAAATTATCGTTTTAACAGAATCCAACGAATCTTTAAATGAAGTTCAAATTACTTATGAAATGCCCGTGAAGATTATTGGAGATACTATTATTTATAATGCAGATTCGTTTACTTCAGGAAAAGAAAAAAAACTAGAAGACGTTCTTAAAAAATTACCGGGGATTGATATTGATGATAATGGTGAAGTTGAGGTAGAAGGCAAAAAAGTGCAAAAAGTATTGGTTGAAGGGAAAGCATTTTTTGATGGAGATTCCAAATTGGCAACTCAAAATATTCCAGCAAGTGCAATAGATAAAGTTCAGGTGCTGAAAAATTATAACGAAGTTTCTGGCATGAGAGGTGTAACCAACAATGAAGATAATATTGTTATAAACATTAAATTAAAACAAGGGAAAAAACGATTTTGGTTTGGTGAAGTTAATGCGGGAGTTGGTGATTCTAAAAAGCATATTGTAAGTCCAAAGTTATTTTATTACAGTCCTGAAAAAAGCATAAATCTTTTGGCTGATATTAATAACATTTCAGAACCTCCTTTTACAATGCGTGATTATTTTAGATTTACTGGTGGATTGCGAGGAGGAATGAGCAGTAGTGGAACAAATTTTAATATATCATCTGGTGGATTGGGGTTTTTAACAGCTCAAAATAACAATGCTATAGAAATTAATTCAAAATTTGGAGCCTTAAATTTTAGTTTAGCGCCTAAAAAAACCTTCAACTTTAATGGTTTTGCTATTGTAAACAATTCAGATACGGACATGCTTACAAAAGCTAGCACTATTTATAATAAATTAAATTTTACGGAAGAAAGTAGCACTTCAACAATTCAAGGAAGCAAATTAGGGATGTTTAAGTTAAGCAACACCTATGAACCTAACGCTAACCTTCATATAGATTATGATATTTTTGGTAAAATTTCAGAACAAACGGAGTTTAACGATGTAACATCTACAAGTAGAAGCGCAGATACGTATAAAGTTGAAAAACCACTCTCCTTTAACCAAAATTTCAATGTATATTATACCGTTAATGAGAAAAATATTTTTTCAGCTGAAATTCAATATTTATATCAAAAAGATAAACCTTTATACAATTCATTAGCAACATCGCAGCCATTTATAATACTTCCTTCAGTAGGTATTGAAGATGGAAATTATATTTTTGACATCATTCAAAATAAAAAATTAAGCACTAATAAATTAGATGCTAAGCTTGATTATTATTATTTATTAACACCAAAAAGCAATATTAATTTAACATTGGGAACCACCTTAAGTAACCAAAATTTAACTTCTGGGATTTTCCAAAATTTAGACAATGGAACGGTTCTTAATTTTAACCAACCTGATTTAAATAACGACGTTTCTTTTAATTTTTCAGATATTTTTTTAGGACTTCATTATAAAATAGTTTCAGGAAAATTTACACTTAATCCAGGGGTAAGTTTACACCAATATAGTACAAATGATTTTCAGTTAGGTGCAGATAATAAAGTGAATAGCACCAAATTATTACCGGATGTTTATGTTATTTTACAATTAAAATCATCAGAAAGTTTGCGTTTTAATTACGCAATAGAAACCCAGTTTTCTGACATTGAAAATATTGCAGGAGGCTATGTTATGTCAAATTACAAATCTCTTATACGCGGAAACAGAGCCTTGAAAAATGCTTTATATCGTAATTATTCCTTAAATTATTATAGTTTTAGTATGTTTTCTTTTACCAATGTCAGAGCGTCAGTAAATTATTCCAAAAGGGAAAATAGCATAAAAAATAATTCAGAATTGATTGGAATTGATAGAATTTCATACCCAGTAAATTCGAATTTTGCTGATGAAACGCTTTCTGCAAATTTCAGATATGGGAAAACGTATAGTAGGCTTAAAACTAATTTTAGAGCATCTGTTTCAAATTCAATTTATAACAATATTGTAAATAATGAAGCTTTAAAATCTAAAACCCTAACACAAAGTTATCAAGGAAGTATTGCTTCAAAATTTAAAAATGCGCCAAACTTTGAAGTTGGTTACGAAAAATCTATTAATAATTATTCCAATTCCAATAGTGTTACCAATCGCCCTTTTGCAAATATGGAAATCGGGTTTTTAAAAAACTTTATTTTAACAGCAGATTATAGCCATTATAATTATAAAAGCACCTTTAAAAAGTTAAATAATGAAACCAAAAACACGTATTCATTTTTAAATGCGAATTTATATTATCAACAAAAAGATAGCAAATGGGAATTTAAAATTTCAGCAGTAAATTTCACCAACAACGTGGCTATAAATACCGATAGTTATAATGAAATTTCTGATAGCAATTTAACATCTTTCTATTATGTACAACCTAGATTTTACTTATTTTCAATTAAATATAATTTGTAGTTAAAAATTATTTTGAAAAGGAGAGGTTATTAGCCTACCTTTTTTTATGTTGATTTTCTTTGAAGTTTTCTTAGTAATTTTGAGCAATAAAATTTAAATTAAAATATAAAATACAAATGAAAACAAATGAATTTGAAAAAGGAATAAAATTTTCTTTTAATAAAAGTATAAATTATAATGAAAATGCAGTTGTAAGCAAGCACATTCTTAAAAAAGACACCGGAAATATTTCACTATTTGCTTTTGATAAAGGTGAAGGATTAAGTGAACACTCTACGCCTTTTGATGCGCTAGTTTATATTGTTGAAGGAAAAGCAGACATCGTAATTAACGGTGTCTCAAATGTTTTAGAAGCCAATGAGGCTATTGTGATGCCAGCAGACATCCCACATTCTTTAAAAGCTGTTGAAAGTTTTAAAATGGTACTAACTATGATTAGAGGTAAATAAAATATTTTAAAACAAAACCCTCATAAATAATAAATTTACGAGGGTTTTAATTGTTTTTTCAAAAAGCTACTGATTACAAGTTAAAAGCTTGTTTTACTTTGTCAACATAATCTAATTTTTCCCAAGTAAATAATTCTACATTAAGTACTTTTTCTGTACCATCAACATTTTTAAATGTTTTAGAAATAGTTACATTTTTACGCCCCATATGACCGTAAGCTGCTGTTTCTAAATACATTGGTTGACGTAATTTTAATCTTTCTTCAATAAACGCAGGGCGCATATCAAATAAGGTTTCAATAATTTCAGCAATTTCACCATCAGCTTTATCAACATTAGAAGTTCCATAAGTATTTACATAAATACCCATTGGTTTTGCTTCTCCAATAGCATAAGAAACCTGAATTAAAATTTCATCAGCAACACCTGCTGCAACAATATTCTTTGCAATATGTCGTGTTGCATAAGCGGCGCTTCTGTCCACTTTACTTGGATCTTTTCCTGAAAATGCACCACCACCGTGAGCACCTTTTCCACCGTAAGTATCAACAATAATTTTTCTTCCAGTTAAACCAGTATCACCATGAGGTCCTCCAATTACAAATTTACCAGTTGGATTTACGTGATACACAATAGAATCATTAAATAAAGCTTTAATTGAGGCCGGCAATTTTGCAATAACTCGTGGAATTAAAACAGCAATTACATCGTTTTTAATTTTAGTTAGCATGGCTTCATCAGTAGGGCCAAAGTCATCATGTTGTGTTGAAACTACAATGTCTTTAATTCTAAAAGGTACATTATCATCAGTATATTCAATAGTTACCTGACTTTTAGAATCTGGTCGTAAGTAAGTAATGTCTTTATTTTCTCTTCTTAATTCAGCCAATTCAAATAAAATACGATGACTTAAATCCAATGCCAATGGCATAAAATTTTCAGTTTCTTTGGTAGCATATCCAAACATCATTCCTTGGTCTCCTGCACCTTGGTCCTCTTTTATGGCTCTATCTACACCTTGGTTAATATCTTGAGATTGTTCGTGGATTGCAGAAAAAACACCGCAAGAATTTCCATCAAACATATATTCACTTTTGGTATAACCGATTTTATTAATAACGTCTCTGGCTATTTTTTGAACATCTAAATAAGTGTTCGATTTTACTTCACCAGCCAAAACAACTTGACCAGTAGTAACAAGGGTTTCACAGGCAACTTTAGAGTTTTTGTCGAAAGCTAAAAAGTTATCTACTAAAGCATCTGAAATTTGATCCGCAACTTTATCAGGATGCCCTTCTGAGACGGATTCTGAGGTAAATAAATATGACATAAATAGTTAATTTTAATTAGTTTGAAGAAAAATCGTAATTGCTTTGGTCGCTAAAGAAGTAAATAATTACTGCTTTAGCATTTTTTAATGAGGTTGCAATCAGTTCAAATTTTTCCTCTTGTTATTTCGATTGCAAATTTATAAAAACTTAAATTATAAAGTGTTAAAAATGATTTTTATTTAAAATAAATTTGGAAAGTAAAAAAATGTGTTTACATTTGTCGCATCAAAATAAAGAAAAATGACAATTAATTTAAACATAATGTGTTGTATGATTTGTAAAGTTTGCACAGAGGCTAGTATTGTTTAAAATTTAATAATTTAAAATAAATGTAAAAACCTCTGAAATTTCAGAGGTTTTTTATTTTTAAAAAGGAGTTAACATGAATATTACATTCCAAAAAAATATAGTAAACTGTTGTTGTATGACTATGCAAATGATGCATAACACAATGCAATGGTATTACCTAAATTGAACGGAGTAAATAAATCAATCCTGATTAAAGTCCCTTTGGTAATATCAAAACCAAAGGGACTTTTTTTGTCAAAAAATTAAAATCAAATCATAAAAAAATATAGAAATAAGCACACAAAAATTTTCAACAAAAGTATTGTGAGAGAAATTATTTAAACGTTAATTTGCCACTTAGTTCATAAACTTATTGACTATTGTTATCAAGAAAGGCAGAGGGAATAGACCCATTGAAGCCTTAGCAACCCTTTATTATGTAAAGAAGGTGCTAAATTCTACCCATTATGGATAGATAACTAAACGTAATTACCTTGTGTAATTTCTGCCTTTTCTCATAACACTATTTTTTAAGTAATATCAAATTTTAAATTTGATGAGCGACCAATTATATTGTAAAAAATGAGTCAACTTAAACATATAAACATTGCTAGTTTTATTCCCGAAAAAGGAATCGAAAGTCAGGAAATTAACCTTTCCTATCAACTTTTTGGAAGGGAATTGCATACAGCATCTATCGTTTTGGTAAATCACGCACTAACAGGAAATAGTGATGTTGCTGGGAAAAATGGATGGTGGTGCGATTTGGTTGGAAAAAATAAGATAATTGATACAGAGCAATATACAATTCTGTCATTTAATATTCCAGGAAATGGATATGATGGTTTTGTAATTGATAATTATAAAGATTTTGTCGCCCGAGATATTGCAAAACTTTTTTTATTAGGTTTAAAAGAACTTCAAATAAATGAAATATTTGCAATTATTGGTGGGTCGTTAGGTGGAGGAATCGCTTGGGAAATGGCGGTTTTAAACCCTACTATTGCAAAACATTTAATAGCAGTTGCGACTGATTGGAAATCGACCGATTGGTTAATAGCCAATTGCCAAATTCAGGAACAATTTTTATCTAATTCTTGCAATCCTGTTCATGATGCGCGTATGCACGCAATGTTATGTTATAGAACTCCTGAATCTTTTAAAGAACGTTTTCAACGATCAAAAAATGATGAATTAGAGATCTTTAATGTTGAAAGTTGGTTGTTGCATCACGGTAAAAAATTACAAGAACGTTTTCAGCTTTCGGCTTATAAATTAATGAATCAATTATTAAAAACAATTGATGTTACTAAGGGAAGAGAAGCGACCATTTTAGATAGCATAAAAGCAAGTATTCATATCATTGGCGTAGATTCTGACCTGTTTTTTTCTGCAGAAGAAAATAAAGAAACACATAAACACTTGGCATTAACAAATCCTAAAGTTACCTATAACGAAATTAATTCGGTTCACGGTCACGATGCATTTTTAATGGAATATGAACAATTAGAAAAAATAATAGAACCCATATTTAATCAAAGTTCTAAAAAAAACAAGATGAAAGTAGTAAAATTTGGAGGAAAATCATTAGCAAATGGTATTGGAATAGAAAGTTCATTAAATATCATTTCTAATAAAATAAAAAAGGGTGAAAAAATTACAGTTGTTGTTTCTGCTAGAGGAGAAACTACTGATCATTTGGAATCTATTTTAGAAAAAGCGAAAAATAGTTTACCCTATATTGAAGAGTTTGAAGCACTAAAAAAATATCAACTAGAAGTTGATGAAACGGCTAATTTATATGTTGAATTTCAATTGTTGGATGAAATATTTAGAGGTGTAGCTTTATTAGGAGATTACACGCCAAAAGTAAAAGACCAGGTTTTGGCTCAAGGTGAAATTTTATCTGGAAAAGTGGTAACTCATTTGTTAAATAAGCTAGGAATTAAAGCTAATTTTGTAGACTCTAGAACCTTATTAAAAACCAATAACCAGTTTGGTAAAGCACTGCTTTTTGATAGTATTTCTGAAGAAAATGTAATTGAACATTATAGAAAAAATAATGGAAATGTAACTCAAATCATTACAGGTTTTATTGCTTCAAATTTAAATGGAGAAACCACTACATTAGGTAGAAATGGAAGTAATTACACAGCTTCTTTATTAGCGAATTATTTAAATTCTGAAGAGTTTCAAAACTATACACACGTAAGCGGAATTTATACTGCAGATCCTAATTTAGTTGAGAACTCCAAAAAAATCGAGAAGCTTTCGTATCAGGAAGCCAATGAAATGGCAAATTTTGGAGCCAACATTTTACATGCCAAAACAATTATACCTTTAATTGAAAAAAATATTCCTTTACGAATTTTAAACACATTCGATCCTGAAAACCCTGGAACTTTAATTGGTTTAGAATCAGAAAAAGGAGGAATAAAATCGTTGTCGGTTGATAAAGATGTTGCCTTGGTAAATTTAATTGGACGTGGTTTATTGGGGAAAGTGGGTGTAGATGGTAGAATTTTCACTGCTTTAGGAAAAGAAAATATAAGTATTAGTATTATTTCTCAGGGTTCATCGGAAAGAGGAATTGGTTTTGTGGTTGCTGCTAAAAATGGATATAAAGCAAAAACAGTACTGGAAAATGAGTTTAAAAATGAATTTCAAACGAAAGATATTAGTCAGATTTATGTCACTGAAAAAGTTTCAGTAATATCAATCATTGGTCAAAGTTTGTATTCTTTTAACCAACCTTATAGTGCTTTAATTAAAAATCACATCACGCCAATTTTAATAAATAACACAGTGTCTGGCGAAAATGTTTGTTTGGTTGTAAAGCAATCCGATTTACATAAAGCTGTAAATGTTATTCACGGTGAAATTTTTGGAATTTCTAAAAATATAAACATTGCCATTTTTGGAAAAGGATTGGTTGGAGGTACGTTAATTGAGCAAATTTTAAAAAGCAAAGAGAATATAATCAAAAGGAAAAATATAAATCTCAATGTATTTGCTATTGTAAATTCTTCAAAAGTTTTATTTAATAAAAATGGTGTTTCAAAAAAATGGAAGAAAGAATTAGAAAAAAGTGAAATAGATAATAGTATTCACAACATTATTGATTTTGCCGAAAAAAATCATTTAGAAAACTTAATTGCTATTGATAATACTTCAAACGGCGAATTTGTGAAAAATTATATCGATTTAGTTGAAAACGGCTTCGATTTGGTTTCTTCAAATAAAATAGCCAATACATTAAGTTATTCATTTTACAAGCAATTGAGAGATAAATTAAAGGAGCATAAAAAAACATATTTATACGAAACCAATGTTGGCGCTGGGTTGCCTTTAATTGATACCATTAAATTATTACATGATTCAGGCGAAAATATTACACGGATTAGAGGTGTGTTTTCTGGTTCGTTAAGTTATTTGTTTAATAATTATTCAGTTCAAAACAGGCAGTTTAGTGATGTTTTAAAAGAAGCTATAGATAGTGGATTTACAGAGCCAGACCCTCGGGAAGATTTATGCGGAAACGATGTTGGACGTAAATTATTGATACTTGCTCGTGAGCTCGATTTGCGAAACGAATTTGAGGATGTAATTATTGAAAATTTAATTCCAACGCATTTACAGGAAGGTTCGGCAAATCAGTTTTTAAATAAATTAGATGAAATGAATACCTATTACCAAAATATAAAAGACAACCAAAAAGACAATCATGTGTTACGTTACATAGGCGATTTGTCTGGAAATTTGCAAGAAGATAAAGGGATTTTAGAAGTGAAATTAATTTCAGTACCAGCAAATAGTTCTTTAGGGCAAATTCAAGGAGCTGATGCTATTTTTGAAATATTTACCGAATCTTATGGCGAAAAACCAATTGTTATTCAAGGAGCTGGAGCGGGAGCCAAGGTAACAGCAAGAGGTGTTTTTGGAGATATTTTAAGATTGGCACAGAAGAATTAATGCCCCGAAGGGGCTAAGGCAAAAGGCAAAAGGCAAAAGGCAAAAGGCAAAAGGCAAAAGGCAAAAGGCAAAAGGCAAAAGGCAAAAGGCAAAAGGCAAAAGGCAAAAGGCAAAAGGCAAAAGGCAAAAGGCAAAAGGCAAA
>Ga0209231_1000733_pt1 | contig 15859 bp, 21 predicted proteins | sample Deesub45470m_DNA_FD_188086 | JGI IMG/M metagenome (GOLD analysis project Ga0209231, IMG submission 188086) | Deep subsurface microbial communities from North Pacific Ocean - 450_OLKR46/470m Metagenome (SPAdes) (version 2) | ecosystem: Environmental > Terrestrial > Deep subsurface > Unclassified ... | reverse complement strand
GCGCGCCCGCCTCTTCGGCCTCTGGATCAGCGGCGCGTTGGGTCGATGTTGCTGGTCTGGCCACTAGCCCTGCATAGCGCGCTGACACCTACTCCGCCACCATTGCCCCACACTTCCTCATGGTCCCAACAACTGGCCCGCAAGGCTGTCTAGCAGCACGTCCAGCGCCAGCGTCGGGTTGCTGGCGACGGCCTCCTGCACGATCTGCGTCTTGATGCGGGTGAGGTCCGCAAAGAGGCTGTTGCCGTAGAGCGGGGCGGGGCCATCGATGCCCGATCCCTTCGCCCTCGGCTCGGCCTTCGCCCGATAGACGCGCTGCCCTAGCGAGCCGTCGCGCGAAACCCACAGCGCGACGCCGCCGATAGCCTTCTGCTCGGGAGTGTAGATGCGCAGCGCTTCGGTGATCGCGTCCCGCTCGTCGCTAAGCGGCTCGATCCGCTCGCTGTCCTCGCCCTCGGCCTCGGCAATCGCCTCGATCTCGGTGTCGATTTCCGCCATGCGGGCGGCTTCCGCCTCGGTCGGCTCGCGCTGGCTCTGGTAGAGATACCCCTTGGTGTAGAGGTCGTTAGGCTGGTCAAGAGTGGCGCTCACCTCGAACCAACCGGCTGCGCGATACTCGTCTGCCAGCGCGTCTAGCTTCTCTTCCGCCAACTCCTGCACAATCTCGGGCTGATCGGCAAAGCCCTCGTCACCCTGCGAGAACAGGTCAACGGTAATCGTCCCACCCTTCGCCTCATAGGCTTCGCGCCCGACGAACAGGAACGCGCCGCTCTCGGTCGTCACCTTCTCCGTGGTCAGCATCCGCCGGATCGTGTGGGCGTGGCCGTTCGATGCCTTGAACACCTTTAGCTGCTGTTCGTGGTCGTCGGTGAGAGTGAGGGCCTTCGCTGCCTCAAGGGTCAACTGATCCTTGGCGAGAATGTCGATCAGGGCAGGATTGAGCGCGGAAAGGCGAAGCATCTTATAGACGAAGCTGACCGCCTGCCCGAAGCGCGCCGCGATCTCGTCCACGTCCATGCCGGTATCGCGAAGGGCGGCAAAAGCGCGGATGCTATCGGCGGGGTGCATGTCCTCGCGCTGGAAGTTCTCGGCAAGCGAAAGCTCGATAGCTTCTTCCTTGGTCCGAACCTCGACGGGGAAACTATCGCTGTTTTTGATCGTCTTGCGCTTCACCAGTTCCTTTAGGCCGCGATAGCGACGGCCACCTGCGAACACCCAAAACAGGCCGTCCTCCTCGTAAGCGACAAGGTTCTGCAACAGGCCATGTGCGGCGATGTCGTCGGCCATAGACTCGATGGCGGCGGGCTTCACGCGGCGCTGATTGAGCGGGGAGAGACGAAGCTGCGATAGTTTTGCGGTGATGATAGCCATTGGAAATCTCCGGAATATGCGTTGTTGTCGGGGGGATCAGGGAGGGTCAGCCCTCCAAGGCCGCCAGTTCGTCGAACTCGGCCGATGCGCGCACTGCGCCGTCGCCTGCGTAGGTCGTGCCGCTGCGGGGATAGAAGAAAACCCGCTCGTCCTTCTCAAAGGGAATGCCGTCGGCGCTGGTCCCGCTGGTCTTGGCGCGGGTCCAGTAGGGATCGCCTTTGTATCGCGTGTAAGCCATTGTCCTTCCTTTCCTTTCGAGGCTGAAAGCCGCTTGCTGCGGCAATCGGCTTCTGCCTCTCCGGCGAGGAGCGGGATGGGGAGGGAGGAGGAAAATCGATGGCCTGGTGCGGGCAGGCCGCCCTAGCGCGGCCGACGCCGATAAGGCGTCGGGTGCCGCGCTAGGCGGACAACACGGGGCTGTCTATTTTTCTTCGGGAACGAAAGGGCAGCAGCCCTTGGTGTTCCCCGCGTTGATGGCTTCCGGGGGAGGGCATCGGCGCCACAAGCTACGTCGCGCGCGCATCCATAGGAGAGCGAATGGCCCTCGCCGTAATCGCCCCGCGCCGAAAGGGAGCTGCTTTTTCGTCAAACACACCGGCTGCCGGTTGTGAACGCGGCCGCGTTACGGCCTCCACTCGAGCCTCCGCTACCGCTTTTGGGGGCTGTCAGCCTGAGGGGCTACGCGAGCTTGTTTCACAAGCACGCATGGGGCGGCGGGAGGTTCGACGGTAAGCAGGCTACAAACGATTGGATACCTATCCTATATTGGGTGCTGCGGGAGTACCCGTTCGACCTCGACACTCTCCTACCGAGGGGTTCGCGGGACAGGAAAGATGACTAACTGCACGGCTGCAGTCGGTGTCTCCTGTCCCATCGCAAGCATGCGGTGTGGCGGGCTACATATGCGCGAGCGAACACGGAACGCTCGTTTCAGCACCGTGCTACTGTATATCGAGGAGAACACGATGGCAGAAGCGCAACTCAATCAATTCAGATATGACCATTACTCTGTCGGACTCGGGCGCTTGGCTGATGCGCTTGAAGTGGTTTCAGGCGCCGATAAGCAGATCGACGCCATGATAGCCGAGCTATTTGGAATCGAGCCGGCAGAATTTACCTCAAGTGCCGCGGTAAGTAGGCGCCTCAGTGCGCAACTTCTTCCTCTCTGGCAGTTGCGTGTCGGCTATGATGTATGCGGAATATTTCCTAGCGCAACGGTGAGTCTTGGGGATAGACGACACAACGCTGTGGCACCCACTGTTCCCCTAGCCGTTTTGCGAGTGCTCATCAGCGCAGCCATGGACCAGCGATCGTGTGATTAACGGAGCTGTCTTCTCAAAGCTGAATGGTCGACAAGCCCAGCAAAGTCCGGACACTGAGGACGGCGTGATGCCGATCCTGGGATGGCCGAATCCTGTTGATTGTTGCCGCATATTCGTCGGCCGAGCGTGCAGCAGCGTTACGGCCGATCGACGTGCGGCTCTGGCTCGCCGCTATTAAAGCTAACTGATGGCGACGGAAAAGTTCATTCAGGTCCATTGGTTCTCCTTTCTGTTCGAGCGGAAGGCTTTAGCGGTGACTGGCATCGCGCTCGCTTCGGCGTCGCGCTTTCGCAATCCGTGCTGCCAGTTCCGCGTCGGGCAGGCGCGCCATTGAGGGTGCAAGCCGCCTCACCTCGTCAGGGGTCGCGTTGGGCCTTGCCATCAGGATGCGATCAAGCAGCTTTTCCATGTTCATTTTCACGAGGATAAACCCCGTGCGCGGGTCCGTTCCCGCACTGCGAGGAAGCCGACATCGGGCCACTCCTTCTCGACGCGCTCCAATTCCCAAGCGTTCCGAGTAAGAAAGACCAGCGCGTCATCTCCGTCTTCAGCGAGATTCGCGCGCTGGGCGGCGATGAAGCGCTTCCGAAGCGTATCATCTGCGATGTCGATCCACCGGGCCGTCTCATACATCGTGGGTTCGAAGCCTATGGCGAGGCCATATTCCGCCTCGGAACGGGTCGAGATGACCTCCAGCTGTAGCGCGCCGACAACACCGACAACCCAGTTCGATCCTACGAGAGGGCGGAAAACGCGGGCTATACCTTCCTCGGCAAGATCGAGCAGAGCCTTTCGCATCTGTTTGATCTTCATGGGATCATCGAGACGAACGCGGCGCAGGATTTCCGGTGCAAAGTCGGGAAGGCCGGTAAATATAATACCGCCGCGTTCGCTGAGCGTATCGCCGACCCGTAGGGTGCCGTGGTTGGGAATGCCGACGATATCGCCCGGCCGCGCTTCCTCGATCAGCTCGCGATCCCTTGCCAGGAAGAAGATCGGATTGTGCAATCCAAGCTCCTTGCCGGTTCGGCTGTTGCCGAGCTTCATGCCGCGTTTCATCGTTCCGGAACATACCCGCATGAAGGCGACCCGATCACGATGATTGGGATCCATGTTCGCCTGCATCTTGAACACGAATCCTGAAACATCGCTGGCTGTTGGCTCAACCGGCTCCGGCAAGGCAGGCTGCGATTGCGGCGGTGGAGCATGGCGTGCGAGCGCCGAGAGGAGCGAGCTAACGCCGTATTTGCGCAGCGCGCTGCCAAAATAGACAGGCGTCATGTCACCGGCAAGGAAGGCCGCTGGTGAAAACCGCGGGCAAGCTTCTGCGGCAAGCGCAGCATCGTCCAGCAAGGAATCGGGTTTACGGGCGGAAATCGCTTGGTGCAGGCGCTCATCGTCGAGACCGGTGACGTCTATCACCTCGGGACAGAGTGCGCCGCCTACCTTGTCGACCAGCCAAGCGCGCTTCTCCTCGAAAGAGTAGAGGCCCCGGAACATGCCGCCCATCCCGAGGGGCCACGACATCGGGACCGTGTCCAATGCCAACTTGTCGGCAATCTCGTCGAGTAGCTCGAACGGCGAGCGGCCCTCCCGGTCGATTTTGTTGATGAATGTAATGATCGGGACATTGCGCAGACGGCAAACCTCGAACAGCTTGAGCGTCTGGGACTCGATGCCCTTCGCCGCATCGATCACCATCACCGCGCAATCGACGGCGGTAAGGGTGCGGTAGGTGTCTTCCGAGAAATCCTCGTGGCCTGGGGTGTCGAGCAGGTTGAACCGAATGCCCTGATGCTCGAATGTCATGACCGAACTCGTTACCGAGATACCGCGCTCTTGCTCGATTGCCATCCAGTCCGAGCGCGCGCGACGTCGGCGGTTTCCCTTGACGAATACTTCGCCTGCCTCCCTGATGGCCCCGCCTTCGTGAAGCAGCTTTTCCGTCAGCGTGGTTTTGCCGGCATCGGGATGCGAGATGATGGCGAATGTTCGCCGCGCGAGCGGCGGTGATCCGCTACTGGTCGTACCCGCGCTCTCCGGAACGGGTGAACCTGTGGGTTGATCGAGCAGCATCTGTTTCTCCTGCAAGGCCTTGCGGCAGACGTGCAGGGGGCTTTCCCGGCCTCGTGGCCGGTGGGGACGCTGGATACCTCGCAATCGGCCCTGAGGCCCCAGGAGGATCAGCGTCGCCGGCTGCATGCCGTCGAGGCCAGAACCTCCAAAATCGCGAGAATCCGCCTGAATATGTCGGAAACCCGATCCGGTGATGGATGCTCACCGAAAAGTGATGACCCTTTAGCGGAAGTCGGACGCGATGTCACCTCATTAGGAAAGGAGGACTACACAAGCCTGTCCGCAGCGCCTATTGGAGTCGCCAACGGATGCCGTTTTGGCTTGAAGCATAGGCTTCATGATTCCCCAGCACAGCAACCCCGGATGAAAGTTGGCGCAAGCGCTCGAGATACGGCTCGGACTATAGTCCTTGCATATTCCCGGGAGCTTCGCCCGCTCGAAGGAGCAAGCTTCAAACCGGGAGTATCGCGAGGAGAACCCTATGGAAGGGTTCGCCACCGGTCTCGTTCGCCTGCCGTACATATGGTTTGCGAAGGAGATTTCTATTGCTCGGATCTACCTCTTCCAGTGCCGCCACGAAGCAAGTTGCGGTGCGCAGAAGTACAGATGAAACCTATCGTCATTATCGGTTGATCGCGGGCCAGAGAGGAGACGGGTTCTCGGCGGTCGCCTATGCCGGCAAGTTCCGGGTCTTCACGGGTAGCGGGTCTGACCTTGACGGTGCTCTCGATGATCTGAAAACCCAGATAGACCGCGATTTTGCGCTGCGGGCCGGACAACGCAAGGGCGGGCTGCCATCGAGCGAAGAGTTGCAACTGGCCCTGCCGTTGGCCTCGCGAGCCATGACGAGCCCAATCATGCATCTTCTGGAGGCGTTGCGTGACGGTCCCGCGGTTTCCCCCAAGCAAATGCAGCGCACGTCGGGCGCCGAAGAGGAAACATTGCTGCGCGACCTTGTGCGATTGGCGCGGACTGTCGCCACCATCCTCGCCCTGCCGCTGCCCAAGGGAAATGGAAACGCAACTGCGGCGCTTGACCTGCTCGCGGAACGCATTGCGCCTAACCGAGAGGCGAGTGCGGTATGGGTATTTCGGCCCGCCTTCGTCGCGGCTGCCCTTGCCCATCTTGCACGCTGACGGCTCCCGTGCTCGGCTCCCGCCAGCTGTCCGACGACGACTGCCGCGTCTGCGGGCGGGGAAAACCGGACTTCTTCATGCAGGTCGACGGTATGGATTATTTACTGTGCCTGCGATGTCAGGCGACATTGATGGCCGTTGCCAACCTGCCCGATCCGGTCACCGAATCTAAACAATACCGGCTCCATCGCAACGATATCGCCGATCCCGATTATCGCCGCTTTGTCGCACGGGTGGTCGATCCTCTCTCCAAGTGCCTGCCACCAGGCGCGGATGGCCTCGACTATGGTTGCGGACCAGGACCGGTCGGAGCGGCCATGCTGCGGGAACAAGGGTTTGCGATCACGCAATATGATCCGCTGTTCGCATTCAACCCGGTTGCGCTCGCGTATGAATATGATTTCATACTCTGCAGCGAAGTATTCGAGCATTTTCACCAGCCTTCGCGCGAACTCGACACGCTGGATAGGCTGCTGAAACCGGGGGGAATACTTGCAGTGATGACTGGCTTTGAGCGCCCCGAGCGGGATTTCGCAACATGGCATTATCGGCGCGATCCCACTCATGTCGTTTTTTATCGGCCAGCCACTTTTGAATGTCTCGTCCGCGACCGGGGGTGGAGTGTTTCGTTTCCTGCGGACAATGTCGCCCTGCTGAAAAAGCCTGCAGAGCCGTGAGGGGATATCGATCGCAGCTCCACGCCACCGTTTCCGGCGTGCGTATAGATTTTGGAGAAGTTTATGGAAATGCACCTTGTCCTCGGCGGGCCTTTTGCAGGCACGGATCCCGAACGATTTTCGACCGACAAGATCAAACTGATCGGTCTTTTCGCAAACTACGATGACGCGCTCGATGCCTGGCGTAGCGCGTCGCAACGCATGATCGATGATGCCGAAATGCGTTACATGATCGTGCCTTTGCACCGTCTCGTCGCGCCCAAGCTCGGCGCCGAACCACGGGCTGCCTGAGTGATCTCAAGCTGTGCGCCCGAGATAGATCAGGTTGAAGGCAGGCTCTTCACGATAGGGCGTGTAAAACTCGACGCGTTCCACCCGCACATCCTGCAAACTGAATCGGAGCGCTGCGACAAAAGCCGAATCTTCGGCATCGGTGGACCAGAGTGCGAAAATACCGCCTGGTTTCAGCTTGGCAGTGATCGCGGCAATAGCCGCTTCGCTGTAAAAACTGGCGCTCGCCTGATCGATGAAGTGCGTTGTCGAATGGTCGATGTCGATCAGGATGGCATCGTGCAGCTTTTGCGGCGCAGCCGGATCAAAACCGTGCGGCCCGGTCGCCAGAGCGAAGAAGTCCCCTTGGCGAAGAATGCAGCGCGGGTCGCCAGCAACGGCCTCGCCCAAGGGTAAAAGGCGCTGGTGATGCCATTCGATGACCTCAGGGATCAGCTCGACGACAGTGAGGTGCCCAACGCGTGGGTCGCGTAGAGCGGCCTGGGCTGTATAGCCAAGACCAAGCCCACCGACGACCACGTCAAGACTGCCTTCGTCAAGTAGCGCCAGCGCAAGATTGGCCAGGGCGATCTCGCCATCAACAAATTGGCTCGACATCAGGTAGCCGTCGTTAAGCTTGATTTCCCAGATGTCTTCGCCGTCCGCGCGAAGCCGTCGCCGCCGCAAGATCAGTTCGCCAATCGGTGTTGGCCGACAAGCAATTTCTTCGAATAACTTCGTCATACCCGGGATCGTAATCGTTCCATTTTCAAACTCCATGCAAAAATCGCAATAGCGATTGCATAAATTGCAATTGCTATAACCTAAACCACCTCTTACCCGAGCACCATCCGCTGGACCCGGAATTTCTGGGTGGCTCGGCCCGGCGCCTATCCCCGGGGTAACCGCAAACCAGGCACATCACCACGATCTGAACAGATCGGACCATGTCGCCTGACATTCATCTTCAGCTTGAACCTGCAGACGACGCGCTATTGCGCGTCTGCCCATTCGTCATGCTGAGCTAAATGGGGGTTATACAGATGGCGAGCGCGGTAGCTCATAACAATCAAAATGAACTGGACTTCATCCATCCACCACGTGCGCTTGCTGCACTGATTGAAAAGATCGTGAGGCGAGGGTCGCTATCCTTTTTCGATAGTCGAACCGGGCAGGCAATGTGCTTTGGCGATGGGATCGGACCAGAAGTTGAGATCGGTGTAACCGCTGCGGGGGCCGCAAGGATTGCAGCAAATTCCGACCTTACCTTGGGCGAGGCCTATATGGATGGTTCACTGACGATTCTGGCGGGCGACGTGCGCTCGTTGTTTGATGTAATTTTCCTCAATCAGGAGGCCGTGGCCTTTTCGCGGACCACCGCGGGTGCGCTCAAGCTTCGCCTCTTGCGGGCGATGCAGCAGGCCAACAACCGCGTCGCATCACGCCGGAATGTCGCCCATCACTACGATCTTTCTGCAGAGCTGTACCGGCTATTTCTCGACGATGACCTGCAATACAGCTGCGCATATTTCGCCGCGCCAGGTTGTTCGCTCGAAGAAGCTCAACTGGCAAAGAAACAGCACCTGATCGGGAAGTTGTTGCTGGAGGATGGCCAATCGGTACTGGATATCGGCTGCGGATGGGGAGGAATGGCTCTTGAGATTGCGCGATCCGCAGATGTCGATGTGCAGGGCATAACGCTTTCGGAAGAGCAGTTGGCCATTGCCACCCAGCGGGGCGCCGCGACGAAAGCCAGCTTCTCACTCACGGATTATCGCGACGCCACAGGGACATTCGACCGCATCATATCCGTGGGCATGTTCGAACATGTCGGGGTGCCCAATTATGATGTGTTCTTCCAGAAGATCGCCAGCTTGCTGGCTGATGATGGCGTAGCGGTTATTCATTCGATCGGACGCAAGGACGGACCCGACATAACCAACGCATGGATTGCGAAATATATCTTTCCTGGGGGATATATCCCCGCATTGTCGGAGGTCCTTCCAGCAATCGAACGGGCTGGCCTCTGGATAACGGATGTTGAAATCCTGCGGCTGCATTATGCGGAAACGCTGCGCCACTGGTTCGAGCGCTTCATGAAACACCGCGAAGAAATTGCTGCGCTTTACGATGAGCGCTTCTGCCGGATGTGGGAATTCTATCTGGCAACCAGCGAATCCGCTTTTCGCGGTCAGGGGCACATGAACTTTCAGATCCAGCTCGCCAAGCGCGTGGATACAGTGCCGCTGACACGCGATTATATCTCCGATCATGATCGTAAAGCCATCCCTCTCGAAACAGATCGTTCATTGGCCAATGGCCGCCATCTGTCCCTCGTCTAATTCTCACCGGAAAACCCATGCCAAACCTTCAGAATATCAAACGAGAGTGGCTGTCGAATCCACGCGGTGACATCCTCGCCGGGATTGTCGTTGCGCTGGCTCTCATTCCCGAAGCCATCGGCTTCGCGATCATTGCCGGTGTCGATCCGACGGTCGGTCTCTATGCTTCATTCTCGATCGCGGTAATCATTTCGCTGGTCGGAGGGCGGCAGGGGATGATTTCAGCCGCGACGGCTGCGATTGCCGTGCTGGTGCTGCCCCTGATCCGGGACCACGGCGTCGACTATCTCTTTGCCGCCACGATCCTGATGGGCGTGATCCAGTTATTCGCGGGCTTCCTGCGGCTGAACGTGCTGATGCAATATGTATCGCGTTCGGTCATCACCGGCTTTGTCAACGCGCTGGCGATCCTGATCTTCATGGCACAATTGCCTGAACTCACCGGCGTGCCGATGCTGACCTATGCGCTGGTGGTGGGGGGCCTCGCGATCATCTACCTGTTCCCCTATCTCACCAAGGCGGTCCCATCGCCGCTGGTGGCGATCGTGATCCTCACTGCGCTGGTCTTCTATACCGGTTTCGATGTTCGAACCGTGGGTGATATGGGCGAATTGCCTTCATCGCTCCCCGCCTGGCTGATCCCGAATGTGCCTTTCACGCTCGAAACGCTCCAGATCATCCTGCCCTATTCGCTGACCATGGCCGCCGTCGGCCTGCTCGAATCCATGATGACCGCACAGATCGTCGATGATTTGACCGACACGCCGTCCGACAAGCAGCGCGAGATGAAGGGGCAGGGCATCGCCAACTTCTTCACCGGCTTTCTTGGCGGCATGGGCGGCTGCGCGATGATCGGCCAGTCAGTCATTAATGTGAAGTCGGGCGGACTTACGCGGTTGTCGACTTTCGTCTCCGGTGCATTCCTGCTGTTCCTGATCGTCGTACTTGGGCCGCTGGTGGCCGAGATTCCCATGGCCGCGCTGGTCGCGGTGATGATCATGGTCTCGATCGGCACCTTCTCCTGGCGTTCGATCAAGGACATCCGCCATCATCCGTGGCAGTCGTCCGTGGTCATGGTCGTGACCGTGGTGATCGTGGTGTGGACACACGATCTGGCGCAAGGCGTAGTGGCGGGCGTGATCTTGTCGGGTTTGTTCTTCGCCAGCAAGGTGAAGCGGCTGTTCACCGTGGAATCGGAGCGTTCGGCAGATGGTCTGACGCGCCGTTATCAGGTGTCTGGCCAGGTCTTCTTTGCTTCTTCGGAAAGTTTCGTCGAGGCATTCGATTTCAAGGAAGTTCTGGACCACGTCGAGATCGACGTGTCACAAGCGCACTTCTGGGACATTTCGGCGATCGGCACGCTCGACAAGGCGATCCTGAAGTTTCGCCGCGAAGGCACCGAGGTCGAAGTGATCGGGCTCAACGAAGCCAGCGCTTCAATGGTCGACCGCTTCGCGACACACGACAAGCCGGGCGCCGAAGCGCAACTCGGCGGGCATTGAGAGGATCAGGATTATGGAACACGTCCTCGCTTGTATCGATGCGTCGAGCTACGCCGACAGCGTCTGCGATCTTGCCGCCTGGGCTTCCAAGCGTCTGCAAATGCCGGTCGAACTGCTGCATGTGGTCCAGCGCAGTGATGCGGTGGCCGCCCGCGGCGACCTCTCGGGGGCCATCGGCCTCGGCGTGAAAACCAGTCTGATGGAAGAACTGGTCGAGCTGGAGGCCGCGGACGCCAAGCTCAAGGTGGAACGGGGCCGGATGCTACTCGCTGCGGGCGAGAAGCGGTTGCGCGAAGGCGGTGGGTTTGACGTGCGCACGCTGCACCGCCATGGCGGCATCGTCGAGACCATCCTCGAGCGTGAAGAAGGAGCGCGCGTGGTCGTGATCGGCAAACGCGGCGCCAGCCATGAATTTGCCAGTGGCCATATCGGGTCGAAGCTCGAGCGCGTCGTGCGCGCGAGTTCGAAGCCCGTCCTGGTGGCATCGCGCGAATATGCCGAACCGCGCAATATCGTCTTCGCCTATGATGCCAGCCCCGCCGCCGAGCGAGCGCTGGGCCGACTGGTAGAATCCACCCTCTTTACCGGCCTGCCCGTCAACATCGTCATGGCCGACACGGATAACGAGGCTCACCGCCGCGCGCTGGACGGTGCCGCAGCGCGTCTTGGTGCGGAGCGGGAGGTCAGGACAACGCTCGAACGCGGCAAGCCCGAAGCGGTCATCGCCAAGGTCGTCGAACAGACCTCGGCCACCATGCTGGTGATGGGTGCCTATGGGCATTCGCCGATCCGCACCCTGATCGTCGGCAGCACCACGACGACGATGATCCGCACCGTCCATGTGCCGGTGCTGCTCGTGCGGTAGGATGGCGCTTGATCTTGCCCGCTTTCGTGAAAAGCTCCTCGCGCGGCGCGAGGAGCTGCTGGCCGAGGACCGCATGTCGGCGGCCGACCGGGCGCCGGTAACGCTCGATCAGGACAGCGTGGGCCGGCTCTCTCGCATTGATGCCATGCAGGTCCAGGCGATGGCGCTGGCCCAGGCGCGGCGCCGGCAGACCGAGAGGTCGGCCATCGATGCCGCCCTGCGCCGGATCGACGAAGACGAATTCGGCTACTGCCTTAAATGCGGCGACGAAATCGCGCCTGCCCGGCTCGAACACAATCCTTCAGTCACAACCTGCATCGAATGCGCAAGGGAGGGTTGAACAGGACACATGCCCACCGGAACCGTCAAATATGTCGGCCCTGACGGCGACTGGGCCTTTATCTCGCGTGATGACAAGCAGCCGAAGGTCTTCCTGCATCTGTCTCAGGTCGAGAAAGCCGGTTTCGAGGCCATCGCGAAAGGTCAGCGCTGGAGCTTCGATATGAAGGAAGGTCGCGATGGCCGGATGTCGGCGGTTAACCTCGAATTTCTTGGCTCGGACCGCTAGTCCGTTGTGCCGCGCATAGCTGCGGCACTACTGGGCGGGTCGTATCTTCCCCGATGGCCAGCGACATAGCAGCTTGGCTGCTGGTGTGACCCGCGCCGGTCGGCAATTGAGCATTGAGGTGATGGTGCAAGAACAGTTGCGCTTTCTTCGCGACAATATCCGTTGGCTTGCCGGCGGCTTCCTGCTGTTGATGCTTTCATCTTTCGGCCAGACCTTTTTCATCGGCCTCGCCGGCAATGAACTTCGTGCGCGGTTCCACCTTTCCGGCGGTGCATTCGGACTGATCTACATGGCCGCGACTCTGGCGAGCGCGGCGGTCCTGCCCTGGCTGGGACGAAGCCTCGACCTGATGCCCGGCTGGAAGGTTACACGCTTTGTCATGCCATTGCTGGCGCTCGCCTGTTTGCTGCTCGCTTACTCCTCTCATGTCGCGGTTCTGGTCGTGGCTATTTTCCTGCTCCGGCTATTCGGGCAAGGCATGATGACGGAAATCGCCTTTACTGATGTCGGCCGCTGGTTCGTTGCAAGCCGCGGCCTTGCGATGGCGGTCGTGACGCCGGGGATGCAGGTTGGAACGGCGCTGTTGCCCATCGCCTACGTCGTTGTCAGCGACTCGCTCGGTTGGCAGGCGGCCTGGATCGCGTCCGCCATCTTGCTGGTTCTCGCCTGCCCCGGATTGCTTGCTCTGACCCGTGTCGAGCGCGTGCCCCACGCCAGGGAATCGGCGATGGCAGCCGGAAAGACCGCGCGCGATTGGAGCCGCAGCGAGGTTGCGCGCGATCCGATGCTGTACCTGCTCCTCGCCGGTACGCTCGTGCCGCCCTTCATCGGGACCACCATATTTTTTCATCAGGGCTATTTCATTGCGCTGCGAGGCTATGACGCGATCAGTTTCGCCGCAGCCTTTCCGGTGATGGCAGTCTCGACAATTATCTTCGGGTTCGTTTGTGGCCATTTGGTCGACCGTTTCGGCGCGATCAGGCTGCTTCCTTGGTTTCTCGCACCACTCGCGGTCGCCTCTGCCACGGCCGCGCTGATTACGCCGCTGTGGGGTATCTACGTTTTCATGTTCCTGCTCGGAATCAGCAACGGCTTCACCTCGACATTGCTCGGGGCGCTATGGCCGGAAGTTTATGGCATCGCCAATCTCGGCGGCATCCGAGCCATGACGGTATCCGCCATGGTACTGGCCACCGCGCTCGGCCCCGGCCTCACGGGCATTCTGATTGATTTCGGGGTCAGCCTGCCAGAACAGCTTCTTTGGATGTCCGGATGGTGCGTGCTCGCCGCGCTGCTTCTGGCCTATGCCGCCCACGAGATCTCCCGCCGCGAATATGGCCATCGCTCCGTTTGACCGTGCAGGCATCCGCCGCGCCTTGTCGCATTGCGCGAAGTTCTCGTGTGCCAACGCGCCGCGGAAAATGCGCCAACGCCGTCGGAAACCAAGGTCTGTCGGCATTCGAAATCGTGGAAGACATCGATTTACGAAAGTTCAACCTTAGGCTGCCATCCTTCACGACATGACAGCCTATATTGAAGCCGGCGGAATGCGGCTGCGCCGCAAGGTGCGCGCCGTGGTGATCAACGACGAAGGTGAAGTCCTGCTGGTGCGCCCGCAGGGCTATCGCGAGGGCGAATGGACTCTTGCTGGTGGCGGGGTCGAGAATGGAGAATCGCCCGTCGCCGCGATGCGCAGGGAGCTTTCCGAGGAACTCGGCATCAGCCTGGCCATCGATCTTGAAGAGATCCCCGTGACCAACCGCTTCATCTACTCGCCGGAACACAAGGCGAAACGCGCGCTTGACCATGATGGCCAGGACGCGGTTATGTTCGCCTGCAGGATCGACAAGAATATCCCCTTGCGCCTCCAGGCCGAGGAGGTAGCCGATGCGCGCTGGTTCTCCGTCAACGATGCAGAGAAGGTCTTCCCGGTGGAGAAACAGCGACAGATCTTCGCGGACTGCATGACTGTTCTTGGTGAGCGCGCAGCGGCTTGATGCTCACGCAGCGTGATTGCCTTACTGCTCGATGAAACTGCCGCGTCCATTACGGAACGCGCCCACGACGCTGCCGCCGTCCCAATAGCCGGTGAGGATGCCGCTCCGGGGGATGCTGCCGATGGGCTTGCGCCGCGCCGCGAGAAGCCGCGCGCGCCGGGTATCACGATCTACCGACTGTCCGGTGATGGAGTCGATGGCATTGCGCAGCGCGATCATGACGGCCGCCATTGCTCAGCAAGCGCCACCATCGCGTCGCGAAAGCCCCACGCATCGGGATAGACGGTCGGCTCCTGCGCCAGATACGCCATGACGATCAGCATATCCTCCGAAATGGTGGCATCGCAGTTGCACAGGTGGAGGATCGGGAAATGGCCGTTGTCATCGCCGTTCCACCACGCCAGCAGGAAATCCGCCACCCGTGCGGACTGGCCGGTGTCGGACCCGGCGACGACGATCAGGCGGGTGATCGCCTCGCCAACCTCATCAAAGCTAACGGCGCGGATCACGGGCTTGCGATCTGGTGCTTGGATCATAAGTCTAACTCCTGCTGCCGAAACTGCGCCGGTTCCTCGCCCTCTGTGCCTTGCCACACGATCCGCCCGCCCTCATAAATGGTGACGAAGGCGCGCCCACTGCGACGGTCCGGTTCCGGGTCTGCCCTGCGCTCGAAATTGAAGCAACGACTACGGCCCATCGTGCCGGCGAAGGCAGTCGGCCCTCCGGGGCGGTGCAGCACGCGGAAGCAATGCCCGCTCGGCTCTTTGACGCGGCGGCCATACCCGCCCGTCCATGCGCGATAGTCGGATTCCTCCCGCTCGCTCGGCGGCGTCCAGTGGGTGCAGCGGGCGCAAGCGGCATCGTAGGGCAGGCGCGGCGTCTCGGCCGCCGCTGGACGCTCGTCGTCCAGCGGCGGCCCGTTATTGTGGCCGATATGGGGGGCATCGCTCATGGCTGCGGATCGAGGTTGCGCACGTCGCCGCGCTCGATCTGGAAGCCAGCGCGCGCCAGCTCGTCGCAAAGGGCGCGCTGCCGGTCCTCGCGTTCGCCGCGCGTGGCGATGTAGCTGCAACGGCCATAATGAAACTCGAAACCGGCCCGTTTCAGGCATCCGCGAAACCGCTGGTGGGTGCGGTCGCTCCAATCCAGTGTGCCGGCATAGTTGCGGAAGGCGGTCACGGCATAGACGGAGCCGTAGTTCTCATCGCGCCAGCTAAGTTCGATCTTCGGGGGTGTCTTCAGCATCGCTCGATCCTTCGGGAAAGGGGAAGAGGGCGGCGCTGGTCAGGCGGCGCGGGACATCGCGAGCGCTGCCATGTGCGACAGGATCAGCTCGCTTGCTGCCTGTGCGGCGGTCGCTGCGCGGAAAATCGCCCGCTTGTCGTCGCGAAGGGCCCTGAGCCAGGACGCAACATAGGCGGCGTGGTCCTCCCGTTCGGTCGGCTCCATGCCGATCTGCGCGCAAAGCATGGCTGCGCCGATCTCGGCTATCAGTTCTTCGGCGGCCCGGATTTCCTTGCTCTTGCCGTACTCGTAGAGCGTTTCGCGGTTCAGCCGGGACGTATGGCCGGTGCTGTGAACATTATGCCGATATCGGCATAATTGCCATTATGCCGAGCTCCGGATTATGCCGCATGGCCTTTCAGAATGGTGGTTTCCGCCGATCAGCCATGCGGCGGTTCGGCATAATCAGAGGGCTTCAAGCCAGGCGAGTAGTTCGTCGTCAGGGCGGA
>Ga0209231_1000732_pt1 | contig 15860 bp, 10 predicted proteins | sample Deesub45470m_DNA_FD_188086 | JGI IMG/M metagenome (GOLD analysis project Ga0209231, IMG submission 188086) | Deep subsurface microbial communities from North Pacific Ocean - 450_OLKR46/470m Metagenome (SPAdes) (version 2) | ecosystem: Environmental > Terrestrial > Deep subsurface > Unclassified ... | reverse complement strand
CCTGCACCGCCTCCACCGACAGCGGCGCCCGCCCCTCGGCAATCAGCCGTTCGTTGACCTTGTCGACGATCATCCGGTTGCGGTTACGGCGAAAATCGCGAAACTCCCGCAGCTGGGTGCAGAGCGGAGCGTTGTGATGATCGAAGCCGTAGCCGAGCAGATGGATATCCTTGTAATCCTGCCAGACCACCGACAGCTCGACCCCGACCAGCACCTCGATGCCGTATTCACGTCCGGCAGCCAGAGCCGCATCGGTACCGTCGAGGGTATCGTGGTCACAAATAGCGACCGCGCGCAGACCGGCGGCGGCGGCCATGCGGATCATCTCCGCCGGCGGATGGCTGCCATCGGAGCAGGTGGTATGCAGATGCAGATCGACAAGTTCAGTCATCATTGACTCACTATTCTCCAGTCAATAGCGCTTGCCCGGAGAGTTATAAAGGGTTCGTTCAAAAAAAACCTCAGGATGCCTCACATCCGTTCGCGAACACCCACTCAAGTAGACTCAGGCACGAAGAAAAGTTTTAGTCTTCATTCTTGCCGTAGTGACGGGGTGTAAGGACATGGAGAAAAGAGGCAATTGGACGCAGATCAAATCTGATTAACGCAGATGAAATCTCAGGATCAACCCATCACAAATAATTGAAGGTTTTAAAAATCAGCGTTCATCAGATTTGATCTGCGTCCAAAAATGTCTCAGGTTTAGCTTTTCTGTAACGATAGGACTAACCGGCCAACATATTAGCACGTTGTCGTCAGCGGCGAAACGGCCTTGCTTGACCGTTGGACGCTTTTCCGTGTATATGATTGAGGCGCATTCCACCCCTGCCATCGAAAGTCGTTGCTGCCATGTTGCCGCTGTTACAGGTTACCGATCTTAAAACCAGTTTCGACCTCGGCCGCGACCGGGTGCTGGCGGTAGATGGCATCACCTTCTCCGTCGCTGCCGGCGAAACCCTCGCCCTGGTCGGCGAGTCGGGCTGCGGCAAATCGGTCACCGCCCTCTCCCTGCTACGCCTGGTGCCGCCACCGGGGCGGATCGATTCCGGCAGCATCCGTTTCGACGGCGAAGAGCTGCTTGGTCTCTCCCCCGAAGCGATGCGCAGACTGCGCGGCAATCGCATGGCCATGGTCTTTCAGGAACCGATGACCGCCCTCAATCCGGTGCTGCGCATCGGTGACCAGATTGCCGAAGTGTTGCACCAGCACCAACCTGACCTTTCTAAAACCGACGTCACCGCACGGACAATTGAGCTACTGCAACAGGTCGGCATCCCGGCCCCCGGCCAGCGCCTGCGCGAATATCCGCACCAGCTCTCCGGCGGTCTGCGCCAGCGGGTGGTTATCGCCATGGCGTTGGCCTGCGATCCGCAACTGCTGATTGCCGACGAACCGACCACCGCTCTCGACGTCACCATCCAGGCGCAGATCATGGCTCTGCTCGCCCGCCTGCAACGCGAGCGCGGCATGGCGCTGCTGCTGATCACCCACGATCTCGGTATTGTTGCCGAGGCGGCGCAGCAGGTGGCGATCATGTATGCCGGCCACCTGGTTGAACGGGCCTCGGTGGCCGATCTTTTCGCCCGCCCGTCGCACCCCTACACCATCGGCCTGCTCGCCAGTGTGCCGCGCCTCGGTGCGGTGCGCAAACGTCTCTCCCCGATCCCCGGCCAGGTACCGGGGCTGCGCGACCAGGTCAGCGGCTGCCCTTTCCATCCCCGCTGTCCGGAAGCCATCGACATCTGCTCCGCCACCGTGCCGCAGATGGTTGAGATTGCCCCCGGCCACCAGGTCCGCTGCCTGAGGCGCCCATGAAACCGTTGATGCAGGTGCGCAACCTGAGCAAGACCTTCCTGCTGGCGGCAAACCCCGGCGGCGGCAAACGGCGCCTGCTGGCGGTGGATGATGTCTCTTTCGATATCTTCCCCGGCGAGACCCTCGGTCTGGTCGGCGAATCGGGCTGCGGCAAGTCGACCACCGGCAAGCTGCTGCTGCGCCTGCTCGACGCCGATAGCGGTGAAGTATTGTATCGCGACCAGAACCTGCTGACCGGTGCCGCCGCGAAGCTGCGTCCCCTGCGCAAGCAGTTGCAGATGATCTTTCAGGACCCGTTCTCGTCCCTCAACCCGCGCATGACCGCCGGCGCCATCGTTGCCGAACCGTTGCAGATTCATGCCAACCTGTCGGCCAGCGAACTACGCAAAGAGACCGAGCGCCTGTTTGCCACCGTCGGTCTTGATCTCAGTCATCTCGATCGCTACCCGCACGAATTCTCTGGCGGACAGCGGCAACGCATCGGCATCGCCCGGGCTCTGGCGGTGCGGCCGGAACTGATCATCGCCGACGAACCGGTCTCGGCCCTCGACGTCTCCATTCAGGCGCAGATTCTCAACCTGCTGCAGGATATCCAGCGCGACTTCGGCCTCACCTATCTGTTCATCGCCCATGATCTGGCGGTGGTCGAGCACCTCTGCACCCGGGTGGCAGTCATGTACCTCGGTCGCCTGGTCGAAATCGCTCCGGCGACCGCCCTTTACCGGCGTCCGCGCCACCCCTATACCGAGGCGCTGCTCGATGCGGTGCCGGTACCGATCCCCGGTGCCCGCAGCGGTCGCCGTCTTTTGCAGGGTGAAGTCCCCTCCCCCCTCGATCCGCCGTCCGGCTGTCCATTTCATCCGCGCTGCACCTATGCCATCGATCTCTGCCGCGACCAGCGCCCGGCGCTACTCGACCAGGGAGCAGGACACCTCTGCGCCTGCCACCGCGCTGGTGAACTCGACCTCTCCCGCCCCCTCTGAATCGACAGCATTTTCCTGCAGCACCCTTCCTTTTATCCTGTTTGAATGGTATGCTTTCCGGCGTTGTTTGATTTAATTCCGGATGTATCCGGCTTGCTCACCGGGGGTTTCCATGCCGCAACGGATCCGCAGTAAATTTGGCGTCACCACACTTGAAGATATCAGCGCCCTGATCCTGCAGTCGCACGATCTCAACGAGACCCTGCGCAATATCGTCGCCCTCATCGCCAAACGGATGCAGACCGAGGTCTGCTCCATCTACTTGCTCGATAACGACAACGAGACCCTGGTTCTGCGTGCCACCAAGGGCCTGTCGCGGCGGGCCGTTGGTAAAGTCAGTATGAAGATCGGCGAAGGCCTCACCGGCATGGCGGCTCAGAATCGCCGCGCCGTCGCCATCCAGGAACCGGAACAGCACCCCCGCTACCGTTACTTCAAGGAGACCGGCGAAGAGAAATACCACTCCTTCCTCGGTATCCCGCTCATCGACCGCAATGCCCCTCTGGGTGTCATCGTCCTGCAGACCCGCGAAAAGCGTCTGTTCAGCAAGGAAGAGATCAGCACCCTGACCACCATCGCCTTTCAGACCACCTCGGTTGTGGTCACCGCACGCCTGCTTGATCGCCTCAACCAGAAAGAAGAGGAAGCCGGCCGCGTCGCCCGCGAACTGGAGGCAGCACGGCGGGTTCTCTCCGGCCAACCGGAAAACGAAACTGAATCGTATAGCCTGGTGGTGCGCGGGCTGGTCGCCTACCCCGGCGTCGCCGCCGGCCCGGCCAATATTCTTGAAGAACGCCTCGGCCTCTCCGACATTCTCGATGAAGGGACGGTCGATATCCCGGCCGAACTTAAACGGCTCGATGAAGCGCTGGAGAAAGCCCGCATCCAGACCATCTTTCTCGAAAAACAGGTGGCGGAACGCCTCGGCGCCAACGAAGCGGCGATCTTTCACACCCATTTGATGATCCTTGAAGATCGCGGCTTTATGGAGCGTCTGAACGAGGGGATTCGCGGCGGCCACAGCGCCCCTTACGTGGTTGAAAAAGTCATCGCCGAATACCTGGCCGCCTTCAACAAGATGGACGACCCCTACCTGCGCGAGCGCGCCGCCGACATGGAAGATATCGGCCGCCGCCTGCTCACCTGTCTGCTCGGCGGCGATGGTCCGGGTCTGATCCTCAAGCAGGCCGGCATCCTCGTTGCGAGGCAAATCCTCCCCTCGGATATGGCATCGCTCGACCATACCCGGGTCACCGGCATCGTCACCGAATCGGGAGAGAAAAACTCGCACGCAGTGATCATGGCCAAATCCCTCGGCATCCCGGCCCTGGTCGGGGTCAAGGGGGCGCTGAAGCACATCGCACCGGATGACGCCCTGATTCTCGACGCCAACTCCGGCACCCTCTACATCAACCCCGGCGAGACCATCGTCGAGGAGTACCGGCGGCTGCAGGAGGATCAGGACCGCGAGCAGACCCGGCTGGAGGAGTATCGCGACCGCCCGGCGGTCACTGCCGACGGGGTCGCCATCACCCTGCGCGCCAACATCGGTCTGGTCAGCGATGTACCGGTCGCCCTGCGCAACGGCGCCGATGGCGTTGGCCTCTATCGCACCGAATTCCCCTACATGACGCGATCAGAATTCCCCGACCGTGATGACCAGTACCAGCTCTACCGGAAAGTGATCGAAGGGTTTGCCGGCCAGCCGGTCACCATCCGCACCCTCGATATCGGCGGCGACAAAGCGCTCCCCTACTTCCAGCATCCAAAAGAGGACAACCCGTTCATGGGCTGGCGCTCGGTGCGGGTCTCCCTCGACAACCGGGAGATCTTCCGCACCCAGATTGAAGCCATCCTCATGGCCGGCGTGCACGGCCCGGTGAAGATGCTGTTTCCGATGATCTCCTGCGTCGATGAACTCCTTGCCTGCAAAGAGGTGGTCTTTGAAGCGGCCGCCAATCTGCGCCGCGAGGGGATTGAATTTACCGACAATGTGCCGCTGGGGATTATGATCGAGGTTCCGGCGGCGGTGGTGATGATCCGGCGACTGGCCCAGGAGGTCGAATTCTTCTCGCTGGGGACCAACGACCTGATCCAGTACCTGCTCGCCGCTGACCGCAACAACCCGCTGGTGAGCAAATACTACGATCCGCTGCACCCGGCAGTCCTGCGGGTGCTGAACAAGGTGAACCGCACCGCTGAAGAGCTCGGCAAGGGGGTCTGCGTCTGCGGCGAAATGTCATCCGATCCAGCCAACCTGCTGGCCATGCTCGGCATGGGAATCCGCGAATTCTCCCTGCCGGCGCCATTTATTCCGCGCACCAAGGCCTTTTTGCAGCGGGTCAATCTCGACACTGCCCGCCAGGCCTGCCAGGCCGTCCTCGAACTTGATTCCGCCGCCGACATCCGCAGGCATCTGAAAAACATCGTGGCCGGCATCGACAACAACTGACATTAAATGTGCAGAAAATGACATTAAATTATATAGTTACACAAACTTAATCATGGATATACACATTGACATTACCGAGAGGATAGTTTAGAACCTAATCGACGGGAGGGGCCCCATACACCGCCAATCGCTCTGTAGGCTGGCCATGCCGGACACCCTGATGACTCCTGTTGAAATGACTATCGACTGGCTCTACCGGTTGAAAAAACGGATCCTGATCTCCATTCTACTGGTGCTGATCGTCTCGATTCTTGCCACCATGGTTTTCATCTCGATCAAGCTGCGCAGCGCCTTGGTCGAGGACAGCCGGACCAAGTCGGAAGAGATCGCCTCCACCGTCAGCGCCAACCTGCATCACCTGATGATCCTGCGCGCCCCCGGCGTACTGCAGGACACACTCGAAATGGTGGTGAAGGAGAGTCAATCGGTCAAACACGCCTTTATTCTCAACAATCAGGGTCGGATTGTCTACTCCTCCGATCAGGCGGAGATCGGCACCACTCTTGACCGTTTCACCGACCCCACCTGTCACGATTGCCACAAATCAGCCACGCAGACGCTTGAGCTCCAATCCGTCGTCCTTGACGCCGACCACTCGACCCAGCGCAACATCACCCTGATTCACAACGAACCGGCCTGCCACGAGTGCCATGCGCCAGATGAGCGCATTACCGGCAAACTGGTCATTGATCGATCCTTGTCTCAGGTCGATTCCCTGATCAACTCCATCGAACTGATCCTGTTCGGCTCCGGACTGGTCTGTCTGCTGATCATGGTGCCGCTCCTGTCGCGCCTGCTGTCTCGCGGCATCGACAAATACATCGTCGAGATTTTTACCCGCAATGAGGAGTTGCGCCTGCTTTATGTCATGGTCGGGCGTTTGAGCAAAACCCTCGACATGACCGTGCTGCGGGAGATCATTGTCGAGATTTTTCGCGATGTGCTCGAAGCCGACGATGTGGAGATGATCCAGCCGCGCGGTCGTCATGACTTTACCGCCTCGGCCTGGACGCAGGAAAACGACGATATCAACCGCAAAAAGATTGCCGCCGACGACCCACTGACACCGGTGCGGCAACTGTGGCTTGATGGCCTGCTGCTCGAAACCGAAATCAGCGACCATGGCCGGATGATCGCCATGCCGATCACCAAGGGGAACGAGCGCTTTGCACTGATCGTCGCCAAAAAATCTGAGCGTTTCAATGCCTCACGCCTGAAGCTGAGTGAGCTCATTCGCAGCCACATTGAGGTAGCCTTTGAAAACGCACGGCTCTACTACAACGCCATTACGGACGAACTGACCAGCACCTATACCAAGCGGCACTTTCGCACCTGTATGGACTTGCAGTTTGACTCCTTCAACAAGTACGGCAACAAGTTCGCCCTGCTGATGCTGGATCTCGACCACTTCAAAAAGGTCAACGACAACTACGGCCACCCGGTCGGCGATACGGTACTGCAGCAACTCGGTGAGATCATACGCCTGGCGATCCGCGACAACGACATGGCGTTTCGCTACGGCGGCGAAGAGTTTGCGCTAATTTTGCCCGACACCGATCTCAAGGGTGGGCTGCATGTCGCTGAGCGCATTCGCACTGCGGTGGAGAGCACGATCTTCGAACCGGGCAGCATCGATTTGCGCCTGACCATCAGCATCGGCGTTTCAACCTGCCCCACTGCCGACTCGGTCCGCGACTTGATCATGGCCGCCGACAAGGCGCTGTACGCCGCCAAGCATCAGGGGCGCAACCAGGTCGTTGCGGCGGAGACCGAGCAGGGCAACACCTGACATAAAAACCCCTGCAGCCACAAACACGAAAAGCCGCGGGCAAGATGCCGGCGGCTTTTCGTGTTCAATAAAGCTACTTTTTGGTTGTGTTTGCTAGACTTTTACCGGCAGTGCCCCAGAAGCCAGCAAAACGGCAGGGCAAGGCTTGACCCCATTGTTGAAACCGATGTCCGTAACCGGATCAATCGCGAACGCCAAACGGACAAAACCGCTGATCTCCGGTTCAGATCCCTATCCGCAACTGCCCCTCTTCTCCCGGCTTGGTTTTGCCGACCAACCGAAAACGTGCATCCCAGGTGAAGCCAACATCATTATAGTAACTGAGCTCGGTCGGCTGATCGGTGGTGTCGATATTGCTGGCCGCACCAAGGCGGTTGAAAGCTGCAGCCAGTCCACTACGGGTCGGGGCACACCCATCCATACTGAGAAGAAAGAGGGTCACGGCGTCAGCCACCGGCGCAAAGAGCAGTGGCACGGCCGGGCGGCGCCGCATGCGCACAGCCTTGAGCGGCAGCCGACGCCAGGCCAGTGCAGCGAGACTTTGCCGGGCAAGGACTCGATTCACCGCTGTCTCTTCCGCATCGGTGAGCAGGGGATTGCCGAGGTATTCGGCGATGGCGGAAAAGGCGGTGTCGAGAACCTGCGCTTTCAGTTTCTCGATAGTCGCCAGCCAGTCAGCCGGCACCAACTTCATGTAGAGATCGAAAACCTTCTCGATGCTTGCGGAAACATTCGCCTCGTAAACGGCCAGCTCCGGCACCAGGTCGCTGAAGGTGAGCTGGCTGATGGCGAAATCCTTGGCCTGGTCCATAAAGTCGCCGAAACAGCCCTTGACGGCCATGACTCCCGGTGCACCGTTCGACTCGATCATCAGCAGGGTCAGGCGCTCGTGAGCCTCCTGATACGTGTCGACCAGCCGGTCAATGCGCTGCCGACGCGCCTCGTGGTAGATGCAGAGACGGTCGCAGATCAGGTTGATCAGGTCCTGTGAACTGAATTTCGGGTCGCCAAGTACTTTTTCGAGCGCCTTCTGCCCCTTGCAGAACGGGCAATCGGCATCGAGTTCCTGACGGATGGTCTTGGCCCCCTTGCAGTGCTGACACTTGCCGCGGGCATAGTTCGCCGTCCCCCGGGTTGCGCCGCAGAACGGGCACAGGACATTCACTTCGCGCTTGCCGTGGCAGTCAGGGCAGGCATCGCGCAGGGCGTCCGGCAACCCCTCGCAGGTCGGGCAGTTCACGCGGGCATGTTGCTCTTTGTCGCAAAACGGACAGACCCCGAGCACCGCCCGCTCGACAAACCCGGTCCCGACGCAGGTTGGACACGCCGCCTCGACGACATGGGTCATCTGACCATGGGCTTCGCACAGCGGGCAGTCGAGCCGCATGTCCGCCAACTGCTGCGGCGACAGCCGCGGTAGATCAAAATCAGCGAACCGGCCGACCAGGGAGTTGTTCCACGCCTGCAGCTTGCGAATCTTCTTCACCTGATCTGCATGCCAGGTGCGCCAGCTGCGCACCCGGATCAACGGCTTGACCACCTGGGTCGCGGCACTTCCCTGGTCGTAGTAGGCGCGACACAGTGGTGCCCCTTCGGTGAACATCGCATCCAGCACCAGCTTGCGCTGGAACAGGCAGGCCCGTTCCGCCTGCGTGCCGTCCGGAGTCAGCGGAATCGCCCTGCCGAACTCCTTTTGCACATACAGCGCGAGAAAATCCTTACTGGAAGCGGCCTGCGCCTGCTTCGCCCAGACCATCTCGATACCGAGGTGCTTGCGCACGACTTGCGGAGGAGTATCGAACCACGACAGGAAGGGGCCATGTGCCTCCTTCCCTACCCAGTGGTGGCCGAAGACGTCGGCGCAAAGATGGCAGAACCAGCCGAGTAGCCAGGCGACCTGGTGCGGATCCTGCCAGTTCACCGAACTGGCAAAGGTGTTCATGAAATGGGCAAGGTTGTGCCCCTGCAGCATCGGCTGGTGCGATGTCGTGATACCGGTGATAACGTCGGCAAAAAAGTCGGGCGAGGCAGAGCCGAGGCAGAATGATGCCGGATTCTCCAGCAGCAGTTCGACGGTAGCGGCAGGCAGGTTGATCGTCGCCGAACCGGACGGAGTCGGCGGCAGAGCGACGCGGACTTTGCCGTCGCCGGTCGGGGTGGCCGCAGCGAGGCGCTCAAGGATCAGATGGGCGATATAGGTGTGGGTGTAGGCAGCCGGCACAGGTCCCTCCTTTTGAAATGACCACGCTAACAGCGATCAATCGATCTCCGACGACACCAGGCGCGACAAGCGAGTGCAGAGATCTTGACGCCCGGGATTTCAAATAGATATCGAGGAGCGCCGCAGAATAAGAAACCGGAACGGGCTGCCTGTTTATCCAAGCGACCTGCCCCGGCTCAATCATCTTCGTAGTTATCGGCGTCCCCGCATAACCCCTCTTTACCCGAGAGAAATAAGACGTAGTTAATTTTACGCCTTTCCATTCACCGGTCAAGTGAACCACCTAAATAAAATAACTGTTTCTGTGTTGCGATTTTTTAGCCTATGAAATGAGCATAGGTAATTTGTGCCGCATTTCCTCCTTCCCTTCCAAAACGCAAACTCAGGCGGGGCGGGATGCCGGGTCAATCCCTGCCAAAAGGCAATCCTGCAGGGCGTCTGCCGACATCGGCCGGCCAAAAAAGTAGCCCTGAATCTCGGTGCAGCCGTGGTCACGGAGGAGATTCAGCTGCCCCTCGGTCTCGACCCCCTCGGCGGTCACCTTAAGCTCCAGGCTGGCGGCCATGGCGATAATCGCCTTGATGATGGCCAGATCCTTGTGGCTGCCTTCGACGGCACGCACAAAAGAGCGATCGATCTTGACCCGCTGAATCGGGAAGTGGCGCAAATAACTCAGCGACGAATAACCGATGCCAAAATCATCGATGGAGAGTGAAATTTTCCTCTCCCGAAGCTGTTCAAGCAGCCGTTGCACCGCGTCGACATCGTCCATCAAGACGCTTTCGGTCAACTCGAATTCTAGACATTGCGGGTCGATGCCGGTGGCGGAGATAATTTCATCCAATTTTTCAATGAAATCAGTACGCTTCAGCTCCAACCCGGAAAAATTAATCGAAAGACTCCGCGGAGCATGACCGGCCTGCTGCCAGAGACACATCTGACGGCAGGCGGCGGTCAGGACCCACTCGCCGAGGATATGGATCAGGCCGGATTCTTCGGCGATGGGAATAAACGTGTCTGGACTGATCTCTCCGAAGGCCGGATCATGCCAGCGCAGCAAGACCTCGGCACCGAATATCTTTCCGGCGACCAGGTCGACCTGCGGCTGATAGACCAGATAAAACTCATTGCGCTGGATCGCCCTGCGCATGGCCGTCTCCATCTGGCTTTGCCGCTGCGCCCGCTGATTCAGATCAAAGGAGATGAACTGATAGAGATTGCGCCCTTTGCGCTTGGCTTCATACAGCGCCAGATCAGCCATCTTCTGCAAGGTCTCCAGATCGGCACCATCTTCCGGGAAGACCGCGATGCCGATGCTGCTGGAGATAAAAACCTGGTTATCACGGATCTCGAAAGGATGGTTGCCGATCCCGAGCAGTTTTTGGGCAACAACCCGCGCTTCGATCTGATCTTTGAGATTGGGCAGGAAAATAATGAATTCGTCGCCACCGATGCGCGCCAGCATATCGCCCTGGCGCAGCTTTCTGCCCAACCATCGGGCCACATCGACCAGCAGTTGATCACCAAACGAGTGGCCATAGGTATCATTGATCTGCTTGAAGCGGTCCAGATCCATGAACAGAAGTGCTGCGCAATGCTGTTCACGCCGGGCATTATCGAGAGTTTTGGCCATAAACTCTTGCAACAGGGCGCGGTTTGGCAGTCGGGTCAAGGGATCATGATAGGCAAGATACTCGAATTTCGACTGTGACTCCTCCCGAGTGGTCAGCACCCGGTCAATCAGCAGGTAGATCAGCAACACGCTGAAAATGGTGCCGCCCAGAAAACAGAGGATAAAATAATCAACGCTCTGCCGCCCCTGGCGATAGATGTCGCGCGGCATCTCCACCGTAAGCAGCAGTACCGGTCGGGAATCGACATCCTGCAGCTGGGTTTGGGCGAGCAGTAAATGCTCATCCCTGGGGAAAACACGCGGCGGTTCGATCTGGCGCTGGTCATCGTCAAGAACCGCCAGTGTGAGCGGCCGCTTGACCTTCTGACTGAGCCGCGCCAACGTGTCGGCCTCAAGCCAGCGGCCAAAGACCAACGCCCCACGCACCGGCCCCATGCCTTCACTGGTGATAATGGGCCGGGCAGCCAGCAACAAAGGCCGCCGGGCAACCAGCAACAGTCCTTGCTTGCGGCTCTGCGGGGTGGCAAGTTGCCAGAGACTGCCGCGCTCGACAATAGCGGTCTGGATTTCAGTCGGGAGGCGTTCTTCAAGGCCGGTTTCCAGATTGAGCTGCTTGCCGTAAACAACCCGCCCATCGGGATCAAGATAAAGCAAAAGATCAAGATTCAGATCGACCAGAGTCGCCATATCCGACTTTATAAATTCCGCACTCGGGCGCCGCATGAATTCATAAGCGTCATCCCAGCGCGATTCGTTGGTCGCGGTACTACCCAGGCCTTCGATATCTGCATCGAGAACATTGAGTACGCGGGTCAGGCTCGCTCTACCAAAGTCGATTTCGAGAGTGCGGAAACTGGACAGGATCAAACTATCGGCAGCGAAATGGAGCCCAACAAAGAGAGCGCCAACAACAATGGTCAGGCGAAGAAGGATGTTCCAGCGGATTTTAGCAAACCGACTCTTCATCGTATGGCTCCGTACCGCTAATTAATGAACGAGATTAACACACTAAGAAATATTTGAAAAAGAGTCTATCCCCTTTGCTCCCAAGTTGTTAAGCGGCAACCGGCGGAGCCCCTCACCCTCCGAACAGCAGACGCCAGCCGAGGGCGATGAGCAGCAGGCCGCACACCCCCTGCACCAGCGGCTGGATGCGCGCCAGACGCGGTTGCACCCGCGGGTGCGAAATCAGCAGGGCGACGGTGCCGTACCAGAGCAGAGAGATAACGAACATCGCCAGGTTGAGAAAGATCTTCAACAGCAGCGGCGTCCCCGGCTGCAGAACCAGAGTGAAGAGACTGAGATAGAAGGCCCAGGCCTTGGGATTGGTCAGGTTGGTCAACAGCCCGATGCGAAACGCAGCGCTGTCGGTCAGTGGCGGCAGCGCCTGCCGGACAGCAGACTCATCCCCGGCAGGTGGCGCCAGCCAGCTGCGCAACAGTCCGGCGCCAATCCAGATCAGACAGCCGCCACCGGCGAAACGAATGATGCCGGCAAAATGTGGCAGGGTGGAGAGCAGCAGGATCACGCCGAGCAGGCCGGCCAGAGCAAAGAGGCCGCTACCGGTCGCCACCCCGAACGCCGTCCACAATCCCGCTCGCCGCGAACGGCCGAGGGCCGTGCCAACCACCAGCAAGAAGTTCGGCCCCGGGCTGACAATTGCCAGGGCGTAAATCAGCAGGAAAGCGGTCAGGTTAAAGGAATCGGGCATAAGGCTTACCGGTTATGGTCATGACAAGTGCAAGCACCGACATCCTGCAATCGCTGCGACAATCAGTACATTCAATGCGTCATTGCCTGACCGGCCCCCGCGCAACGGTTCAGAACGGTTCAAGCAAATCATAGGCGGCGCCCCGCCCGCCGGCCGGGCTTCGACGCAAAATTTCATGATCGATCAACTGCAGGATATCGCGGTAGGCGGTATCCTGCGAACATTTGCACAGTTTCGCCCATTTTGACGTCGTCAACTTGCCATCGAAACCATCGAGCAGCCGGTTCAGCACCAGCACCTGGCGCTCGTTCAAAACCGTCGTCGCCTGCCGCTCCCAGAATCGTGCTTTGCGCAGAATCGCGGTCAGAGTCTGCTCCGAGCGATCGAGGGCGCAACTGAGCGTGCGCAAAAACCATTCGTACCAGGCGGTAATATCCATCCCCCCTGCTTGCGTGGCCTCCAGAATCGCGTAGTAGGCACTGCGATCAAACTCGATTTGCGCCGACAGGCTGTAAAAGCGCAGCGCTGTCCGCTCGCAGCGAGCCAGGGCCATGTCGCCAATGGCGCGGGCGATCCGACCGTTGCCATCATCAAACGGATGCAGCGTAACGAACCACAAATGCGCCAGCCCCGCTTTCAGTACCGGGTCACCGCCGGCAGCACGATTTTCGAACCAGGCGATGAAGCGATCAATCTCGGCAGGAAGCCGCGCCGCGGGCGGAGCCTGATAGTGCACGGTCTCATCTCCGTAAGGCCCGGAGATAACCTGCATCGGCCCATTGGCATCGTCACGCCAGCATGCGGTGCGAATCCGCGCCAGACCGCTGCGACCGGTCGGGAACAGCGCACCGTGCCAATCAAAAAGACGCTCAGCGGTCAACGGACGATCATAATGGCGGGTCGCATCAAGCAGCATCTCCACCATCCCCTCGACATAACGGTCGGCGGAGACAGGCTTCCCCGACTCAAGACCGAGCCGGCGCGCGAGTGAAGAGCGCACCTGGGCGACATCAAGGCGCTCCCCTTCGATGGCACTGGTTTTGAGCACATCCTGGGTCAGCGTTACCAAAGCGGCTTCGTCACGCAGCTTGAACCCGAGCGACTCCATCCGACCAAGCAGACGACCCTGCTTGTGACGCACCTCTGCCAACGGTTCCGCCAACCGCTCCAGATCACAGCGCCACTGCGGCCAATCGGCCTGTTCCCAGATAAACATCATTTATCTCCGCACAATATGCGGTGATTATGCGTCGTTTTCTCCGCATTGACAAGTGCAAACACCAAAATTCGTCTATCAGCTCATTCAATGCATCAAGCAAGAACCCGCCCCTCTTCCTGACACTGAACAGAAAAAGCCGTCGGCACACTGCCGGCGGCTTTTTCCAAGGGTGTCACGCAAGGGGGTATCGATTAGAGTTTCGATAGAATTTCTTTCGCGCGTTCGGTGTAGTTTTGATCGTCCCGGAACATCTCCTGCTTGAATTTCGGGTCGAGCTCCACATCAACCTTTCTCGGGTGCTCCAGCGTGTAGGCTTTGATCTGCTGCAGGTATACTCGCGCCTCTTTTTTTTGGGCCTCGCTAAGTTTTTGCATCGAATCCCACGTCACACATACGACCACATCAAGCTGGTATTCATAAAATTCGATGGCTTTTGCGATCTCGCCCGACTGGATCAGTTTTAATAGCTCGAGTGATCCGCGTGCGTCTCGACTCATGTATTCGAAGTTGCAATTGTCTACAAACGTCTTTACCTCTTGGGGAGTCAGCTTCCGATCGGTTTCGGCCCATACGGTGCTGGCCACCAGAATCACCAACAAAATTCCCAACGCAAACTTGGTTTTCATAGATGCCACACCTCCACTAAAAACAAGATAAAGCGCGACTTCTCCCAGGGGAGAAGACAAAAAGAGACAGGCTACTTTTGGCAGCCTGTCCCCTTGCTCATTCAGTTATCGATTCAATTCCTTCATACCCCACTCCCAACCGCATCAAATAACAACGCCGCAAACTTAGCGTGTTTTAAGCAGTCGGTCAAGGGTATGCAAAAAACCCAGTTTACCCCTCCTTCACCCCCAACTTCTGCAAAATGGTGATCAGCGGACACCAGTTGGTAAATGCACTCTGGAACAGGTTGAGTCCGACAAAGGCGGTGAACCAAAGCCAGTTGGGGTTGTGAAAGTGGGCCAGCGCCACGCTGAGCATAACGAAGAATCCGGCGACCAGGCGCAGGTAACGGTTAACGGTCATGATGAAAACTCCTTTCGTGACGGGCCGCGTCGCGGCCGTAAATAAGCCAGTAAACAAGTGGGATCACCACCAGGGTGAAGGCGGTGGAAGCAAAGACACCGAAGATAATCGACCAGGCCAGGCCAGAGAAGATCGGGTCGAGGGTGATGATCCAGTTGCCGAGCAGGGCGGCGCCGGCGGTAAGGACGATGGGGCGCAGCCGTACGGCGCCGCTTTCGATGATCGCCTCTTTCAACGGTGTGCCACGCTTTAATGCCTGATGGATGAAGTCGATGAGGATAATCGAGTTACGCACGACGATACCGGCGAGGGCGATCATGCCGATCATCGCGGTGGCGGTGAAAAAGACCGGGGTGTCATAGCCGCCGACCGGGTGATCGAGAATCAGGTTCAACAACCAGAAGCCGGGCATGATGCCGATCATGGTCAACGGGATCGCCGCCATGATGATCAGCGGCATGACGAAGGAGCCGGTCTCAATCAGCAGCAGGATGAAGATGCCGATCATGGCGACGCCAAAGGCGATACCGAGATCACGGAAGACATCGATGGTGATCTGCCACTCACCCTCGCCGCTCCAGACGGCGCGGGTGCCGGCTGGCAGGGGGTTCTCATCGAAATGCTTACTAAGGTTGAGGACGGCGTTGACCGGGCTCTTGCCGGCCATCTCGCCAAAGACGTAGACGACCCGTTGCAGGTTCTTGTGGTAGATGGTCGGCTCCAGAGTCTCGACTTCGAATTTTCCGAGATCGGCAAGACGAACAATCTTGCCGTTGTTGCCGCTGACCGAAAGCGCCTCGAGATCGGCCAGGGACGAGCGGGCCTCGCGCGGCAGCTGCAGCACAATGTGCAGCGGGTGGCGTTCGCTGGCGATGTGGACGGTGCCGACGTTGGCACCGCCGAGAGCGATGGCCAGGGTGTTGGCGATGGCGGCGTTGGTGACGCCGGAGAGCGCCGCCTTGGTCCGGTCGGGGACAAAGTGAAAGCGGTGCTGGGCGTACTCAACCG
>Ga0209231_1000730_pt1 | contig 15958 bp, 13 predicted proteins | sample Deesub45470m_DNA_FD_188086 | JGI IMG/M metagenome (GOLD analysis project Ga0209231, IMG submission 188086) | Deep subsurface microbial communities from North Pacific Ocean - 450_OLKR46/470m Metagenome (SPAdes) (version 2) | ecosystem: Environmental > Terrestrial > Deep subsurface > Unclassified ... | reverse complement strand
ACCCCCCGGAACCCATTTGCCCCGGCCGCCCCCGTCCCACCGCCCCTAAGCTCCTGCGACCGCCGGCGCTCACCCGCCCCTGCCCGCCTCTTGCCACCGACGGTCGTCTTTTTTCCGACCGGCGGCGCAGGTGTGGTTTGCCCATCCTTCCTGACCGGTTTTTTCGAAGATTTTTTTTGGGATTTTTTAAAGGCGGCGCCGCCCGGGGCGGCGCCATCGGTGGGGAGGAAAGAGCCCCTTTGACCATCGCGGAGCGAAGCGCAGCGGTGGTCACCCAAGGTCTTGACAGACCTGTGTGGATGGACTATTGTTCGCTTAGTTATTTTACCAAGGAGGCGCGTTATGCTTGATCAGACTCTGCCGGGGGTCAAGGACCTGATGTTCTCCCGCACCCAGCTCGAGGGGGTGTTGCGGGATTTTTGCGCTGTCGGCGCGGGGGTGGCCCATGTGGTCTACCACAATATCGGCCTGGGGGATAAGGAGGTGGTCAAGACCCTCTACCACCTCACCGACGCGCCGGCCATGGACGAGGTGCGCCACCGCATGGCGGGACTGCGCCGGTTGGAGGCGGCGATCAAGGCCTCCCCCTACCTTGAGGACAAGGACGAGGCGGGCCAGCCCAAGAAAGACGCCCTGGAGAAGGAGCGGGGGCTGTGGCTGCCGGCGCTGGCCGATGCCGAGGCCGGGGATACCCAGATCAACGTGGCGATCTCGGAGAACTGGTCGCCGAAAAAAGCCACCCTGGAGCAGATCGCCGAGGAGATGACCGAGGCCGACGGCACGCCGGAGCGCGGCCTGCTCGCCAAATACGGCCAGCAGTACGCCGAGTTCGCCCTCTGCCGGCGCTCGGGTAACACCTGCCGGGTGGCGATCCGTAATCCGGCCTTCACCGATGAGGCGGGTAAGGTGGTGGGGCGCCGGGTTTTCTCGATCAACGACTACTGCATCGTGCTCGGGGAGGTACCGATCAAGTTCCCGCCGACGCCGGAGGAGCGGGTGCGGCACAAGCGCTCCGATGCCTGGATGGGGGTGGAGGAGCCGCTGTTTCGCTTTCGGGGGGCGCGGGGGCGGCTGTGGGAGGTTCACCCGCCGCGGGGCGAGTAGTGCTTTTTGTCTGTCCTGGAAAACAAGGACCCCAATTTTGGCCTTTTTGCCGCGGCGCGCGGTCGGGAGACCTCTTATGCACACATTTGTATGGACAGAAAGTTTCCTGGCCGGCAAAACCCAGGCCGAATTCGAAGCGCTGGTGCCACCATCGAGCCGCATGACGGTGGCTCAGTGCAAACAAATCAGCGCGCAGGTGGGGGTGGAAATATACGTCTTCCCTTATCTCGACCCGCTGTTCCCCGAGCGACTTCGCAAGCTCTACCGGGATATTGGCCACGCAATGGAGAATTTCGACCACGGATTGAGCGCTTGTGGGGCCTTTTTACTCAGGGGCGAGAGCAGCCCTCCGGTGATCTGGGTTCGCAGCGGTTACAACCGTTATGTTGACCCCGGCGTGTTTTTTCAAGTATTGGGAAACGGATTTTATGCCCTGGAACTCGGGCTGGCGGAGTTCAGCCTTCTGCATCGGGTGGCCGGTACGGTCTGGGACCCAGACCCGGGAGCGGACTTCATCTCCGCAATGGGGTCTGGGTATGGTGTCGGCCTGGCCCTGACCGCGACCCGGCTACAATGGTGTGCGCCGGGGGTCGATGCCGAGGTGCTGGCCTATGTGGTGTGTGACGGTGTTTCCGGCCCGTTTTCCCGGGAATTGTGTGGGTTCTTCGGTGATCATTTGTTACGGATGTGCCAGGGGGAGGGAGAATTCAAGCCCGAGAAAGACTTCCGCGCCGCTCCCCGCGCTTTCGGTGCGGTGCTTGGCAAACATTTGCACCATTTCGCTGTTCGTCAATTGGGTCTGCCTCCCCTCCCCTTGAACCATAATGGAGCGGTCATCGAGGGGTTTGTCGAGGCCATGGCTCAGGCGACTGCTCTGTTTCGGGAGATGGGCTTGGAGGTCGGGGACGATGAGGAATTGGAGGATGGGGAGGAGCTTTCCACGGCCTGGGATGTGTGGGGCGATGACATCCCTCCCTACCCCGGGCTTGATCCGGAGACCGGGGAGATCCGCAGGGTCAAAGCGTTTCTGGGTGCATACTGGGACGACCCGGTGCGCTCGGGCGCCTACCGTCCGTTCCTGCTTTTGATCGATGTGGTCTGGGGGTGGCTGAACGCCCCGAGAACGACCCGGGCGAAAAAGGTCTGGGATGATGCCGATGTGAATGCCTGTCTTTTTGAACTGGAACAAGACTCCGACGTCGACGATCTGGAAGGGATATTCGAGCAAGCCTATTTTGTCGCCGGACCAGAGCGCCTGCTCGTTTGTCTGGAGGAACTTGAAGAATACGTCTGCGGCTAATTGGTCTAGGATAGTCTCACCTTGAACAACGCAAATCTTCTCTTCCTTTTCAGGAGACCTCTTATGAGCAAACAGACCGTACAGATGGAATTTGGGAACCAAGATGATCAGAGAAATGGAGGGGATCGGCGCGTGGATGTCGAGTTTCATTCCCTCGAAGAATCAGGGTGTTGGGTCGCAGTCCATGAAGGAACCTTATATTATGCGCCCATGCTCGAATCTGGAGGCTTTGACCCGGATGAAGTGGGTGAGGTGACTGCCCCGGAGAATCAGGAGTATTTGGATGAGGTCAACGCCCGTTTCGGGACCAGTTTTCAGACTGCCGATTTTGCCGGTCGCTGATTTCGGGGAAAAACTCTGGACGCAGGGGCGGTTTTTCTGACAAATTGTCAGCAGGTGGGTTCGTTCGGTGGTGAGTGCCACCCTGGAAAAGGAGAGTCGGGATGCAGTTGGCGAAATGGGCTCGAGAGGGAGAGTCCCGGGAGGAGTTCGAGGACCGGGTGGCCGCCAGGTCACGCATGAGCGTGGCGGAAGTGTCGTCGCTCTGCCTGCGGTTGGGAATCACCCTGGAGCATTCCTCTTTCGACGCCGCCAAGGGGGAGTTGTGGACCCTGCGCTCCCAGTGCTGTATCCCCTCCCCTCGCTATCCTGGTTGCACAGGGACGCTGGTGTCCGCCCCCATGGTCCAAGCCGACCTCCCCGGTCTGGAGGGGACTTCCTTCCGCGTCTGTCTTCCTGTTCTGCATGGATCGATGTGTGATCCAGCGGTCGTTTTCCATGAGTTGGGTCATTGGGTTCTGGCCCGCCACAATCGACACCCGAAGGTTCAACCGGCGATGATTCCGGAGACCCTGGTCCAAAGTATCCAGGAGGCTTACGCCTGCGCGTTGGCGGTGGCCTTGGCCGATACGGCCGCCCGGCTCTCCTGGTGTCGCCCGAACCTGTTCCGCCGAGTTTTGAATGTCCACCGCTCGACCGCCTACGTGACCGATCGGGACATCCGCGATCTGCTGAAAAACTTCCTCTACCAGCACCTGGACGACCTGCTCGCCGACGGACCGGCCTACCCCGTAGACGCATCCCTTCCCGCCGACCGCTGTCTGCGGTTTTTGGACTATTTGGTGGCGGACATCTCCAAACTCCTGGTCCTGAACAATATGGCAACTCCCCCGACGCCGACCCGCACCGCCCTCGATGTCTGGATGGGTGATACCAGGGGGTGGCCTGGGGTCGACCCTGCTACGGGCGCGGTAACCGATCTGGCTGCATCCCTGGCCGAACTGGCGAAGAACATCGACGATATGCCGCAACTCCAACTTCTGGGGGTGGTCTTGGAATGGCTCCGGCTTCCCAAGCCGTGGCGGCGCGGTTTTGTCTGGAAACACCCCCCAGTGGTGGAATTTCTGGAGACCTGGGTCTATGACTTCGGTTTTTATGGCCTGGTGGAGGATGCCAGGTTGATGGTCAGAGCCCATGGCGCAGAGGAACTGGTCGCAACCCTCGACGAGTTGGTTGACCATGTGGCGGTCTTTCGGCATTTTCATTGAGGACGATCGCCCGGCCTGTGGGGGCCCGGAATACACCAAATCAAGGCCAGACTCTTATGGATGATTCAGGGTACTTAGACACGATTGGCAAGAGAATAGCGGCGGTTCGCACTCGATCACATTATTTTCCACTCTCCAGCATGTCCGGTGGTGCGAATGACACGTTCTTATCCTTCTTATGTTGGGGTATTGGTAAGATTTGTTCTTATGCGTAATAAATTCGCTTATATATAATCTAGACTCGCATTTCCGCCTGCTGGTGCAAACCCACGGCCCGTCGGATCTGATCGCCACCCTCAACGAACTGGTCGACCATGTGGCCGTCTTCCGCCACTTTCGTTGAGAGCGATCGCCCCACCTGTGGGGGTCGGAATACACCATTTTCGCGTTTTTTCTTTTCGATGGAATCATCGCCCCGGGCGTAACCTTACCCCTTGCGTGCCTGATACCGGTGGTGTGGGAATCTGGCCGGAATTTCTAACCCAGAGCATGTCCAACGGGGATGCTACGGTTTGGACCACATCCCCTTTGACATCATGATGCAGCTCGCCAAGACCCCTAAAGCCAGAGTAAGGGCTTTCATGTCGGGGTTTTGTGGGCAGTAGCTTCTTCCTTCTTGTGTGGAGTTCCTGATGAAAATGGTGCACACCGCCGACTGGCATCTGGGCCGGATTTTCAACAAGCAATACTTGACCGAGGATCAGCGGCACATCCTTGACCAACTGCTGGCCTATCTCACGGACGATTCTCCCGATGTTCTGGTTATTTCCGGGGATATTTTTGATCGCAGCATCCCCCCGGAGGAGGCAATCGGGCTCCTCGATGACTTTCTGAGCACGGTGGTGTTGACCTTGAAAATACCAACCATTGTGCTCGGCGGAAACCACGACGGCCAGGAACGGATGGAGTTTGGGTCTCGGCTGATGCGGAACGCCGGCCTGCATGTGGTCGGCAGTCCCACCCGAGATCCCGTCCAGATCCGCCTTGAGGACGAACATGGCCCGGTCTATTTTTACCCCCTGCCTTACGCCACTCCCATTGGCTGCCGGGATCTTTTCCCCGAGGCTGAAATCAAGACCCACCATGACAGCATGGCGATCTTCATCGACGCGGTGCGGGCCATTCATCCGGAGGGGGCACGCAGCGTGCTGATCGCTCATGCGTTTGTCGCTGGCGGCGAGGAGTCGGAATCGGAGCGTCTTCTCAGTGTCGGGGGAGCCTCTGATGTCGCCCCTGGTCTGTTTCAGGGGTTTGATTATGTGGCTCTCGGGCATCTGCATCGGCCGCAGAAGGCCGGGGCCGAACATATCCGTTATTCCGGGTCCCTGCTGAAATATTCTTTTTCCGAGGTTGACCACTCTAAGGGGGTGACCTTGGCCGAAATTGGCGCCCAGGGGTTCGCCGGTTGCCGACAGATTCAGTTCTCCCCCTTGAGAGATGTCCGCCGGATCGAGGGTCTGATGGATGACTTGGTTGAGGCTGGACGGATTTGCCCAAGCGACGACTATCTTCAGGTTGTCCTGCTGGACAAGGGAGCAATCATGGACCCCTTGCAGCGCCTGCGGGAGTTTTACCCGAACGTTCTGGAGGTCCGTCGAAAGGCCATGGAGAACCTGGACCGTCGCCAATCTCAGGATGACCAAGGGGAGACCGGAAAACGGTCGGTGGAGGAGTTATTCGCCGATTTTTTCCACCAGGTCACCGATGAGGCGTTGAGTGAGGAGCAGTCGGCCGAATTCGCCCGGGTTATCAATGCCACCCCTATTGAGGAGGTTCACTGATGCGGCCCTTGAAACTCACCCTTCGCGCCTTTGGTCCCTATGCCGGGGAACAGATTTTCGATTTCAGTGAACTGGGGGACAACAACCTGTTTCTGATCACCGGCAACACCGGGTCCGGGAAAACCTCGATGTTTGACGCGATGTGCGTCGCCCTGTTCGGTGAGAGCTCGGCCGGACAAACCGGTCGCACCGCGCGTGATATGCGCAGCGACTTCGCTCAGGATGATGTTCTGACCGAGGCAACCTTTGATTTCAGCCTTGGCAATGGGGCTATTTACCGCGCCTATTTTGCTCCGGAGCAGGAACGACGCAAAAAGCGTGGGGAGGGGACGGTGCGGGTCAATGCGGAAGCGTCCCTGCATCTCATTCCCGGCGCCGGGAAAACGCAATTGCTGGCTGAAGGGGTGCGTCCGACGAAGGCAAAAATTGAAGAGGTCCTTGGGTTGGACTCGAACCAGTTCCGCCAAGTGGCTATGCTGGCCCAAGGGCAGTTCCGGGGGTTGCTGGAAGCCGATTCCCAGGACCGGGAGCGGATTTTCGAAACCCTCTTTAGCACCCAGTATTACAGCCGGATTGAACAAAACCTCAAAGATCGGGCCGCAGGGCTCCAGAGGTCCTACCGCGAAGCCCAGGCCACCCTGAAAACCATTCTGGAGGGGGTCGAGTGTCAAACGCTGCAGGAGTTGACCTTAGCCGTTCAGTCCCAGCGAGATCAGCTGGAGAAACTGACCACTGAGGAACAGGCGGCGGAAACGGTTGCCAAAGCCGCCCAAACCACTTTTGACACGGCGAAGGCTGGCAATGAAAAACTTCAGGAGCTCGAAGATAGTCAAGCGACACTGAAAACTCTTCAGGACCAGACCGAAGTTTACGGTCAGAAAGCCTCGACTTTGCGGCAGGCCGAAATTGCGGCCCGCATTGTCCCCTTCTACGAGGGCCGCAACCAAAGGTCGTTGGAGGTTGAGTCCGCTAAAACTCGCCACGCAAGCAAGCTGCAAGACCTGGAGAATGCGCGCAGCGCGCAGAAGAAAACCGCCGAGGCGCTGGAGTTAGCGCAAGCCAAAAAACCTGAACTGGAACAGCAAAAACGCCTGCGCCACACCCTTGAGGAAAAACAACCCAAGCTGCAGGAATATGTCCTGGCCAAAAAGGACCAGGGGATTGCCAATACCAAGCAGGAAGCCGCTCAGAAGGTCGTGGACACGGCCAGGACAACCTTGACGACCCTCACGGAGACATTGGGCCTGGCGCGCAAAAATCTCGAAGACCTTCGCACCAAAGACCGGGATCTGGTTGCGATCGCCGATGCCGGGAAAAAGATCGCCGAGGTGTTAGACACCCACAATGAGCTCACCCGCCTGCGGAAGGAGATCCTGGAGCAGACCCCTACGGTCGACGCCGCGGCGCAAACCGTCAAAGTCCAGAAGGAGAAGGTCGACCTTCTCAAACAGAACCGGAAGTCGGTTTTTTCGGATTGGTTGGCAGGTCAATCGGCCCGGATCGCTGAGACCTTGGAGGATGGTTGCCCCTGCCCTGTTTGCGGATCATCCGACCATCCTGCCCCCCAGCGCCACCTCGGCGAAAAGGCCACCGATGAGATGTTGGCGGAGTTGGATGAGCAGGTGCAGCAGGCAGAGACCCTGCTCGAGACGAAGAAGGATGCGCTGACCAAACTTCAGGGCGAGCAGCAGGACAGAGGGACCCAGGTATCGACCCTGACGAGAACTCTGGGGGATCAGAACGAAACCTACGAGTCACTGGAAGCCAGGCGGTTGGAGCTTCGCGCCGAGTATCAGAGCGTCCAAGCTGTAAAATTGTCCATCCAAAAACAAGCCGTCGAAATTACAACCCTTGAAGAACAGTTGAAAAAGGAAGAGGGGGTCCGTGAGACCGCTCACTTCACCTGGCAGACCGCGATGACCAAGGCCACTGAGTTGGCCACCCTGGTCAGTGAGCGGGAGCGGGAAATTGAGGAGAAATATCGCGAGGACGGAGCGCTGGGGCTGGCCATTGCGGAGTTGGCCGCCGTGGTGGGAAAATTGGAAAAAGCTCTGACGGTTGCCGAGAATGCTGATCGGGTCACGAAAGACCTCTGCCAGGAAGTTGCCGGGCAGGTCGCGGGCGCCAAAACCGAGTGGGATCGATGTCAGACCGCCCTCGGTATAGCCGAAAGCTCCTTCAAGGACAAGCTGGGAGCCTCGAGCTTTGCTGACGAGCAGGCCTTTCTTGCCGCAACCCTCGCTGATGAGGATGTTCAGGCGTTGAAAGAGGCGATTGATACCTATACTGCCATGAAAAACACCGCCCAGGTTCGGTGGGAGAAGGCTGAACTGGGCGCAAAGGGTCTGACGCGGGCCGACCTTGAGGCGCTGAAGGCCGACCTGTTGACGGTCCAGCAGGCTTTCGACCTAGCCAGAGAGAAGAGAATCCAGGAGTCCACAACTCTTTCGGCCAAAATCAAGGAGCAGGGCCGGGCTGAAGGCGAGCAGAAAAACATCGATCATCTCGACCGGCAATACCGAACCCTGGGGCGGATCGCTGATGTTGCCACCGGCAACAACAACAAACGCACCTCCTTCCATCGATTTATCCTTCAGACCTTGCTCGATGAGGTGTTGGAGGTGGCGTCCTACCGGCTGAAGAAGATGACCAATCAAAGGTTTTATCTGTCGCGGGCCGAGGGTCTGCGGGATGGTCGCCGGCAATCAGGTCTGGATCTGATTTTGACCGACACCTTCACCCAAACCGAGCGCCAGGTTAAGTCTCTATCCGGGGGGGAGGGTTTTCTCGCCGCACTGGCCTTGGCGCTGGGTCTCTCCGATGTGGTCCAGGTTCGTGCGGGCGGGGTCAAACTCGACACCATTTTCATTGATGAGGGGTTCGGCAGTTTGAGTCCCGATGCTCTGGATCAGGCCATCGGCGTGTTGAATGGGATCTCCGGCGAGGGGCGCCTGGTGGGCATCATTTCCCACGTTCCCGAACTGAAGCAGCAGATCGGTGCGCAGCTGCAGATCCAGGAGAGTCCGGCGGGCAGTACGGCCCGTTTCAGGGTTTGAAGGGAGTCGTCCCATGCGGGCAAACCTGATTCCAGAAGCCTTGGGCTTCAAACCCCGTTCAAGGCAAAGGGCCAGATTTCCAGCGGTGCGGTGGAGTGATTAAACCTCAAGGCGAAACTCACTATGAGAAAAGCCTACGGGTTCAAGACGCTGAAGTGCCTGCAAATCGCGCTATATCATACACTTGGGAAACTGCCTGAGCCTGAGTATCACCACAGATTCTGCTGACGAGCCGCAATTTGTATTTTTTACTCATACTCTAACCCTTAGTATAAATATCTTCGATTTAAATTGTTACAATTCAGATTTTTTCCAACATTTAGTTTAGCAACGAAATCCTGATTTTAACTACAAACTTTCTGACAATCTGTGCCACGACTCTCGGAATTGTTTTAGTTCATAATTTTGCGGTTGGAGCCAGTATGAGACCTTTCCGTTGCTCTCACTTTTGTGAACACCATTTTTTACTTCATCAGGAGTTAGCACATATGCGTCTTGACTATCACCATTAAGGACGACAATTATCCAGTAATTGCCGATAATTTTATCAAGACTATTACCCAAAGGCACAGGACTACGCTTACTTAATGTTTTTACCTGTATTCCTATATAGTTAACAGCATCTTTATCGTAAGCTATAATGTCAACACCTCTAGCATTCCTTGCTGTAGGCATAACATTCCAGCCAAGCTTAGACAGGTGATAACAAACATAATACATACCAATATTTCCTACTACTTGCGGATTCCTACTTAATTCAGGGAATCTTGGCTTTGATTTACTTGAAATAATGGCTCTTACCCAACTATCCCAACTAAAATTTTCACAATATTTTAAATCTCGTTTATCTGATACTGCTTTTATAATTTCATATACAAAGTGTGGATGAGCTTAGATTGGATGCAACCTCGGCCAATTTGGATATTTGTCGAGGAGGAAAAGTGCCTCATCCCATGAAGACACTATTTTTGAAGTCGATTCAAGTTCACCAGGGAGGTCTTCATTCCTGACCAAAACCCTCATAGATGTTTCGTTTGTATTCATCTTGAAGCGCCAGCAGGCCCCCCTATTCTCTCCAAGGAGTTTTACAGAACCTCCTTCGCAACCAACTTCTAAGATAGTTTCCCAGCTCAAATCACCCTCCACGTCAATGCAACAACTCAAAGAAAACGCTAACACCTTTCCATGCCCCATAAGTACACCACAGGGCTTAAATCTCTTCTTCAGGGTATCTTCAGCCTTGGTAGATTTCCTCTTTCCAGGGCAGAAAGTCAGCGATACCTCCAAGTACCTACGAGATGGACAGGTTCTGGTTCAAGCAAAACGGGAGGTTAGCTAGTTTTGGGTTGTCCATTGAAATCTCCAGATAATTGCCATTATCTCTTACTTTATGTCCATTTTTTAAGGATCTTCGGAGGGGTGGTGGCTGAGCGAGCGCACGTATCTCCGGCCTACACGACCCGGTGGGAGGATCTCCCTACTGTGAATTAAAGAGCGCCCATCTCGGCGGGAAATTCCACCAATCAGACACGAAAAGCCCGCCTGTCGAATTTGGCGGCATTTTCTGATATGTCAGGGTTTCCAACACCATCTGTGGACTCAGATTGTTCCGGCTGGTTCCGATGCATGTGGAGGTAAAATTTAGCTCCCTTCCCGTCCTAAATTTTCCCGCCAAAGTCAGGTTGGTAGCGTGCCTCTGCATTTGGGATATTGGGTGCAACCCCAGAATTGTGCTCCTGCGTTGCCACCCATCTTGGCCATGCGCAGGACCATTGCGGTGCCGCATGATGGGCAAGCTGGATCCTCCCGCTGTGTTGTGGGTGAAATGGATTCTTTCTCGGCAACAAGGACTGCCTGCTTTGTCTCGAGTATCATCTGATGCAGGCGTGCACCATTAAAAAGGTGGATGTTCAGCCCCTTCGCAAACTCACGGGCATCAGCAGAAAATTCCCCGGCTGTGACGACAAAACCGCCCGCAGCTCTTTCGGCGGCCATTACCCCATGCAACTCTCGAACAACCTGGACGCCTACCTTATAAGCCTTCCATTGCTTACACTGGACCAGATATTTGTCATTCCCTTTGGAAAGAACAATATCAACGCCACCATCCGGCCCGTTTCCACCCGTCTGTTTAACAGAGTACCCACGCCGGAGAAAAAATTCAGAGACTAAACCCTCGAACTCTTGCCAGCTCATATTGAGCAGGGAATTCTGGGACGGTTGAGCCTGAACCTCCTCGTAGCACTTCTTCTGTTTCCGCCCTTTGAGAAAAGAGATCAAGGAACCAAATCCAAAGATTGCCGGAAACACGTACTGCCCAAAATTCGCCAAGGTGACGTAGAGCTGTTTTCCGGCATAGGCACCGAATTGATTCGCGCCTACGGGCTTTTCAATTTGAATGCCTGCGATCAGACGGAGAACAGCGAATGAAACAATGGCGAGCAAAAATCCAACCCACCATGGCAACCGGCTGACAATACCAATGATGTCTTCAAATGTGGAGGTTCGGCGCTTACCCATAAGTTCTGCCTTTATTGATGGATTTTGAAGAAGGACTGACAACCGTCATATTTCCGGTGTCCAGGAGTCTGGGTCATGACTTTTTAAGGGGCCTTTGGCCTATGCAGATTTTCTGAGTTCCTGAATCCGGGCCAGCAGCTCTTCGTTGGTGATGATGCCCTTGGAGACCAGGATGTCTATGAGGGCTTGGTTGATGAGCATTTCCATCTGCAGGGCTTCCTCTACAGCGACCACCCCTTTCGGGTCAATCTTGTTTGCCATGCTGAGTTGTCCTCCTAAGCCCTTCATGCAACCCCTTCCCTGCTCCAGGCTTGTAACTCGGCACAGAGGGAAGACTTGGTGTTGGCGCTGTAGTTTTCCTCTTGTCTGCGAAAATAACCCGTGTTAGAAAATAGTAAGGCTGGCACGGCCAAGGGGAATTTTTAATCAGATTTCTCCCCAATGTGCTGGGATTACACGGTGAGTGCCCCAAAACCCCGTGAGTCGGCAGTCCTTTCTCACAATTAGAGGACGTGGTCGACACCCCTGGTGTATTCCGGGGGTTTTTTATTTCTGGTTGACTTGCCTGTATGGGCGGCTGAAATTTTGTTGGGAGAATCAGGGCCTACACATGCCGCAGGGCCTATAGCCTGAGCTGATGGTTTGCTCTCGGGAACTGAGGCCCCACGGGCGCTCTCAATCTCCGAATAGGTTTGGTTGTCTGCCCTGCTCCTTTTCTTCCTTTTTTGCTCTTTTCTTTTCGGCCGTCTCGCGGTTGATTTCAGCGCGACGTTCTGAGCGGGCCTTACGGGCCTCTTCTTCCTTTTGGAGCTGCTCAGCGAAAAAACGATCGATCTCTCGTGATTCTTCCTCGTTGGCGGCTTCGAAGGCGATCGTACTGATCATGCCCTCGGGCAGGATGAGACCGTTTGGCAACTGCACGAAAGAAAGAGCTTCTGAAATCTCACGAGTGCAGTAGTCAGGTTCTCCGATGCCGATGTTGCAGGTTTTTTCGATGAGGGCGGCCTTGTTGCTGATGGTGGTTTTTTTCGTCCCAAAGAATTCGCAGATCGTTTCCACTGTGAGAAAGAGGGGGTTGGACTTGTCAAAGAGAAAGTTCAGGCGGGCAATCACGTAGACGATCGCGGCGGCCCAGATCTCCTTTTTGCCTCGGGACATGTCCAACAGGCGTTTTCGGCCCAGGGTTTCGCAAAGCTTGCGTGTGCAGGCGCTCAGTTCAGCGTCGAGATGCTGTTTGCAGAAGGCTTCGGCCAGGGCGGTGATTTCAGCCGCCGCGTTCTTTTTCTCGGACACGTCCAGTCTCCTTTCAGGGGGCCTTGGCCCGGATGTCGATGCTAGGTACGAGCATCATATCGAATGCTTGCGGATCCAGGTTTCCAGGTTTTTTCGGGGAATGATGTCCTCGACCAGGAGGCGGTTGTCCGGCCCCTGCCGCAGGATGAGACGGTGGTGAATTCCCACCCTAACGCGAAAGTATCCCGGCATGAGTTCGAGGGCGGCTCCTTGCCTCAGCACCGATTCATCCCGGGCGCCGAAGCCGGCCGCTGCTTGCAACGCTTTGGCGACAATGGATTGGGGTAGGTCTTCAGCGTTTTTGCGAAACCTGGCGCTGAACTCGGGGATTTGAACCTTTTGAGGCAAGGTTCCGTTCAGGCTGGTCTCCTCGTCTGCAGAGTCGGGGTTATCCCGCTCCTTTTGGCCGGGGACCCTTTGTCGCGCATCCTGAAGCTGTTTGCGCAACTGTTGCCGGGAGTCTTGTTGGGAGCGAATTTCGTCCTTCAGGGTTTCGATCTTTTTTCTCAGCGCGGTGATCTGGCGACGGCCTTCGGCATCGGCAATGGACTGAGGCTCCTGCCGCGGAAGGAGAGCGCTGGGCTGGGTTGATTGCGCATGCGCTTTGGCGCTGACGTTTTTCAGCTCGGCTTCCAGGGAATCAAGCTCAAGCTCTTTTTTTCGCAAAGTCTTTAGAGCCTGGGCGCTTTTGCCCTGGGCCTCGGCGAGTTGTGTTTTCAGCGCCTCTATGATCCGGTCCTTGTCTGCCCCCAGAGCTTGGTCATGGCTCTTTTCGCAGAGCCAGTCCATATAGTCTTCTACCGGATCCCCCCAGGGCTCGAGGTCGAGAATGATACGGTTCTTCTCAATGGAATTGAAGAGAACCTCATTGTCATGGACCCGCTGGGGCTCGGAGACGATCGCTGCTCGGCCGAAAACGACGCTCAGGGCCGGCAGATGGGTGTCGAAGGCGTAGCTGAGCTCCAAAAGGAGATGGTCTCGGCTCGGATCCTCGTCCGTCAGTGCCTTTTTGCACAGAGCTTCGAGATCGTCATAACTTTCGGTTTTTTCCAGCAGTCGATGATGCAACCTGGTCACTTCGGTCTCGTACAGGTCGTTTTCGGAAATCTGGGAGGCCAGTTTGTCGGCCAGGGGCTTGTTCCGAGCGGAAAGGGCTGCGTCAAAGAGATCCTGCATGGACTCGACGGCCATCTCGGCTTTTGCGGGGCGCTGCCGCAGTTCCGTCAGCAACTCATAGGCAAAGTCCAGCAACCCACCGAAATGGGCCCTATCGTAGGCCGCCACAAGCTGCATGTCGTTCAGGGACGAGGGGGCGAGCTTTTTTAGATCAAGCAACCGCATGGTCCTTATCGGAGCGGTGTCCTCGACCAGGGATGGAGCGGCGAGGAGTTGAGAACGGGTCAACCCCTCGTAACCCGACGCGTCCCGCAGCAGCTCCTGATCCTTGCCGTGACAGCACTTTTTGTATTTCTGGCCGCTGCCGCAATGACAGGGCTCATTCCTGCCCAGTTTGGCAACAGGTCGTCGTACGGTGAAGTCCCCCCCAATGATGACCGGTGGCCGCTCCTTGGGCAGGTTCCTGAGGATATCTTTTTCGCTGAGCCAGACCTGCCGGCCGGCATGGGGATCGGTGTCTTCGAGAAGGGAAAGGCCGCAAGCAACAAGGGCGCCGGCGTCGGGGGTGAAAATCTCCTTGGAGAGTTTCCAGAGAACTTTTTTCGCCGGCTGCCTCGGCTGGTCGAACTTCACCGTCAGTTCGGTTGCGAGTTGGGCGGCAAAGGCCTGGCGCTCCCAGGAAATATCCTCGGCGAGGGCCATCTCGAGCAGCGGACCGATGATCCTTTCATCCTGAAACCGGCAGGGATAGCAGAAGTCGATGATGACATCCACCGTCCTCAGCGTCGGAACCAGCACCTGCGGATCCAAACGGATTTCGTTGACTGCAGCAATGTTGAGCAGGATGCCAAGGGCCTTACTTTCCTGCCGCTCGCAGAGCAGCGTCGCCAGATTGTCGTATCGGCTGGGGGCCATCGCACCGCATTCATCGGCCAGACGCTGGATGTCGGGTCGGCAGCGGGTTGTGCTTTTGAGCTGGTCAATAAGTTGATCGTCGTTTTCGTTCATCGGGGTGTCAGGTTCTTTTTTGGCTGGGATAGCACGGCTTGGACGGCGGAAAGGGTACTGCGGGGCCGCCCCATCGTGGTGGTGTAGATTTCCTAGCACATCAGGACGATGGCATGCAAGAGCGCAAAGGCATCTTTGGGGTCATCTCGGACAACGGATGGGGCTGGCACGGCCAAGGGGAATTTTTAATCAGATTTCTCCCCAATGTGCTGGGATTACACGGTGAGTGCCCCAAAACCCCGTGAGTCGGCAGTCCTTTCTCACAATTAGAGGACGTGGTTGACACCCCTGGTGTATTCCGGGGGTTTTTTATTTCTGGTGGACCTGCCTGAATGGGCGGCTGAAGTTTTATGGGGAGAATCAAGGCCTACACATGCCGCAGGGTCTATACCCTAAGTTGATGGCTTCTTCTCGGGAACTGAGGCCGATTGTGCAGTTTTTGCAGTTGTAGTCTTTACATGCGGATTGGTGGAAGACACTGCTTCTGGTGTTGCCATGGAAGAGGATTGCGGCGGTTGTTGGCGTGAACGTGGTTGCGGGTTGGGTGGCCGCAACACTGGTGTTTGCACCACCACTCTTTGTTTCTGCTCTCCACTCCCAGGGCGGTTTAGGCCTTGGATCTCTCCACAGGCCTTTACGGGCGATTCTTGCCCCCTCTTCTAACTCCCCCAGTGAAGCGTCACTACTATATTTTCGATACCACCAGGCATACCCCGCCTTGACGATATCCCTGTTTAAATTTCTGCCGTCAGGAAGGATCACCACACCTACAGTCCTCCCATATTTATCTATATCCTTAACCTCGACAGTGACCACCTTAAGAGCTGCCATATCGAGCACATACTCTTTGGCGGCCTGGCCAAACGCCATACCTTTTTCAGGTGCGTCTATACCGTGGAGTCTGATTCTTTCTGGTTGTTTATTGTGGAGGACATCAATTGTATCGCCATCAATGACACTGATCACCATGCCAGAAAATGAAGCGGCGAAAGATGGTGCTGCCAGGGAAAGGCATAAAAATAATGTAACAAAACGAATTAACATGGGTTTCCCAATATTAGAAGAAAGTGCTGAGGGGTCTGATTAACTGGTAGCATATTACAATTGCTGTCTTTTGTTGAAAGTTCGTCGGTTGAATAGGGATTCTTCGCGTACACCTTATTCCGAATTTTGCGGGCACCCCATTTAGGATCGGCCCAACCCAGTAGCCAGGTTGGGCCGTTCTTTGTCTGG
>Ga0209231_1000729_pt1 | contig 15987 bp, 17 predicted proteins | sample Deesub45470m_DNA_FD_188086 | JGI IMG/M metagenome (GOLD analysis project Ga0209231, IMG submission 188086) | Deep subsurface microbial communities from North Pacific Ocean - 450_OLKR46/470m Metagenome (SPAdes) (version 2) | ecosystem: Environmental > Terrestrial > Deep subsurface > Unclassified ... | reverse complement strand
AGCAGACCGGCAGCTGCGGCAATCAGTCCCACGCCAATCAGCATCACCGGAAAACTCACTGCATACGGCAGCAGCGCAATACCGACAGCCATCGCGAGAAAGGCGGGTGCCAGTAAGCTGCTGCCGACGCGCCGAATCAGCGGTGCGAGCACAAAAATCTGCACCATAATCATGACCAGACTGCATCCGATAAACATCCAGCCGATCTCGCGCGGTTGCAGGTTCAGTACCTGCTGCCCCAGTAACGCCATTCCTACCTCGAAGCTTCCCAAACCAAGCATTACCAGCAGCGACAATGCCAGCAGCCACATCAAGGATGGCACACCCCGCTCCGGCTCGTTGTCGCGAACGCACAGCGATTCGCTCTCCGGAAGAAAGCGATAGGCCGCAAGCCATACAGCGCCACTCAGCAGCGCAGCCGCATAAAACGGCAACACCAGCGCGGTATCCTGCGAGACGGTCTCGATGGATGCCAGCCAACCGCTCAACGCCGGGCCAAACATGAAACCGAGCGCGCTCGTCGCGCTCAACCACGCGAATGCCCGGGGCCGCGTGTGCGATGTGCTCATATCGCTTACCCAAGCCAACACCACCGGCAGCACTGCCACCGCGAATACACCGGCGAACGCACGCGCGCCATAAATAGACACCAGACCGCGCGCCAACCCAAACCACAGCATCGCACCGCTAAAGCCTGCGAGGCCGATCAGAATTACCGTCCGGCGGCCAATGCGATCCGAGACGTACCCCCACAGGGGTGCGAACAGGAATAGCGCCAGCATATACACACCAGTCAGCATTCCGGTGTGCCAGGCGATCGAGGCACGCTCCGCCTCGCCGAGCGCACGCGCCAGTACAAACGGCAACACCGGCAACACCACCCCATAACCCAACGACACCACGAACACTGCCGCGAGCGGCAAAGCCAGTCTCGTGATGGATTCACGGCTGGTTATCGGGGGTGCGTTCATGTGCCGACGACCTTGCCCGCAGCGGTGAACACCGCCGCGTGTTCATCCACCATCATTCCGCATACTGGATCAATTGCCATTTCATGCTCCTTTCATATGGCCGACAAACATGTCGCGTAACCTGAGCCTCTCACTTCAATAGCCATTTAAAGCTTCTTGGAGAAGGGTCGCCTGCCAGGCGTATTTGCAGCTCCATCGACCGCGATTGCGGGGAAATCGCCTTGAAGCGCAACAAGCCCTTGCGGTGATGGCCTCCCGGCGGCGCGCCTTCCCAGCTCAGGGGCAGGTATTGCTTGCCATCCGCAATCAGCACAGAAGATTTGGTCAGATTGTCGCTCAATGCCTGTGTATGGGTTTCCATGGTTACCTGAAAATCCCATGTTTTCGCTTCGTTCGGCTTTTTTTGCAATGTGACCGTAACTTTTATTTCCCGCTCATTGCTTACTTGTGGCGCATACCCGAGTTCCGCAGCGTTGCTCACCGCGATGATCCCCGTCACCCCGGAAGCATGGGTATAGGAATAAGTGGTTATTGCCGCAAAAGCCAAACCGATCAAGAATTGTCTGCGCATTTTTTATGCTCCCTGGAAGATTTAATAACTATCGATACGACATACAGAATTCCGGCAGCGTTAAAGGCCAGACCCAGCCAGAATAACTCGACCTGATATTCTGCAACTACCGTAAGAAAACCTGTGACCCCCAGAATGGGCAAAATATTGACCAGATAATGGGCGCAGCAGGAAACCATCGCGGCGGTAGAGGTCGTGCCGGATACCGCGACCACCTTGCCCGATGCGCCGTGTTGCCCGACGAGTTGCTTAAGGTGAATATAGAGTCCGACCTGAACGCCGAAGCCCAATGCAAGGGGGACGATGAAATACCAGAATGTTACAAATTGCTCAAAGGCGAAGTCCGTCCCGGAAATCAGGCTGACCACCCCGAAATAGATGGCAAGTAAAAACACAAATGCTCCGGTTCCAAATTGGAGCGGCCTGGCGATTCCCGCTGCGACCGCCGGTACTTCCTCAAGTACCATGCCACATTTCGGGCACGAACCGGGCGTAGCCTGACGCACCTCCGGGTGCATCGGACAGGTGTAGATAGCTTGGACAGCTGATGCGGTATGCGTTGTTTCGGATGAATGGTGTGTCATGCTGGCCTCCGCGCAGGGGTGAATTTACGCTATACATCTCGACGACAAGCAAAACATTTGCCTGTCAGGTTATAGCAGACGGCAAAAAGCATGCCGCTCAGGAAAGCCGTCAGTGAGACGCCGAACAAACCAAATGCAAGCCCGCCAACTGTCCATTCCTTGTTACTTTTCAGTACGCTCAGATCCAGTCCGTGAACCCATGCGTTTACGAAATCGACCATCCCGTCCGGAAAAAGGAAAACGGCCGCAGTGCAAACGAGACTGATGACCGCTGCCGTTAATGCCAACGCACTACCCGTGCGCAAGGGGTTCAGTCTATCCATGATTTGACCTCCAAAATTCGGGTTAACAAGAAATTCGGCGCACGGCAATGAATAGCTCACCTACCGTGCCGCCGAGCCGAGCGTTTCAGTGCTTGTCTTTCATGTGGTCATGCCTGTCCATCATTTTCACGGGGGGCTGTGTCTCTACACCAGACGCGGGTTCCGGCATCGGCATGCCGGTTTTTTCTTCCATGTGGTTGTGCTTTTTCAGGGGATTTTTTACTTTTGCCTTCCCGGTCTTCGACGTTTCTGTTTTGGCATCGTTAGTATGCTCTTCAACAGCAAAAGAGGTGGTGCTAGAAACGGCAAACACCGTAAACGTGGCGGCAAGCAATATCGATTTCAGTGGCATTTTGTTCTCCCGGCGGTCTGGTTAAGTAAACGTGCTGCGGTAAATTATTACCCTATATGTTTGGATGCCTCCTTTCTTGGATCAAATTTAGTACGTATAAGCATGCTCATGTCCGCCATCATCGTGCGGAAGGGCTTCCTGTTTGGCGGGAGCATCGGGTAAATCCATTACTCCGAGGCCATGGCGATATACCAGTTCCGCACCGTGCCAAGCCGTGCTTATCACCAGCAACCATATTGAAAACAGCAATCCCAGAAAAACTGGCGGGGACATCTTTCCGGAACGGCTGCTCCACACATCCAAGACCGTGAGCGCAAGCAATACGGCCAATGTACCCAACGCCCAATTGCGATGCAGGGTCATAGCGGCATGGCTCACTTCATCATGCGCAACGCTGTTGAAGGCGAACCAGCCGAATGCGGCGGCGATGAGTGCAAACAATGCCGCTCCCCATAGCATCCAGCGTCCCGTCATCATGCACTGCGCCGCATAAGACCAATTCGTGAATACCGTGCCAATTGCGGTAAAGGCCAGCGCCACCGTCGTTAATACAATCGGGAAATGCACGAATGCGGGATGCCAATTCGGAATAATTTCAATCACGCATGCCTCCTCATTCTTCATTGACCGCAACGAAATATCATTCGTCGCGGTCGCTGTTTAATTGAACCTTCAGTGCTGATGTTCGGGCGACTCTTTGGAAGCAGTCGTCTGCGCTGGCTCAGCCTTCGTCTGCGGTGCGGTTTTTTCTGACTTATCAGCGTGATCGTCACCGTGCATCATTCCCATCATGCCCATGTGTTCGCGTGAAAATAAAACAACGGCCAGCATCACGACCATTACCACCACCATGACCTCTCCTGTTTGATACCGTTTCATCTTTACTGCTCCTTCTTCGTGTTGTGCATAAAAAGAGTTATGCGCTCTGGAGCGGATTCACATCCGTCATTCTTTTGCTGCGTGATATTTCCCGGATTTCGTTGCACTCCATCCGGGCTACGCTTAGCTGTAATCGACACCATGGGGCTCGGCTCAGGGTTGACCTGCATTTTACAAACCTGATCGGTCATCATGGTGCTCTCATTCAAATGTCAGCAATTGTCCAATCACTCAACCGAGAACACTCGCGGTTCCTGTCCGTTCCCGGGAACCGCATAGATCGTTAGTGTTCCCTTTTTCATCTCTCCCATCCCCGGCGAATTCATCGGCATGCCGGGCGCACTGATGCCGGCGATGGCGGTTTTTTCCTTGAGCAACTTACGGATAGCGCTGACCGGCACATGCCCTTCGATCACATAACCATCGACCAGCGCCGTGTGGCAACTGGCCATATGGGACGTGCCATAACGCTTCTTGACGGCACTCATATCCGACTCATTGACAGACTTAACGGCGAAACCGTTCTCACGCAAATAGTCCACATATTTCTCGCAGCAACCGCAAGTCGGGCTTTTGTAAACGGTGACCTCTGTTGCTGCGACCCCTGCAGCTGACATGAAGAGCAACAGGGTAATTACAACTAATTGAATGAATTTCATGCTAATCCTTTTTATTGTTAACGCGCAGAATGTGTTGGTGCAGGCACTTCTGATAATGGCGAGAGCGCGCCTTGTTTGATCAGCGCATAGATCACCGGGATCACCAGCAGCGTCAAAATAGCCGATGAGACCATGCCGCCTACCATAGGCGCGGCGATGCGACGCATCACTTCCGAACCGGTACCGACGCTCCACAGGATAGGCAACAGCCCTGCCATGATCGCCACCACCGTCATCATTTTCGGGCGAACGCGTTCCACCGCACCTTCCATGATGGCGTCATGCAAATCATCCCGCGTTGGTTTGCGCCCTTCTGCGGCGCAACGCGCCTGCACAGTCTGCCAGGCCTGCTCCAGATAGATCAGCATCACCACGCCAGTCTCCGCCGCCACACCCGCCAGGGCGATAAAACCTACCGCCACCGCTACACTCAGGTTGTATTCGAGCAGCCACAGCAGCCACACCCCGCCGACCAGCGCGAACGGCACGGACAACATCACCACCAGCGATTCCGGGACGCGTCTGAAATTCAGATACAGCAACAGGAAGATGAGCAGCAAGGTGATCGGGATGACGATTTTCATCCTGGCAATCGCGCGTTCCATGTACTCGAATTGCCCGCTCCATGTCGCGTAATAGCCCGGCGGGAACTGCACCTGTTCATTTACCGCACGGCGGGCATCAGCCACGTACGAACCAATGTCACGATCGCGGATGTCCACGTAAATGTAGGCCGACAGCAACGCATTCTCGGTGCGGATGGACGGTGCGCCACGGCTTAAACTTACCTTGGCCAGTTGCCCCAGCGGGATCATCGCACCCTCGATAGTCGGGACGAGCACCTCGCGTGCAATCTGCTCAGGCGTGCCGCGCAATTCACGCGGATAGCGCACGTTAACCCCGAAGCGCTCCAGCCCTTCCACCATGGTGGTGACGTTCTCTCCACCCAGCGCGGTGGCAATCACGTCCTGCAGCTCGCCTACCGTCAGCCCGTAACGCGCCAACGCCAGACGATCCGGTTCGATGTCGAGGTAAGAGCCGCCCGTCAAGCGTTCGGCAAAGGCGCTGCTGGTGCCTGGAACTTTTTTGACGACCGCTTCGATCTGTTTTGCCAACCGTTCCATTTCCTCAAGATTCTTTCCGAACACCTTGATTCCAATTGGAGTTCGTATTCCGGTAGACAGCATGTCGATACGCGCCTTGATCGGCATAGTCCATGAATTCGCCACACCGGGGAATTGCAATGCCTTGTCCATTTCGGCAATCAGCTTGTCGATATTCATGCCCGGCCGCCATTGATCCTCAGGCTTGAGATTGATCACCGTCTCGAACATTTCCAGCGGCGCCGGATCGGTGGCGGTCTGCGCCCTGCCCGCCTTGCCGAATACCGATGCCACCTCCGGAAAACTCTTGATGATCTTGTCCTGCGTCTGCAACAGTTCAGCCGCCTTGGTGACTGACATGCCGGGCAGCGAAGCAGGCATGTAGAGCAGCGATCCCTCATTCAAGGTCGGCATGAATTCACTGCCCAAACGCGAAGCCGGGAAAAGGGTAACGGCCAGTATAACCAGCGCAGTGACGAGGGTCGCTTTCTTCCTGAGCAAAACGGTCGCGATCAGCGGACGATAGACCCGGATCATGAATCGGTTCAGCGGGTTCTTTTGTTCCGGCATGATGCGGCCCTTGATGAACAGCATCATCAGCACCGGCACCAGCGTCACGGAAAGCAATGCCGCCCCTGCCATGGCAAAAGTCTTGGTGAACGCCAGCGGAGCGAACAATCGCCCTTCCTGCGCTTCCAGCGTGAATACCGGCAGAAACGACACGGTAATAATCAGCAGCGAGAAAAACAGCGAGGGGCCGACTTCCTTACAGGCTGCGATGATAGCTTCAGCACGCGATTCACCTTCCTTGAGGCGCTCTATATGTTTATGCGCGTTCTCTATCATCACAATCGCCGCGTCCACCATAGCGCCGATGGCAATCGCAATCCCGCCCAGACTCATGATGTTAGAATTCATGCCCAGCGCACGCATCGCGATGAAGGCGATCAACACACCGACCGGCAGCATCAGGATGGCGACCAGTGCGCTGCGCACATGCATCAGAAATACGATACACACCAGTGCCACGATCAACCCTTCTTCGAGCAGGGTGTGTTTGAGGGTGGCAATGGCGCGCTCAATCAGTTCGGAGCGATCATAGACAGTCAGAATTTTCACGCCATCCGGTAGTCCGGCAGACACATCGGCGATTCGGTTCTTGATATTCTGGATGACTTCCAGCGCATTCTGCCCGTAGCGCGCGATACCAATACCTGACACCACTTCGCCTTCGCCGTTGAGTTCAGTCAGGCCGCGTCGTTCATCCGGCCCCAGCTCGACGCGTGCGATGTCGCGCAGCAGCACCGGCGTACCCTTGTCCGCCTTCACCACCAGATTCTCGATGTCGCTCTTGCCGCGCAGATAGCCGCGCCCGCGCACCATGTATTCGGTCTCGGCCATCTCGACGATACGCCCGCCGACATCGCGATTGGAATCACGGATCACCTGCGACACTTTGTTGAGCGCTATCCCATAGGCGCGCAATTTGACCGGATCAACCGTGACCTGGTATTGCTGCACAAAACCACCGATGGAAGCGATTTCTGCCACGCCGTGCGCCTTGGTGAGCTGATAGCGCAGATACCAGTCCTGCATGGTGCGCAGTTCGGCGAGATTATGTTTTTCGCTGAGCACCGCGTACTGATACACCCAGCCCACTCCGGTCGCATCCGGCCCCAATTGCGGCGACACGCCCTTGGGCATGCGCCCCGCGATGCTGCTCAGATATTCCAGCACACGGGAGCGCGCCCAATAGATGTCGGTGCCGTCCTCGAAAATCACATAGACAAACGATGCACCGAAAAATGAGAAGCCGCGCACTACCTTGGATTTCGGCACGGCCAGCATCGCCGTGGTGAGCGGATACGTCACTTGATCTTCAACCACTTGCGGCGCTTGCCCGGAATACTCAGTATAAATAATCACCTGCACATCCGACAAATCCGGCAAGGCATCCAGCGGCGTCTTGAAAACCGAATACACACCCGCGAGGGTGATAAACAAGGTGGCGAGGATCACCAGAAAGCGGTTGCGTGCTGACCAATCAATAATGGTGTTTAACATATTTATCTCCGTTCATCATTTACCCCATCCCCACCCTAACCCTCCCCTTGAAAGGGAGGGAACAAACGTGAAAGGCATTATTCGACCCCATCCCCACCCTAACCCTCCCCTTGAAGGGGAGGGAAACTGGCATCTTCCCCTTCAGGGGGAAGGCGGGGATGGGGGTGGGTTTAGGCTTTCAATCTCTAACCAAATAGCCTCAACGACTGATTCAATCTCATTCAAAACCTGGTTATTCCAGAATCGCATAATCCGAAACCCTGCATTTTCAAGTACCTGATCGCGAACTAAATCTGTAGCTGATTCGTTATGTTGCCCTCCATCTACCTCGATAACCAGCTTCGCTTCCAGACAAACAAAATCGAGGATGTAATCACCAAACGGATGCTGCCGTCTGAATTTATGCCCCTTGATCCGGGAGCCGCGCAATCGCCACCACAGTAGCTTTTCGGCATCCGTCATATTGCGACGCAATGTTCTTTGCAGCTGCTTCTCCAGAATAAAAGCGTTTGTTTGTCCTTTCATTTCTTATCCTTTGTTATCGGCTGGGTGTTTTAAACCCATCCCCACCCTAGCCCTCCCCTTGAAAGGGAGGGGACAAACGTGAAAGGCATTATTCGACCCCATCCCCACCCTAACCCTCCCCTTGAAAGGGAGGGGACAAATGTGAAAGGCATTATTCGACCCCATCCCCACCCTAGCCCTCCCCTTGAAAGGGGGGGAACAAACGTGAAAGGCATTATTCGACCCCATCCCCACCTTAACCCTCCCCTTGAAGGGGAGGGAAAACTGGCACCTTCCCCTTCAGGGGGAAGGCGGGGATGGTGTCGAATATCATCAGTGTCCCTCGTGCTGCATACGCGGTTGCAACCGCGTAATCACCCACTCGCCCGGAGCACGTTCGACGATCTCGAAGCTAACTGCACTGCCGGGCTGGATGCCTGTTGCCAGCGAGGCGTTGGCAAGCTCAAAATCCATACTCATACCCGGCCAACCCAGGGATTTGATCGGTTCATGGGTGATGCCGACCGAGCCGTCCTCATAGACCTCATCCAGCACACCTTGCGCCTGATGGCCTACTCCCGCTGCCTTACTTCCTGCTGTTTTACTCATGGTTTGTGCAAGGGTTTGCACTTTCTCTGACGCTGCGGCTTCTTCGCCTGCCGGAGATGCACTGCCGAAGCCGCGCAAGGCGGCTTGCAGATTGCTCTCCGCATCAATCAGGAATAGCGCGGAAGTCACCACCTTTTCACCTGCGGCGAGGCCGTCCATGACTTCCACATAATCATCGCTGCGACTGCCCAGCCTGACCTCGCGCGGCGCGTAGCGGCCTTCGGCAAGTTGCACCAGCACCACCTGCCGCTTGCCGCTGTCTATCACGGCAGAAACCGGCACGGTGAGCACCTCGACACCATTGCCTGCCGGCAGTGTCACATTTGCGTACATGGCTGGCTTGAGCTGCCCGCCTGGGTTGGCAATTTCCACGCGCACTTGTACCGTGCGCGTCGTGGTATTCAGGGTCGGATAAATAAATGAAATCTTCCCCTCAAATTCCTTACCCGGATAGGCCTCTATGCTGATCCGGGCGACACCGCCGACTTTAACCAGCGCGATGTCCTGCTCCGCTACTTCCGCCAGCACCCACAGCGAAGACAGGTCGGCAATCTGATACAGGGTCTCACCCGGCATGAAGCGCATGCCCTGTACCGCCCTCTTTTCCAGCACGACACCGGAAACCGGCGCGTAATACGTCAGACTGCGACCGGGCTTGCCATTTCTTTGATTGTCATTCGCCAGTCGCCGGATTTCCCCCTCTGAAATATCCCAGTTTTTCAGACGTGCCAGACTGGCTTGTGCAAGTCGTTGCATGCTGGCCCTGACATCACTATCGGCATGTTCCAAAGCACTTGCGCCTTGCGTGGCAATCGCATATTCACGCTGCGCCGACACCAGATCCGGACTGTAAACCTCGAATAATGCCTGTCCCTTGCTGACGTTCTGCCCGCTGGTATTGACGTATAGCTTCTCCACCCAGCCCTCAAATTTCGGCGCAATAGCATAAGTGCGGCGCTCGTCTATCGCAATTACTCCGGTGACTTGCAGGGTTTTGTCCAGACGGCGCAGCGTGGCAGCCACACTGGTCACGCCCAGTTTCTGCACCTTGGCGACGCTGATATTGACCGCACCCTCCTCATCCTGCCCTGCATCGCCTTGATAAACAGCCACATAATCCATGCCCATGCTATCTTTCTTGGGCACGGGCGAGGTGTCCGCCAATCCCATCGGATTGCGGTAGTAGAGCAGCTTGCGCTGCCCCGCAGCCTCAGCCCTCAGTTCTCTATCCTCGTTTTTCTGACTCCCTAGCCAATATCCGCCTGCCGCAACGCCAAGTAAAACCAGAACACCAAGAGCTATCCACTTGATATTTTTCATAATTCTTCTCCCAGCAGGCTTTCAATTTCGGACAGTCGCAATTGCGCTTCCAGTTGTGCTTTGAGCTGTTGCCGTTTAGCCTTCAAAATCTGGCGCTGTGCCTCCAGTAAGCTGGCAAAATCCACGCGGCCATTCTCATATCCGGCCAGCGCGGATTGATAGGTCAGTTCGGCCTGCGGCAACAGCCGCGTCACCAGCAATGATTCGGTGCGCAGCGCCGTATCCAGACCCGACACGCTTTCCGATAAGGCAGCCAGACTCTGATTAAGCAAGGCCTCTCTGCGTGCCGAGGATGCGGCAAGGAGAGACTCGGCCTCGCGTTCCTGCGAGCGGCGTGAATCCTGTTGCAGCGGGATATTGAATTCGAGCATCAGGTCCCAGCTTCTCACCGAATTGCCGGACTGGGTCGGCGCGACCCCCAGGGTAAAGCCGGGATAACGGTTGTTATAGGCGAGTGCGCGGCTCTGCTCGGCTGCCGTGATGCCCGCACCGGCTATCTGCAATGCCGGATTGCGTGCAAGCAACTTTTCATTCAGCGTGGCCAAATCGAGTCGTGCCGCAGCGGGAACAGGGCGTAGCTGTGACGGTTGCACCAGGGCTGCCATCACGGGACGCGACAGCAAGACATTCAGCCGCCCATGCATGTGATGCTGCATGTTTTCCAGCTCCAGCAGTTCGGTGCGCAAATCAGTCTGTTCAAGCTGTGCGCGTATCACATCCTGCTGCGCAGCCAGCCCGTTGGCATAACGCGTTTGTGCCACTTGTTCCAGGCTGCTCATCAGCGTCAGCGTTTCCCGGGTCAGTTTTTCGCTGCCGGCCAGATAATAATACTGTGCATAAACCGACTTTATGTTGCCCGCCAGCGCCGCCCATGTCGCCGACGTTTGCCCTCTGGCCAGTCCGGATTGCGCCTCGGCAATACCACGCTGTAAATCGCGTCGTCCAAACCAGGGCACGCTTTGCATCAGCAAATAACGTGTCGCGCCCACCTGTGACGGCAACAGACTCGCCCCTCTGTTGGTGCCCCGATTGGTAAAGTCCATCAATTCGGTGCGCAATACCGGGTCGGGCAAGGCATCCGCAGACGTTACACGTTGCGCCGCCGCATCCGCTTCATGGCGAGTCGCGGCAAATTCGGGATTATGCTCGCGGGCATAGTTCAACAAGCCTTGCACATCCCCGCCCAACGGCGGTTCTGCAGCCTGTGCGAGCGGGCTGACAATACAGGCCAGCAGCAGCAGGGAAATTATATTTTTCATGGTTTTTCCTTATCAGTTCGGGATTAGGTAAACATTGCCTGCATCCCGAGCCTGTTGTTTACTTGACCAAACTGATATGGGTCACAAGGTAGGCGTCGCCCTGCTTTTCAAGCACAAAGCTCACCTTGTCACCCGCATGCAGGGATTTCAGCGCTGCCGTGTCCTTGATGCGGTAGGCCATGGTCATGGCGGGCATAACATCCACGATCTCGGCGTGGTGTAGCGTGACCTTGCCTTTTTTGTGATCCACCCTTTTCACCTCGCCATTTGTCCATTGCATGGTTTTCGCAACATCAGCCGTTTGCACTACATCGTGGCTCATGTGTTGATGATCCGCTGCGCCGACATTCGTGCTGGCCAGCAAAACAAGAAATAAACTGCTTGTAATAATATGTAGCATGACTATTCTCCAACTCTATGTTTTGTATTGAATTTAATAATTCCATGCGCTACGCAGACAGTATGATTGCCCTAAGTTATGAACGGCGATCAGCATCGAATGCGATTTGCTATGGCGTAGTTATCAATTTGCGGACGCAGTTCGGCCAGCAAATAAGACGACACGAGATGGGATGTCAGTTTACAAAACTGACAGGCGTAGCAATCCCGCGTCAGGCGCGGGCGAGAGGGGGAGGAAGCAGCGGAATGCTGGTGATGGAATGAAACGACAACAAATATGAAACGACCGTAATAGCGGCCCGTTGTACAGCTAGGCCAGACAAATCCGAGACAGCCAGATAGCCGCTGCAAGCCAAATGACAGACACCGCAGGCGTTGCAGGAAGATTCATGCTGATCAGTTGATTGATCGTCAACAGCAGCTGGCGCAAGCTGGTGATGCGTGTGCTCGTCCACTACCGCAAGCCGCACATTCTGCGCAGCTTCGTGGCAGGAACCGCGCTGCAACTGCATGGATAGCGATTCCGCCAGCACACCGCCGCTAAATAGCGGCAGCCAGAAGGCTAACAGCACTGCAATAAATTTTCGGGTAGTCAGGGACATGAGCGCAGCTTTCCATAATTCGGCTCGCCTGTCAATCAAGAACAGTAGCAGGCTGAGCTGGCTCTACAGCACTTTTTTTCAACAAATACTGCATTAGCGATCTTAATTTAGCTGGTTTGACCGGCTTATGCAGCAAGGCGTATCCGGCGGCATCCACCAATTTCACAATATCCGGACAGGTATTGCCGCTAACCAGCATGCACGCAATCGGACGGCTCATATGTTGACGCACCATAGCAATAACGTCGAGTCCGGTCACATCGTCATCCAGACAATAATCGCTGATAATAACATCCCAAACGGCGCCTTCAGCAAGCAGGCTTTGCACGGCTTCGAGTGTAGCAGCGACTGTCACGACACACCCCCAGGATGAGAGTAGCGTCGCTGTGCTATCCAACACCAGTTCATCGTCATCTACGACTAATATTTTTTTCCCTGACAACGACACGACTTCGCTATATAGCTCAGGCGATACAGAAAAACCCGGGATGGCAGCCTGCTCAACAGGCTTGGGCGCAGCGGCGAGCTCCAGTGCAAACAGGGAACCCCTTCCGGGTAGCGAACGTAACGTAATGCGATGATTCAGCAACTTGACCAATCGGTCAACGATGGACAGTCCCAGCCCTGCACCATTTTGCGTATTCGGTTGTGGCTGGGCCAACTGAAAGAATTCACGAAAAATATTGGCCTGGTCGGCATGGGCAATACCGATGCCGTTATCGCGCACTTCGATGCGCAACAGATTGCCACGCTTCCTGCAGGCAATCAGAACAGTGCCGCCCGGCGGAGTATAACGTATCGCATTGCTTAGCAGATTCATCAAGATGCGCTCCAGCAGGACGGGGTCGCTGATTGCATATCCTTGAAATGGGCGAAACATCAGCCGGATATTCTTGATGTGCGCCAACATTTTAAAATCCGCTACAAGCGGTTCTAGCAGCGCAGACAGATCACAAATCTGCTTCTGCGGCACGACCACACCCGCATCCAGCTTGGAAATATCAAGCAAGGCGTTTATCAGCGCAGAAATTGCATCGACAGAGTGCTCAACTTGTCCAATCAGGTGTCGCTGCTCTGCACTGAAAATCTTGCGTCGCAGTTCGGCCAGATACAAACCCAGCGCATGTATCGGTTGGCGCATATCATGACTGGCCGCTGCCAGGAAGCGGCTCTTGTCATGATTGGCGCGTTCCGCCCCCTCCTTTTTTTCGCGTAATTCAGAAGTAGCCTCATCGACCCGACGCTGTAGCAACATACGATCCTGCAACAGTTGTTCCGCCATATCATTGATGCCACGCGCCAGCGTGTTCAGTTCCCTGATGCGTGTAAGAACGGAAACACGTGTTTCAAGATTGCCCTCGCCTATCGTCTGGATCGCCTCACTCAACTTGCGAATAGGGTTGGTTATTCGGCGACCGGCAAGATATATCAGGTAAAGCGCAGCGAAAAAAAACAGCAAGGTTGCCAGTATGGTATAGATCAGCGTCTGCTTCTTGATTGCCAGTACGCGGGCATTGCTCATCTCCACGATGGCCGCACCTACATGTCGCGCGGTCTGAAAAGAATCCAGTTCATTCAGTACGACTTGCGTCGGAAGTATGGGTTGAAAAATCCACAAACCTTCTCGGTTGTGACGTATCGTCGTCAACGTATCGACCGCGCGATTAACATCGCGTAAGTTATTAAATTGGTTATTTTTAATAATGTCGCTTGCTTTGATATTCGCATTCGTATCGAAAATTCCACCAACTGCAATCAATGGCTCGGAAGCAGCATTCAGAATAAGCACAGCACGCACATCGGGTTGCTGTAAGACGCCAGAGGCGATGTTCTGCAAAAATAGCGTGTTATTTGAAAACACGCCGTATTCACTACTGGAAGCTAGTTGGTGAGCGATGAGTTTACCCCGTTCCAACAATCCGTTGTCCAGATCGGAGAAGCGGGTATGCAGGAAGAAGGCTTCCAGGCTGATCGTCATGACCAGCATCGGGATGAAAGTCAAAAAAATGACTTGTTGCCGAATACTGTATTTGTTTTTCGTCAAACTCACTTCCGCTTCGTCCTTCATGACGTGAGTGTTCCCGGAAATATCACTGTCCGTACCAACAATATTTAGGCCATGCAGCCGTCTGGATTTCTGCTTATTTCCAGGCGCAGAACGACGAAAAAATCCATGAAAATGTTTATATGATTTTAAAGCCGGTAATGAAGACACGCTGCCCATCCTTCTGGATGAGTTGGCAGCCGCATTGTACCTTGTCGCGGATGCAGCTGCCATTGTGCGTGAGAAAAACAATCCGTTAGACGACCTGGATGTTGGCAGCTTGCCTGCCCTTGGGACCTTGCGCTACTTCGAAGCTGATTTTTTGCCCTTCTTTGAGTGACTTGAAACCGTTGATATTGATCGCGGAGAAGTGCGCGAATAAATCATCTCCCCCATCGTCGGGAGCGATAAAACCAAAGCCTTTTTCGTCGTTGAACCATTTAACTGTACCTGTTGCCATGTGACGCTCTCCTTGCAATTAAAAAAACCTGCTGCTTGTTGCCGCCTTGCGCCCCCTCTTCTTCCACCCCCCGATGGAAGAAGAAAGGGACAAGGCAGACCTTAGGCGATGTTCACATTGACGGACTTGCTCTCTGCCTTTTTGGACTTGGGCAGTGTGACATTGAGCATGCCATCCTTGAACTCCGCTATTACACTGGCTTCTTCGACATTATCCGGCAGCCTGAAGCTGCGCACGAAACTGCCGTAAGAACGCTCAATTCGGTGGAATTTCTTGTCTTTCTCCTCTTTTTCCTGCTTGCGTTCACCCTCAATGATAAGCATGCCGTCTTGCAGGGTAACCTTGGCCTCTTCTTTTTTGACCCCGGGAATTTCTGCCTTGATCAAATAGGCGGCGTCTGTTTCGCTGATGTCCACTGTAGGTATCCAGTCCGCCATCGCCAGCATTTCCCGTCCTGATTCTGTTGTAGCAGGAAACCGCCCGAAGAGGCCATTCAAGCGGTTGCTGACATCTTCCAATTCCTTGAAGGGATTCCATTTAACCAGATTCATGATCGCTCCTTATTTTGATACATCAAAACAGTCTTTACGCCACAGACACTCGCGCTGGTTGCACTCACCTATGGACGCACTGCCATAAACGTAGAAATTGCAACAAGGTTTGACTATCCCAGTGAGAAGTTATGCAGAACATTTAAGTGCGGCGATTATGCACAGATCGATTCTGTCATCACTATCGGGAGATACTGATTTTTGGCCTCAGCAACACTGATATTGCATAGGGATTTTCCTAGTACGCGGTGCAAGTGGGAAGTGGGAAGTGGGAAGTGGGAAGTGGGAAGTGGGAAGTGGGAAGTGGGAAGTGGGAAGTGGGAAGTGGGAAGTGGGAAGCATGATCAATCCTGGAACAATTTGTGTTCGACCGCGTAGCGCACCAGTTCCGCAGTGCTACCCAATTTCATTTTTTCCATCAGATGCAGCTTGTGGGTGCTCACCGTTTTGTTGCTGATAATCAGTTGCTCGGCGATTTCATTGACTCGTTTGCCAGCAACCAGCAGGCTGAAAACTTCAAATTCACGATCTGAAAGCAAGGCGTGAGGTGCACGCTGCTCAGGTAACAAGGTATCAAAAGCCAGCCGCTCGGCCAGATCCGGATCAATATACTTACCTCCGGCAGCAACGCGGCGTATGGCTTCCAGCAGGATTTCGGGATCGCTATCCTTGGAAATAAAGCCCGCAGCGCCGGCCTTGATCACGCGAGACGCGATCTGCGGCTCGTTATGCA
>Ga0209231_1000728_pt1 | contig 15994 bp, 14 predicted proteins | sample Deesub45470m_DNA_FD_188086 | JGI IMG/M metagenome (GOLD analysis project Ga0209231, IMG submission 188086) | Deep subsurface microbial communities from North Pacific Ocean - 450_OLKR46/470m Metagenome (SPAdes) (version 2) | ecosystem: Environmental > Terrestrial > Deep subsurface > Unclassified ... | reverse complement strand
ATCGTCCTCGGTGGCGCCGATGACGGCAAAGCGGCATTGCTGGTCAGTGTCAGCCCCGACCTTGTCGGCCGCGTACAAGCTGGTAAACTGATTGCCGAACTGGCGGTCGACGTCGGTGGTCGCGGCGGCGGCCGCCCGGAACTGGCACAAGCCGGAGGCAATGCACCGGAGCACCTCGACCGGGCCCTGGCCCGGGTACCGGAACTGCTGGCAGCGCGGCTATGACCTGTAGCGGCTTTTGCCCACGGCAAGCATCGTGCGCAAAACCAATTAAAAACGCCGCATGTCAATCCCGTGCGCACACAGCGCTGATGATCTTATGAACTTTTTGAACACCAAATCGATTCAAGCCAAAGTCCTGGTGGTCGATGACGAAGAGGTCATCCGCGACATTTTTGCCCGCGCCCTCACCGGTTACACCGTGACCAAAGCGGCCAGTGGCAATGAAGCCCTGACCCTGCTTGGACAGCAGGAATTTGATGTCGTGGTCACCGATGTCCTGATGCCCGGCGGCGGCGGTCTCGACCTGTTGCAAACCATCAAGGCACGCCAACCAAACCAGCCGGTGATTGTCATGACCGGCTACGCGGGCCGCGACACCGTCCTGCAGGCCCTTAAAGCCAATGCCGACGACTTTATCACCAAACCGGTCGACCTGTTGCAACTGCAAGCGACGGTCGGCCGCGTCCTCGAAAAACGGGCCCTACGGGAAGAACTGCTGCAGTTACAACGCATGGACAAGCTCAAAACCGACTTTCTCGGCCTGATCTCGCACAAACTGAAAACTCCGGTCACCGCCTTGTCCCTGTTTATTCAAAACCTCGCCCGGGGCGACAGCGACCCGTCTGATCCTGATTTCCAGCAACATCTCGGGCTTATGGCGGACGAAGCCGAACACCTCATCGGACTGATTCAGGATCTGCTCTTCTACAGCAGCGCCACCCTGGAAGAACGCCCACTGGAGACCGTCGATACGAACCTGCGCGCTTTGGTCGACTCGGTGACAATTGAATTTGCCGATGCTTTGCGCAAAAAAGGGCTCGAATTTAACAACCAACTACCAGAATCCCCGCCGCTGCTCCCCCTGGACCCGCAACGCAGTCGCTTTATCCTGCAGGCATTGATTGACAACGCGGTCAAATTCACTCCGCCTGGCGGTTGCATTACGCTCAACCTCGAGACCCATGCCGATTTTTTCAAACTCACCATCCATAACACCGGCGCCGGCATTCCGGTCGATGAACAGGCCAAAGTTTTCGAAAAATTTTACCAGATTGACCCACACCGCACCGGCCAGGTCCGCGGCTTCGGTCTCGGACTTTTCTACGCCCGCCACTTTGCACAGCAGCACGGCGGCAACCTGCATCTGGATAGCCGTCGTGGTGCCGGAACCGAGTTCATCCTCCAACTGCCGCGCTGAGTAAACTGCGGCTTTCCTTCCTGTTTTGCTCTTTTTCTTTACCCGGTGCTGTGCTATATTTTTCCATTCTAAAGCCATTCCCAACCAAAGGGGTTTTGCCACATGTTTCGCGGAACAACCATTATCTGTGTCCGCCGAGGGGACGAAGTTGCGCTGGCCGGTGACGGGCAGGTGACTCTCGGCAACACCGTGGTCAAGCACTCGGCAACCAAGATCCGCCGCATGCACAATGGCCGGGTCCTGGCCGGGTTTGCCGGCAGCACGGCGGACGCCTTTACCCTGTTTGAGAAGTTTGACGCCAAGTTGCAGGAATTTCACGGCAACCTGCCCAAGGCCGCCGTCGCCCTGGCCCGCGATTGGCGCACCGATCGCATGTTACGCCGTCTTGAAGCACTGCTCATTGTTGCCGATGCCAATTCGACCCTGATCATCTCCGGCGCCGGCGATGTGATTGAACCGGATGATGGCATCGCCACCATCGGCTCCGGCGGCGCCTATGCCCTTGCTGCCGCTCGCGCTCTGCTGCGCAACTCCGAGATCGGGGCGCGCGCCATTGCCGAGCAGGCACTGTACATTGCCGCCGAAATCTGCATCTACACCAACGACCGGATCAGTGTCGAGGTGTTGCCGTGAACCGGTTCACGCCGCGCGAAATCGTCTCTGAACTCGATCGCTATATCATCGGCCAGAAAGACGCCAAGCGCGCCGTCGCCATCGCCCTGCGCAACCGCTGGCGCCGGCAGCAGGTACCAGCCGAGCTGCGCGACGAGATCGCGCCAAAAAACATCATCATGATCGGCCCGACCGGCGTCGGCAAAACCGAGATCGCCCGCCGACTGGCGAAACTGGCTCAGGCCCCTTTCGTCAAGGTTGAGGCGAGCAAGTTCACCGAGGTCGGCTATGTCGGTCGCGATGTCGAGAGCATGGTCCGCGACCTGGTCGAAGATGCCATCCTCATGGTGCGGGAGGAAGAGGCCCAGCAGCAGAAGGTCAAGGCCGAGCAACAGGCCGAAGAACGTCTGCTCGATCTGTTACTCCCCGGCGAAACACCCCCGCCGGATAGCGAAACCGATGGCACCAGTAAAACCCGCGAAAAGTTGCGGGCGCTGCTGCGCAAGGGGGCGCTGGACGAGCGGTTTGTCGAAATCGACAGCGAAGAGACCGCCATGCCGTCGATGCAGCTGTTCACTCCCCAGGGGCAGGAAGAGATCGGCTTCAATGTCCGCGATATGCTCGGCAACCTGTTTCCGAAAAAGACCCGCCGGCGCCGGATCAAGGTGCCGGAGGCCTTCGCGCAGCTGATCAAGGAAGAGGCCGAAAAACTGGTTGATATGGATCTGGTGCAGTCTCTGGCGCGCGACCGTGCCGAACAGAACGGCATCATTTTCATCGACGAAATCGACAAAATTGCCAGCCGCGAAGGCGGGCACGGACCGGAAATCTCCCGTGAAGGGGTGCAGCGCGACATTCTGCCGATTGTCGAGGGGAGCACGGTCAACACCAAATATGGACCGGTGCGCACCGATCACATGCTGTTCATCGCCGCCGGTGCGTTTCATGTCAGCAAACCGTCCGACCTGATTCCGGAGTTGCAGGGGCGCTTCCCGATCCGGGTTGAGCTGCAGAGTCTGGGGGAAGAGGAGTTCGTCCGCATCCTCACCGAGCCGAAGAATGCCCTGCTGGTCCAGTACCGGGCGTTACTGGCGACGGAGGGGATCGTCCTGACCTTCGCCGAAGATGCCGTCCACGAGCTAGCCCGCACCGCGACGCTGGTCAACGATGCGACGGAGAACATCGGCGCCAGAAGGCTGCACACCATTATGGAGAAGCTGCTCGAAGAGATCTCCTTCGACGCTCCGGAGCTGACCGAACGCACCATCAACATCGACGCCGCCTTTGTCCGTCAGCGTCTGGCCGGCATCGCCGCCGATGAAGATTTGTCCCGTTATATTTTGTAATGCTAAGGAATCAGGAATCAGGAATCAGGAATCAGGAATCAGGAATCAGGAATCAGTGCTTTTAAGGTTTAACCTGAAACCTGAAACCTAGGTCCTGAAACCTGAAACCTCTCTTCAGGAGGTTTCAATGCAAGAGTTGATCAACAAAGCCAAGGTCCTGATGGAGGCGCTGCCGTACCTGAAGCGGTTTGCCGGCAGTACGATTGTCGTCAAATACGGTGGTCACGCCATGGCCGACGAGCTGCTGAAAGAGTCGTTTGCCCAGGACATCGTGCTGCTCAAATACATCGGCCTCAACCCGGTCATCGTCCACGGTGGCGGACCGCAGATCAACGAGACCCTGAAGCGGTACGGGATTGTCTCCGAATTCGTGCGCGGTATGCGGGTGACCGACGCGGCCACCATGGCGGTGGTCGAGATGGTCCTGGTCGGCCAGGTTAACAAAGAGGTGGTCGGCCTGATCAACCGGCACGGCGGTCGCGCGGTCGGACTTTGCGGCAAGGACGGCGAACTGCTGCGGGCCGAGAAACTGCTGCAGGAGGTCCGCGGCGACGACGGGCAGATGGAGCGCATCGACATCGGTTTTGTCGGCGACGTGGTGCAGGTCAACCAGGAGTTGATTCACACCCTGGAGCAGAGCAAATTTATCCCGGTCATCGCCCCGGTCGGAGTTGGCGCCGATGGCGAGAGTTATAATATCAATGCCGATGTCGTCGCCGGTCGCGTTGCCGCGGCGCTTGGCGCCGAAAAGCTGATCCTGCTCACCGACGTTCAGGGGGTCAAGGACAAGTCCGGCAGCCTGCTGGCCAGCATTTCGGTCAAAGAGATGCAGCGCCTGATTGATGACGAATCGATTGTCGGCGGCATGATCCCCAAAGTTGAATGCTGCGCCGAGGCGTTGCAGGGCGGGGTGAAAAAGGCCCACATCATCGACGGCCGCGTCGAACACGCGGTGCTGCTGGAAATCTTTACCGACAAGGGTGTCGGCACCGAAATCGTTAAATAGGGAGAAGCGTCATGACCAGCGCCCAATGGATCGCCCGCGCCGAGCCGGTGATCATGAAAACTTATGGCCGTTATCCCATCGTCCCGGTCCGCGGTCTGGGCTGCGAACTCTGGGATGCCGACGGCAAGCGCTATCTCGACTTTCTCGCCGGGGTGGCGGTGAACAACCTTGGCCACTGTCACCCGAAGGTGGTCAAAGCGATTCAGGAGCAGGCGGCGACGTTGATCCACTGCTCCAACTACTATCATATTCCGCAGCAGATCGAGCTCGCCGAACTGCTGTGCAGCCTCTGTTTTGCCGACCAGGCCTTCTTCTGCAACTCCGGCGCCGAGGCCAACGAAGCGGCGATCAAACTGGCGCGCAAGTACAGCCGCGAAAAGTACGGCCCGGAACGCTTCGCCATCATCACCGCCGCCGAGTCGTTTCACGGCCGGACCATGGCGACGGTCTCAGCCACCGGCCAGGAGAAGGTGCAGCGCTTCTTCGACCCGCTGCTGCACGGCTTCAAGCATGTGCCGTTTAACGACGCCGCCGCTCTCGAGGCGGCGATTACGCCGCAGACCTGCGCCGTCATGCTCGAGCCGATCCAGGGCGAGGGTGGCATCAAGGTGCCGTCCGTCGCTTATATGCGCGCCGTGCGTGATCTGTGCGACAAACACCAGCTGCTGCTGATCTTTGACGAGGTACAGACCGGACTTGGGCGCACCGGCAAACTGTTTGCCCATGAGCACTTTGATATCACCCCCGACATTATGACCCTGGCCAAGGCACTGGCCGGCGGGGCACCCATCGGCACCATGCTCGCCAGAGGCGAGGTCGCCGCCGCCTTTTCGCCCGGCACCCACGGCTCCACCTTTGGCGGCAATCCACTGATGACCGCCGCCGCCCTGGCCTCGGTCCACGCCCTGCTCGACGAAGGGCTGCTGGCCCAGGCCGAAAGCCGTGGTCGTTATCTGACAGCGCACCTGAATGAGCTGCGGAAGCGGCATGCCTGCATTACCGAGGTGCGCGGCATCGGCCTGATGATCGGCATGGGACTCGACCGCCCCGGCGGTGACATCGTCAAGGCCGGCCATGCCCGCGGCCTGTTGCTCAATGTCACCCAGGACACCGTCATGCGCTTCGTGCCACCACTGACGATCAGCGAAGCCCAGATTGATGAGATGGTGACGATTCTGGATGACATTCTTGCTGAACTGACCCATCCGTAACCGGAGATTTTGTGATGAAACGTGATTTTTTGACCCTGACCGACTGGAGCAAAGCCGAGCTCGACGCCATCTTTGCCCTGACCCGCGACCTGAAAGCCAAACAGAAATGCCGCGAACCGCACGAACTGCTGAAAGGCAAGAGTGTCGCCCTGATTTTTGAAAAGTCGTCAACCCGCACCCGGGTTTCGTTTGAAGTCGGCGTTTACCAGCTCGGCGGCCAACCGCTGTTCATTTCGTCGGCGACCTCGCAGATGGGGCGCGGCGAGCCGATCAAAGACACCGCCCGCACCCTGTCGCGCTACTGCGATGGCGTCATGATCCGCACCTTCGGTCAGGAGATTGTCGAAGAGTTTGCCCGTCATGCGACGATTCCGGTCATCAACGGCCTGACCGATCTCGGCCACCCCTGCCAACTGATGGCCGACCTGTTCACAGTCATCGAACACAAGGGTGGCTACGAAGGGCTGACCTTTGCCTGGATCGGGGATGGCAACAACATGGCCAACAGCTGGATCAACGCCGCCGCCGTCTTCGGCTTCGACCTGCAGGTCGCCACCCCGGATGACTACCGCCCCGACCCGCAGGTGGTCGAGCGCGCCGAACGTATGGGGGCGCGTATCACCTACAGCAACGACCCGCGCCATGCGGCCGAGGGGGCCGATGTGTTATCGACCGATGTCTGGGCCAGCATGGGTCAGGAGGATGAAGCGGAGAAACGCCGCCTTGCCTTCGCCGGCTATCAACTCAACAGCACAGTGCTGGCCGCCGCCAAACCGGGCGCCCTGGTGCTGCACTGTTTGCCGGCGCATCGCGGCGAGGAGATCACCGACGAAGTCATCGAGGGTCCGCAGTCGGTGGTATTTGATGAGGCCGAGAACCGCCTCCATGTCCAGAAAGCGATCATGGCCACATTGATGGCCTGAACGCACCAGGAGTGAAGAGATGACGATTACCTGCCCCCACTGCAACTTCTCCCGCGAAATTGACGACAGCCGCATTCCGGCCGGGACGGCGCGTGTTGCCTGTCCGCGCTGCAAGGAGAAGTTCTCCTTCAGCAAAGAAGAGACCTTTGAGCTGTTCACCGCCACAGCGGTTGAACCGTCGGTCTCGCCCGCTCCGGTTGTGCTGCCGACTCCGGCCGCAGCAACGCCGGTCTACGGCGACAGCTACGGCAACAACGCAGCGGCCCCGACAGCCGCTGATCTGCCCAAAGCCGGTTTCTGGATTCGCGCCGCCGCATCAATAGTCGATTCAATTCTGCTCTCGATCGCACAGATGATCCTTGGTCTTGTCCTCGGATTCAGCATCGGCTACGCCACCGGCGGTCTTTCCGATGACGGGAACACCGCCCTGCTCATTGCCAGCTGGTTGTTTGGAGCACTGCTCTCGGTTGCCTACTATGTGACCTTCACCGGCTACAACGGCCAGACTCCGGGCAAAATGATGGTGCGGATCAAGGTCATCCGCACCGATGGCGCAGCCATCAGCTACGGCAAAGCCGCCCTGCGTGAGACCATTGGCAAATTTATCTCGGCCATTATTCTGTGTATCGGCTACCTGATGGTCGCCTTCGATGCCCAGAAACAGGGATTACATGACAAAATAGCCGACACTTATGTGGTTAAGATCTAGGTCTCAGGTTTCAGGTCTCAGGTTTCAGGTGAGTGTTAATAACCTGATTCCTGACTGCTGATTCCTGACTCCTTCTTTTGTTAGCTGAAACCTATCCTTTAAGGAGAACCCCATGTCGAAAAAAAGTAGTGTCAAAAAAGTGGTCCTCGCCTACTCCGGCGGTCTCGATACCTCAATCATCCTCAAGTGGCTGACCGAGGAGTACGATGCCGAAGTCATCGCCTACTCCGCCGACCTCGGCCAGGGGGAGGAGCTCGACCATATCCCGGCCAAGGCGAAAGCGACCGGCGCCAGCTCCTGCCACATCCTCGACCTCAAGGAGGAGTTTGCCCGCGACTTCGTCTTCCCCATGTTCCGCGCCAACGCCATCTACGAGGGGCGCTACTTCCTCGGCACCTCCATCGCCCGGCCGCTCATCGCCAAGGCGCAGATGGAGATCGCCAATAAATATGGGGCTGACGCCGTCTCCCATGGCGCCACCGGCAAGGGGAACGACCAGGTCCGCTTCGAGATCGCCTACTACCACTACAACCCGGCGATCAAGGTCATCGCCCCGTGGCGTGAGTGGACCATGAAGAGCCGCACCGATCTGGAGAATTACGCCAAGAAGCACGGTATCCCGGTGCCGACCAGCAAGAAGTTCCCCTGGAGCTCCGACCGTAACCTGCTGCATATCTCCTTTGAAGGGGCGATCCTCGAAAACCCCTGGGCCGAAGCACCGGAAGAGATGTACGTGCTGACCGTGCGGCCGGAAGACGCCCCGGACCAGCCGGAATACGTCGAGATCGATTTCGAAAAGGGCGACGCCGTGGCGGTCAACGGCGTGCGTCTGTCGCCGGCCAAACTGCTGGCCAAACTGAACGAGCTCGGCGGCAAGCACGGTATCGGCCGGGTCGATTTGATGGAAAACCGCTATGTCGGCATGAAGAGCCGCGGCGTCTATGAGACCCCGGGTGGCACCATCCTCGAAGAGGCACACCGCGCCGTCGAGTCGATCACCATGGACCGCGAAGTCATGCACCTGCGCGACGGCCTGATGCCGCGCTACGCCGACATGGTCTACAATGGCTACTGGTTTGCGCCCGAGCGCATCGTGCTGCAGACCCTGATCGACGCCACCCAGCAGACGGTCAACGGCAAGGCCCGGGTCAAGCTCTACAAAGGCCACTGCCGCACCGTCGGCCGCGACTCCGCCAGCGACAGCCTGTTCAACGTCGACTTCGCCACCTTTGAGAAGGACGACGTCTACAACCAGGCCGACGCCGAGGGCTTCATCAAGCTCAACGCCCTGCGCCTGCGCATCGCCGCCATCCAGCGCGCGAATCAGAAGTAAGGTTTCAGGTTTCAGGTTTCAGGTTTCAGGTTTCAGGTTTCAGGTTTCAGGTTTCAGGTTTCAGGTTTCAGGTTTCAGGTTTCAGGTTTCAGGTTTCAGGCCTTAGCCTTTCGGCCTGTCCTGATTCCTGATTCCTGAAACCTAATTTCCAAAACCTGATTCCTGTTTCCTAACAAAGATCGCAAGGCTGATCAAAAGGGGCCAGATGCAAGGCCCCCGAAGATTGAGGAGTGAAGCGTAGCGACAGCTACGTTGCAGCGACGAAATCGAGGGAAACGCCGCAGATGGCCCCTTTTCATCAGCTGCCCACAAGGAAATAGATGGAGTTTAGAAAACAACAACAAATCAAAACCTGCGTCGTCGCCTGCATCATCAACGATGCCGATCAGGTGCTACTGACCCGGCGCTGCATCGAACCGTTTTGCAGCCAGTGGGTGATGCCGGGCGGCAAGATCGACCACGGCGAAGCAATCCTCGTTGCGCTGCACCGCGAGGTGCGCGAGGAGGTCGGGCTGGAGGTTCATGTTGAACAGCTGATCGACGTCTATGAGCACCTCGCTATCGGCTCTGGTCAGGACCACTATGTGATCCTTTACTACCGCTGCTCCCCAGCCAGTTTTGACCTCACCCCCAACGGCTCCGAATGTACGGAAGCAATCTGGGCCGACCGCGACCAGCTGCCCGGTATGCCGCTCCCCCCCGGCTGCCGGCACATCCTGGCCCAGGTCTTCCCTGAGCTCCCCTGGGGCGTCACCGCCCCCCCTGAAGACGCCGCCGGTGAGCTCCCCGACCAGCTGCAACTGCAGGGAGCGTAAGGTCATGTTGCGCATCGTTGAACAAAAGATCAACGTCGCCTTCAACCCGGGTCATCACCAGCACTGCCTGGTTTGCCAGATTCCCAGTCGCCTGAAACGTCACGAGGGACTTTTTCAGATCACCAACCCCGATCAACAGTGGGCAGAAATCTGCTCAATTTTAGAGTTGGTTGCCGCCGGAAAAGGGAACCTGAAAAAACTCGATTTCCTCTTCTTCCCCGAATCGATCCTGCCGGCAGATAAGGTTGATGCGGCTCTGGAGCTGATTGACAACACCTTCCGGCCCAATACGGTCACGGTGTTCGGCGTCGAACACATCCGTCTGGCCGACTACCGCAAATGGCTGCTGCGCTATCAGGCAGACAATGCCGAGGTTCTGGCCACGGTCGAAGAAGATCTGGAAGCCGGCGATGTCGATCAGATTCCGGTCAACTGGTGCATCATCGCCGTCAAGGAGGACGGCGGCCGATTACGGGTCTTTTTCGAAGCAAAAAGCCACCCCTTCGTCGGCGAAGAGAGCTTTGCCCACCAGCACGACCTTTATCGCGGCAAGGTGTTTACCCTGTTTCGCTGTCACCCGACCTGTTTCAACTTTATGGCCTTGATCTGTCTCGACTACATTTACCGCGACCTCTACCAGTCCAATATCAATGTCATCATCGATAAGGCCAACCAGCTCTTTTTCGAAACCCGCCAGCAGCTTGATCTGCTGGTCGTTATCAAATGCAATCCGAAACCGGAACACGCTGCCTTTCGCGACGTGATCAACGGCTTTTACGGCGAGTACCTCGGCTACACCCCCGGCGTGCGCAACACCAGTACAGTCTTCTGCAATGTCGCCAGCGGAACGGTCTGCGAAGGGATAAACCCTGCCACTGAGTTTGGCCGTTCGGCGGTGATCCTGCACGAAAGTCACAACATCGGTCCGCAGCAGGGGGCAGAATTCGCCAGTGACGACTTCAATGGCCTGCCGGTATTTCGCATGCGCTTCGGGATTCAGGCCCGGCTGTTTTTTTTCAACCTGCCGCTGTTCCACGAGCTCGACCCGCGCACAACGCGCATGCCGTTGAAAATTCACAGTATCTACCGCCCGAACGAACAGGGGAACTGGATCCGGATCGCCGGAAAAGAGCTCGCCGGCGGCGACAACAAAACGCCGGAAGACCCCGGGAAAACCCTTTAACTTCGCCGCCGACAGTGGCACAATGACTCCCCGCAGTCACCACCGGGGCCACAATCCCGGCATTTATCATCTGATACGGAGTATTCATGGCACAGGATAAACTCTGGGGCGGCCGTTTTAACCAGCCGACCAACAAATTCGTCGAAGAATTTACCGCTTCCATCGATTTTGATCAGCGGATGTACCGTTACGATATTCAGGGTTCCATCGCCCATTGCCGGATGCTGGCCAAACAGGCGATCATCAGCAGTGCCGAAGCCGACCAGATCGTCGCCGGACTGGAAGGGATTCTGGCCGATATCGAAGCCGGCAACTTTTCGTTTTCAGTGGCGTTGGAAGACATCCACATGAACATCGAAGCGCGGCTCATCGAGCGTATCGGTGCCGTCGGCGGCAAGCTGCACACCGCCCGCTCGCGCAACGATCAGGTGGCGGTCGATGTGCGCCTTTACCTGCGCGACGAGCTCAAGGCTATTCTGGACTACCTCGACGCCCTGCAGACTGCACTGCTGGCGCAGGCCGATGCCAACCTCGACACCATCATGCCGGGCTACACCCACCTGCAGACCGCGCAGCCGGTCCTCTTCGCCCACCACATGCTCGCGTACTACGAAATGTTCAAGCGCGATGCCGGCCGCATGCGCGATGTGCACAAGCGCCTGAATTTTCTCCCCCTGGGCGCCGGCGCTCTGGCCGGGACGACTTTCCCCATCGACCGCGAATTCGTCGCCCAGCAGCTCGGTTTTGACGGTGTGACCCGCAACTCCCTTGATTCGGTCTCCGACCGCGACTTCGCCATCGAGTTCTGCGCCGCCGCCAGCATCGTCATGATGCACCTGTCGCGGTTGGCCGAAGAGCTGGTGTTGTGGTCGAGCGCCGACTTCGCTTTCATCGATCTGTCCGACGCCTTTTGCACCGGCAGCTCGATCATGCCGCAGAAGAAGAACCCCGACGTGCCGGAGCTGGTGCGCGGCAAGACCGGCCGGGTCTACGGCAACCTGATCTGCCTGCTCACCCTGATGAAGGCGCTGCCCCTCGCTTACAACAAGGATATGCAGGAGGACAAGGAGCCGTTGTTCGACTCCATCGATACGGTTAAGGGCTCGCTGAAGATCTTCGCCGACATGATCGCGCAGATGAGCGTACGCGCCGCCAACATGCGTGTGGCTGCAGCAAGAGGTTTCTCCACTGCCACCGACGTCGCTGATTACTGTGTGCGCAAGGGTCTGCCGTTTCGCCAGGCGCATGAGGTGGTTGGCAAGACGGTGCGTTACTGCATCGAAAACAACAAGGACATCCCCGAGTTGACTCTGGACGAGTTCCGCGCCTTCTCCGAGCTGATTGAGGCCGACATTTATCAGTACGTCACCCTGGAGGCCTCGGTCAACGCCCGCAAGGCAACCGGCGGCACCGCCCGCGAAGCGGTGGTGCGTGAAATTACCCGCGCCCGCAGCGAGCGACAGGCCACAAAATGATCTGTGCCCGGTTTAGATTTCTACTGCTTCTGGGGCTGGTCCTGGTCACCGGTTGCGGCATCAAGGGACCATTAAAACAAAAAGGGACGGCACAGCCTGTGGCGCCAGCGGCGCTGAACCTTGCCCAGCAGGGGGAAGATCTGGTCCTGAGCTGGAAGATACCGACCGGCAATCAGGACGGTACCCCGCTGACCGACCTGACCGGATTCGACATCTACCGGCTCGCTTACACCCCTGCTGACTATTGCGAAGAGTGCAGTGACCCGGCAACACCGCTGGTCCACATCAATCTGGCTTATCCCCTGCCGGCAACCCAACAAGGGGACCGCCTGATCTGGCGCGATGACCGTGTTGCTCCCGGTATCGGCTACCGTTACCGGGTGGTGCCGGTCACCAGCGCCGGCCAGACCGGTGCTCCGGGCAGCAGTCGCCGGGTGGTGCTGCCGCCACCTCCGGCCCCGACCCAGTTTCAGGTCGCCCCCCTTGATCGCGGCGCCCGCCTTACCTGGCTGCTCCCGGCCACCCTACCAGAGGGTATGGAGCTGATCGGAGTGCAAATCTACCGGGCATTGGGGGATGAGGTGTTGCGACCCGTCGGTGGCGATGCACAGAATACGGACCACTACGACGACTTCGGCCTGCTGAATAACCAGTCTTACCGTTACGGGCTGCGCAGCGTCGCTCGCATCGGCGAATTGACCCTGGAAAGTGTCCTGACCGAGCTGGTGACCGTAGCTCCAGACGCCGAGCATTAGAATTTCAGCGAGCGCTTCGTAAAGGCCCCGGCAGCGAAGCTTTTTGACTTTCACGGCTGCTTATGTTAGGTAAATTGCTCCAAAAGTGTACACGCCCCGAGTGTTCGGGGCAGATGATATGTTTCGGTGGCATCTTTGACCACCGACACCCCTGTAAAAGAGGAGACACCCATGTTCAGCGGATCGATGGTTGCCATCATCACCCCGTTTAAGGCCGACGGTTCGGTCGCCGAAGAGACCTACCGCCAACTGATCGAATTCCAGATCGCCAATGGCACCGACGCCATCATCCCCTGCGGCACCACCGGCGAGTCGGCCACCCTCAACTACGAGGAGCACGACCGGGTCATTCAGATCTGCATCGATCAGGTGAACAAGCGCATCCCGGTCATCGCCGGCACCGGTTCCAACTCCACGGTCGAAGCGATCGAGCTGTCGCTGCATGCCAAAAAGATGGGCGCCGACGGCGTCCTGCTGGTCTCCCCCTACTACAACAAACCGTCGCAGGAAGGGCTCTACCAGCACTACAAGGCCCTCAACGACGCCGTTGCTCTACCACAGGTGCTGTATAACGTCCCCGGCCGGACCGGCATGAACATGGAGGCGAAGACCACCATCCGCCTCGCCCAGCTGCCGAACATCATCGCCATCAAGGAGGCCTCGGGCAATGTCACCCAGTCGGGCGAGATCCTCGCCGCCGCCGGTGACAAGATCGACATCCTCTCCGGTGATGACTTTCTCACCCTGCCGCTGATGGCTATTGGCGCCAAGGGGATCATCTCGGTCACCGCCAATCTGATGCCGAAAGAGGTCAAGGACATGGTCGCTGCCATCAACAAGGGCGACTGGACCACGGCCAAGGCGCTGCACCTGCGGATGCTGGAGATGCACAACACCATGTTCATCGAGAGCAACCCGGTACCGGTGAAAACCGCCCTGTCACTCATCGGCAAGTGTGAAGCGCACGTGCGCCTGCCGCTGGTGCCGCTGAGCGCCGGCAGTCTGGATAAGCTCAAGAGTGTGATGAAGGGTTACGGGCTGATCTAGGCTTTAAAGCGTTTCACCCTTCTTCCTGGTGTTTTGAACGAACCGTTAAAAGCGAGCAATTTTTAGTCAAATCAAGGAAGGCAAGACCAACCGGCGCAGGCGTCGCAGCGCGACGTTGAGCACGGTTTGTTGCAGCCTGACGACGAGTTGGCGGAAAAGGGCCGCTTGCGCAGGAGCAGACCATGATCAGAATAGCCGTAACCGGCGCCGCCGGGCGCATGGGCGGGCGCATCATCACCGCCATCCACGAAACCGAAGGGCTGGTACTGGCCGGAGCGGTTGAGCGCGCCGGGCACCCGCAGATCGGCGCCGATGCCGGACAGGTCGCCGGTTGCGGGGTGCTGAATGTGGCGATCAGTGGTTCGCTCGAAGAAGCTCTCGCAAACGCCGACGTGCTGATCGACTTCACCTTCCCCGAGGTGACCCTCAGCAACATCGCCGTCTGCAGCAAGATGGGCAAGAGCATTGTCATCGGTTCCACCGGCTTCACCCCGGAGCAGCGCGCCGAGGTGGCGAAGCATGCGGCCAAAATACCGGTGGTGCTGGCACCGAACATGAGCGTCGGGGTGAATTTGTGCTTCAAGCTGCTCAAGGATGTCGCCAAGACCATCGGCGAAGATTTCGACATGGAGATCGTCGAGCTGCACCACAACAAGAAAAAAGATTCCCCGAGCGGCACCGCGGTGCGCATGGGTGAGATCATCGCCGAAGCGGTCGGTCGCGATTACAACCAGGTCGCCAACTGCCACCGCGAGGGGATGTGCGGCGAGCGGACCAAGGACGAGATCGGTATGCAGACCGTGCGCGGCGGCGACATCGTCGGCGAGCACACCGTCTACTTCATCGGCATGGGGGAGCGCATCGAAATCACCCACCGCGCCATGAGCCGCGACATGTTCGCCCGCGGTGCGGTGCGGGCGGCGGGTTGGCTCGGCAAGCAGCAGGCCGGGTTGTATGATATGCAGGACGTTCTCGGGTTGAAGTGAAACGCCGCTGCCGGGCAATCTCGGCGTTGGCCAGCGAAGCTCCTTGTGCGGCGTAGCGCTGCTACGCCTTACGCGTCGCTCCTTGGCCGCCTTGACCTTGCCGCGACATCGACGTTTCAAGTGGCGTCCGATTCAATGGATGCACGAAGAAGAAATGCTTAAAAGGCGATTCGTTTGAATCGCCTTTTCATAAAATCTCGAAACCCACAACTGCCGGGAGCGAGGAATTTTTCGTCAGATCAAGGAAGGTGAGTCGCGGCAGCACAGGCGTAGCAGCGCTACGTCGAGCACGGTCGCGACGAAACCTGACGCCGAGCTGGCGGAAAAGAACCGCTCCCCCCACGGAGGAAAGAAATGGCACGTATCAACGACAATTATCTCAAGCTTAAGGCTGGTTACCTCTTCCCGGAGATCGGCCGCCGCGTGCGTGAATTCGCCGCCGCCAACCCAGCTGCCAAGGTCATCCGCCTCGGCATCGGCGATGTCACCCGCCCACTCGCCCCGACTGTACTCAAAGCCTTCCACGCCGGCGTTGACGATCTTGGCACCAGTGAGAATTTTGCCGGTTACGGCCCGGAGCAGGGCTATGAGTGGCTCTCCCAGACCATCATCGATAAATCGTACAAGCCGCTCGGCGTGTCGCTGAAGACCAGCGAGATGTTCATCTCCGACGGCTCCAAGTGCGACTGCGCCAACATCCTCGACATCTTCGCGCTGGATAACGTTGTCGCCATCGGCGACCCGGTCTACCCGGTCTACAACGACACCAACGTCATGATCGGCCGCACCGGCGAGGCGAACGAGAAGGGGTACTACAAGGGGATCGTCTACATGCCCTGCACCGAGACGAACGGCTTCGTCCCCGAGCTGCCGAAAGAGAAAGTCGACATCATCTATCTCTGCTCACCGAACAACCCGACCGGAACTGTCGCCAGCAAGGCGCAGCTCAAGGCCTGGGTCGACTACGCCAACAAAAACGGCGCCATCATCTTCTTCGACGCCGCTTACGAAGCGTTCATCACCACCCCCGGCATCCCGCACTCGATCTACGAGATCGACGGCGCCAAGAGTTGCGCCATCGAGTTCCGCTCCTTCTCCAAAACAGCCGGCTTCACCGGCGTACGCTGCGGCCTGGTTGTGGTGCCGGAAGAGCTGATGGGGACGACCGACAAG
>Ga0209231_1000726_pt1 | contig 16017 bp, 14 predicted proteins | sample Deesub45470m_DNA_FD_188086 | JGI IMG/M metagenome (GOLD analysis project Ga0209231, IMG submission 188086) | Deep subsurface microbial communities from North Pacific Ocean - 450_OLKR46/470m Metagenome (SPAdes) (version 2) | ecosystem: Environmental > Terrestrial > Deep subsurface > Unclassified ... | reverse complement strand
ATGGAAGGCACTGGCAAGCCTGAATATGGCAAAGCAGTTGATCTGTTAACCACAGCGGCAATCAAAGAAATGATGCTGCCATCATTGCTACCAGTTGCTGTGCCAATTGCCGTTGGTTTGATACTTGGTCCTGTTGCACTTGGCGGCTTACTCATGGGAACGATTATTACAGGTTTATTCGTTGCGATTTCTATGTGTACAGGCGGCGGCGCTTGGGATAATGCGAAGAAATATATCGAAGATGGCAATCATGGTGGCAAAGGTTCTGAGGCACACAAAGCCGCAGTCACTGGCGATACCGTGGGTGATCCATACAAAGATACCGCAGGCCCTGCGATTAACCCATTAATTAAGATTATTAATATTGTGGCCTTATTAATTGTGCCTTTGTTAGGCACACCTTTACTTGGTTAAGTAGCTTATTAGCACAATAAAAACCAGCGCGTGTCGCTGGTTTTTTATGGCTTATTCAAATACATTTTATGGCATGATTACATTAAGCATACCGAGTAAAGAGAAACTGCTTAAAGCGATGTTCATGAGCAAAAAGAGGTTAATGACTAACTTCTATCATCTTGAATATCAAACAACATAGGACATTGATTGAAACATACAACTGAACATCGACATCGCTCTCAACACTCCAATTGGTTGCGCGCAGCTGTATTGGGCGCAAATGATGGCATCATTTCCACCGCGAGCCTTCTGATCGGCGTAGCGGCTGCTAATGCAGCGCATGAAACAATCCTTTTATCAGGCGTTGCAGGCCTCATTGCTGGCGCAATGTCGATGGCTGCGGGTGAGTATGTGTCGGTCAGCTCTCAAGCGGATGTTGAGGCTGCTGATTTAACCATTGAACGTCATGCCTTAGCAACCAATCATGCCAGTGAGTTAGATGAGCTTACCCATATTTATATTGAGCGTGGCTTAACAACCGAACTAGCACATCAGGTTGCAGACCAATTAATGAAACATGATGCGCTAGGCGCTCACGCGCGAGATGAACTTGGCTTTACAGAGGCCAATAGTGCGAAACCATTACAAGCCGCGTTTACTTCTGGCATCGCTTTTACAGCAGGCGCAGCACTACCACTCATTTTCACTATCTTTGCCACGCCAGATAAAATAATAGCGACGCTCAGCATCGCAACCTTATTATCCCTTGCGCTACTTGGTGCTTTATCCGCTAAGGTAGGCGGTGCGAATATCGCCATTGGCATTGCTAGAGTTACCTTTTGGGGAAGCTTAGCAATGTTAGCGACCGCCATGATAGGCAATTTATTTGGCGTGATGATGGGCTAAATAATGGCAACAAAAAAGCGCGGTTAACCGCGCTTTTTTACATTCAGACTATTTTAGAATGCTGGTTTTACTTTTGCCGAATTATAGCGATCAACGCCATCCATAATTTCTTTATGGGCAGCATCAATATCTTCCCAACCTAAAATCTTCACCCATTTACCTTTATCTAAATCTTTGTAATGCTCAAAGAAGTGCGCAATCATTTCTAAACGCCAAGGTGAAACATCTTTATATGACTTCTGAAATGCATATAACGGGCACACTTTTTCAATTGGCACCGCCAACACTTTCGCATCATCGCCAGCTTCGTCTTGCATATTAAGCATACCTAGCGCACGGCAACGCACAACAACACCTGGCAACAATGGGACTGGCGTGACTACTAAAATGTCTACAGGATCGCCATCGCCACCTAAGGTGTGTGGAATATAACCGTAATTACATGGGTATTGCATCGACGTACCCATGAAGCGATCAACAAACAGTGAGCCGCTATCTTTATCAACTTCGTATTTAACTGGATCACCATTGGCTGGGATTTCGATGATCACATTAAAATCGTTAGGTAAATCCTTACCTGAAGGCACTAAATTCAATGACATGTCATAACTTCCAATATTTTTGAATCGCGGATTATAACAAGAGCTTGTTAAAAAAGTGTGTCGAACAGCATTAATTTATTTGTTGGCGACAGCTAGCGATGATTGAAACTGGTGTCAGTTTAAGGGCGATATAGACCAATAGTGGGATAATCACTACATCATCTAACTGCCCCAAGATAGGGATAAAATCAGGGATTAAATCAAAGGGTAATAGTAAATAGCCTATTGCTAAACCCAAACACATTTTTGCCAACCAAGGCGTATCTGGATGTTTGGCGACCAATCGATAGACGTCAAACTCTTGCTTTAGCTGCTTTGCAAGACTTTTAAATCGCTCAAACATTGACAGTATTAACTCAGCGTTTTACCTGTTAATTTCGTATACACCTCAGCATATTTTTCACTGGTCTTCTGCGCAACTTCAGCAGGTAATACTGGCGCTGGCGGCGTTTTGTTCCAACCGCTCGTTTCTAACCAATCCCGCACATATTGTTTATCGTAGCTTGGTGGATTGCTACCAACCTGATAGCTTTCAAGCGGCCAAAAACGAGATGAATCTGGCGTTAACACTTCATCCATCACATGCAACACACCTTGCTCATCTAAACCAAATTCAAACTTGGTATCAGCAATAATAATGCCTTTAGTTAGCGCATACTCTGCCGCTTGTGAATAAAGCTCAATCGCCACTTTAGCGACTTTCACCGTCATCTCTTGCCCAATCAACGCTTCCACTTGAGCGATACTGATATTTTCATCATGATCACCAATAGCCGCTTTGCTAGACGGTGTAAATAATGGCTGTGGCAACTTGTCAGCTAGTTTTAATCCCGCTGGCAATGGAATCTCACACACCGTTCCTTTTGCTTGATATTCTTTCCAGCCACTACCCACCAAATAGCCACGCACAATAGCCTCTATTGGCAATGGTTTTAACTTTTTCACCACAACCGCCCGCTCACCCAATTGCGCCAGCTCTTGCGGATCGCTCACTACTGCACTTGGGGCAATACCAGTCAAATGATTGGGGACAATATGGCCCAGCCTCTCAAACCAAAAGTTAGCCATTTGCGTCAACATTGCCCCTTTATTGACAATCCCTGTTGGCAAAATAACATCAAATGCTGATAAACGGTCAGAACTGACCATGAGCAAATGATTGGCATCAATATCATAGATATCACGGACTTTGCCTTGGTGTAATAGCTTTAAACTGGAAATATTGGTCTTGAGTAATGGAGAGTTAGCCATGGTGAACACATCATAAAATAATCATCTTATTATAATCGGATGGCGTAATGTTGTCTTGCTAATCAGCTTAGAAACTAGGGGGCTAGACTTTGAGACCTATTTCTACAATTTTCATCGTATTGGTTCCGCCTGGATGACCAATGGGTTCGCCAAAAGTAAAGATAACTCTATCACCAAGCTCAACCACTTTTTCTTTTAGCAATACTTCTTCCATTTCGTGCAAAATCTCATCTCGATTCTTGCCTTCTTGCTCAATCGGAAAAGGAAATACACTGCGATATAGCGTTAGTTTACGACGCGCCACTCGGTCAGGGGATAGCGCATAAATTAATGCCATATTATCCTTTTGTGCCAACCAATGCGCCGTATTACCAGACTGCGTTAACGTTGCAATTGCTTTGACTTTAAGCCGTTGCGCAATATAAATAGTCGCCATGGCAATGGATTCATCTGACGCATTAAATTCATTGCGACTGACTCTAGAATCGAACCGTGTGAAATATTCTTTTTCCGCCGCAACTGCAACACGATGTACAGCCTTAACTGTCTCTAACGGATATTGCCCCGCAGCAGTTTCTGCCGACAACATCACCGCATCGGTGCCATCTAAAATTGCATTCGCCACATCCGACACTTCGGCTCGCGTTGGAATTGGGTTATAAATCATAGACTCCATCATCTGCGTCGCCGTAATCACCGGCTTGTGATGAATACGTGCCATATTGATTAAGCGTTTTTGCAAACCAGGCACGGCCGCATCACCTACCTCAACGCCTAAATCACCGCGTGCGACCATAATGGCATCAGATGCCAAAATAATTTCCTCTGCCGCATCAATTGCTTCTGCGCGTTCAATTTTAGCGATAATGCCAGCAGTGCCGCCCGCTTCAACCACTAACTTGCGAGCCAATTCAACGTCAGCAGCTTCTCGCGGAAACGAAATCGCCACGTAATCCGCCTCTAAAGCAACCGCAGTTTTAATGTCCTGCTTATCTTTTTCCGTCAGCGCGTCGGCACTTAAACCACCGCCCTGTTTATTAATGCCTTTATTATTCGATAACACGCCGCCAGATAAAACGACACAATAGATTTTACTGCTAAGAACACGATCTACTTGCATCGTAATACGTCCATCATCAAGCAATAATATTGTACCTTCTTCAACCTCATTAGGCAGCTCTTTATAATCTAATCCAACGTGATCTTGGTCGCCTAGGACGCAATTAGCATCAAGCATAAAAACATCACCCGTTTTTAAGGTAATTTTGCCTGCTGCAAATTTGCCGATTCGAATTTTTGGACCTTGCAAGTCACATAACACCCCAATTGGTCGATTCAGCTTAAGTGCAATGCTTCGTACAATATTCGCTCTAGCAATATGCTCTTCTGCTGTGCCGTGAGAAAAGTTCAGCCGCACCACATTCACTCCTGCACTAATTAAACGTGCGAGCATCTCTTCACTGGAGGAAGAAGGTCCTAAGGTTGCGACTATTTTGGTTCTGCGTATGGTCAAAAAACTACCCTACTTTTTAAATGAATGAATCATTATACAGTCTCGGCAAAAGCCAATTCTTCAAGATGCATATATTCCATGACTGATTTGTATTTAAACAGATGTTGCGTTAATCGAATTAAATTACAAGTATAACCATATTCATTATCATACCAAGCCACTACTTTAACAAAGGTCGGGTCCAACATAATGCCTGCACCTGCATCAAAAATACTCGCTGCAGGATCGCCGCGAAAATCGGTAGAGACGACACTGTCTTGCGTATACGCTAATACATTTTTCAATCGTCCAAAAGCAGCGACACGCATGACTTCACAAATTTCTTCGTAGCTTGTTTCTTGATTAAGTTCTACTGTTAAATCAACAACCGAGACATCTGCGCTAGGAACGCGCATCGACATACCCGTAAGCTTTTTATTGAGTGTCGGAATTACTTTGCCAACCGCTTTTGCCGCACCAGTACTAGAAGGAATAATATTCTCAAACACACCGCGCCCACCGCGCCAATCTTTTTTCGATACGCCATCGACTGTTTGTTGTGAAGCCGTCGCGGCATGAATCGTTGTCATTAAGCCGCGCTTAATGCCAAATGCATCATTGAGCACTTTAGCAATAGGTGCTAAAGCGTTGGTAGTACAAGAAGCTGCTGAGACGATAGTTTCGCCTTGATAATCCAAGTGATTAACACCATAAACAAACATCGGCGTATCGTCTTTACCTGGTGCCGATTGCACTACTTTTTTGGCACCACTATCAATATGTGCTTGGCAGCTTTCTTGGGTTAAAAACACGCCAGTACACTCAGCTACCACATCCACTTTCGATGCTGCCCAGTCAATATTAGCAGGATCTTTTTCTGATGAAATCAGAATTTTACGACCATCGACGATTAAATAATCACCTTCGATTCTTGCATCAAAGTTTAGCCGTCCATGCACTGAATCATACTTCAGCATATAAAGCATATAATCTGGCTCTTCCAAACCATTAATCGCAACCACCTGCACATCAGCAAACAATGGTTCATTCAGTGTTGCGCGCAACAACATACGCCCAATACGTCCAAAACCATTAATTCCAACCCGTATAGCCATTTCATTCTCCTGAGAATTAGCAACTAGGTGTAAATAAGCAAGTTTAGTGCTAGATATGAAAACAGCCCTAAAAAGGGCTGTCTAATTAACTGAAAGCGCCATTACTTATACACTAAGCAATGGGCATTTTAGCTTAGCTACGTGACTCTAATATTTCAACGGCTGGTAATTTTTTACCTTCTAAAAACTCCAAGAAAGCGCCGCCTGCGGTAGAGATGTAACTGACTTTATCGTAAATATCATACTTCTGAATAGCCGCAATCGTATCGCCACCACCCGCAAGGGTAAAGGCTTTGGTCTTAGCAATCGCATTGGCAATCGTCTTTGTTCCCTCACCAAACTGGTCAAATTCAAACACACCAACTGGGCCATTCCAAACGACGGTTCCCGCGTTCATAATAATGTCGGCAAGCTTGGCGGCAGACTTTGGTCCAATGTCAAAAATCATATCATCTGCAGACACTTCGTTTGCATTTTTAAGCACTGCTTTTTCATTGGCATCGAATTTTTTACCGCATACCACATCCTCAGCAATCGGAATTGTTGCACCGCGATTGGTCATTTTTGCCATTAATGCTTTAGCAGTGGGCACTAAGTCACTTTCACTTAATGATTGGCCAATCTCATGGCCAGCGGCTTGCAAGAAGGTATTCGCAATGCCGCCACCAACAACTAACTGATCCACTTTGTCTGAAAGACTTTCTAACACGGTCAATTTAGTCGATACTTTGCTACCGCCAACAATCGCTACCATCGGGCGGGCTGGGCTGAGCAGTGCTTTCGTGAGTGCATCTAACTCTTCAGCTAATAAAATACCAGCACAAGCAACTGGCGCGTATTTTGCAATACCATGCGTACTGGCTTGGGCGCGATGCGCTGTTCCAAACGCATCCATCACAAACACATCACATAAAGAAGCGTACTTCTTCGATAACGCATCATCGTTTTTATTTTCGCCGACATTGAAGCGACAGTTTTCTAACAAAATAAGTTGACCATCTTCAGTCGTCATACTGCCTGCTGGCGCATCATCACTCAGCCAATTTTTAACTAAACGCACAGGCTGACCTAGCTTTTCAGACATGACATCTGCCACAGGTTGCAAAGAGTTCTCTTCCGAGTAAACACCTTCTTCTGGACGCCCTAAATGCGAAGTAACCATGACCTTTGCGCCAGCTTTAAGTGCAAATTCGATGGTCGGCATAGAAGCGGTGATACGGGCATCTGAGGTCACTTTTCCATCAGAGACAGGTACATTTAAATCGGCTCGAATAAACACACGCTTACCACGCAAATCTAAGTCGGTCATTTTAATAAACTTCATTTTATTCCCTTATTAATTATCACCTAGTGTGCATCACCGCACCGATACAATTATGATTTAGAAACGTGTTGCACTAGACGAAGTAGGTTACAGGTATAGCCATACTCATTGTCGTACCAAGCGACCACTTTTACAAAAGTGCTGTCCAACATAATGCCAGCATCTGCATCAAAAATACCTGCTTCTGGCTGACCGCGAAAATCGGTGGAAACAACCTTATCATCGGTATAGCCTAAAGCACCTTTTAATTCGCCTTGTGAAGCTAATTTCATGGCAGCGCAGATTTCGGCATAACTGGTTTCTTTTTCCAACTCAACCGTCAAATCCACAACAGAAACATCAGCTGAAGGTACGCGCATCGCCATGCCTGTTAATTTTTTATTAAGCGCTGGAATTACTTTACCAACTGCCTTAGCCGCGCCAGTGCTAGATGGAATAATATTTTCAAATACGCCGCGACCACCGCGCCAATCTTTTTTACTCGTCCCATCCACTGTTTTTTGTGAAGCAGTTGCTGCGTGCACAGTCGTCATTAATCCACGCTTAATACCAAAGTTATCTTGCAACACTTTAGCCAAAGGCGCTAACGCATTAGTCGTACATGAAGCCGCTGAAACGATTGCTTGACCGTTATATTCTTGATGATTCACGCCATACACATACATCGGCGTATCATCTTTACCTGGCGCAGATTGAACCACTTTTTTAGCACCGCTATCAATGTGTGGCTGACAAGTTTCTTGTGTTAAAAATACGCCTGTCGATTCAACAACAACATCAACACCTGCCGCCGCCCAATTAATATTTGATGGATCACGTTCCGCAGTAATTTGAATGTTGTTACCATTCACAATAAATTGGTCATTATCCGTATTAACTTCTGCATTAAAGCGCCCATGCACAGAATCATATTTCAACATATAACCCATATAAGCCGTGTCATATGAACAGTTAATGGCAACCACTTCAATGTTGCTAAATTCTGCTTCTTGAACAACCGCACGTAAAACCATGCGACCAATTCGACCAAATCCATTAATCCCAACGCGAATCGCCATCTATCTCCCCTAACTACTTTAGTTTTTAAATACCCTTTAAGTTTACCAAAAAAAAGGCCCCATATCGGGGCCCTTTTACATTACTTGCGTTAAATCAAACTTAATTAACCATTAAAGGATTGATTTAACTGTTTTCACAACGTTTTCAACTGTGAAACCGAAGTGTTTCATCACTTCGCCACCTGGAGCTGATTCACCGAAAGTATCGATACCAACAACAGCACCTTCTAAACCAACATACTTACGCCAGAAATCTGGGTGAGCCGCTTCAACAGCAACACGTTTAACACCAGGTGTTAATACGCTATCTCTGTAAGCTTTATCTTGACGGTCAAATACGTTCGTTGATGGCATTGAAACCACACGTGTTTTTGTACCGGCTGCATTTAATTCTGCAGCAGCGCCAACTGCTAAGCTCAACTCAGAACCGTTTGCAATGATAATGACTTCTGCACCAGCAACATCAGAGAATACATAACCACCCTTACGCACTAAATCGAAATCTTTAGCGTCATGCTTAACACCAGGCACGCCTTGACGGCTTAATACCAAGCTCGTTGGACCATCGTGACGCTCAGCAGCCGCAACCCAAGCAATCGTTGTTTCAGTTGAATCAGCAGGACGCCATACATCCATATTAGGGATATAACGTAAACCAGCTGTATTTTCTACTGGTTGATGCGTAGGACCATCTTCACCTTGACCAATAGAGTCATGTGTTAAGACATAAACAACACGTTGATGCATTAATGCAGACATACGCATACCGCTCTTCATGTAGTCAGAGAACATATGGAATGTACCGCCGTATGGTAACAAACCACCGTGCAATGCCATACCGTTCATGATTGCAGCCATACCAAACTCACGTACGCCGTAAGAGATATAGTTACCTGGCTCTTTGCCGCTGACATGTTTGAATTCTTTAGCAGCTGTTAGGTTTGAACCTGTTAAGTCAGCAGAACCACCTAAGAACTCAGGCAAGATTGGTGCAAGCGCAGTAATTGCTTTTTGTGAAGCTTGACGTGTTGCTAATTTCTCAGCTTTTTCGTTCGTTTCATCAATGATTGCATCTGTTAATTTTTTCCAGTCAGCTGGTAATTCACCTGCCATACGGCGTTTGAATTCAGCGGCTTCAGCTGGGAATGCTTTTGCATATGCAGCAAATTTTTCATTCCAAGCCGCTTCTTTTGCAGCGCCTTTGTCTTTTTGATTCCAACCATCGTAAACGTCTTGTGGAATGACAAATGGCTCGTGTGGCCAGTTGATTTCTTTACGCACTAAAGCAACTTCGTCTTCACCTAATGCAGCACCATGACAATCATGTGAACCAGATTTGTTTGGTGAACCTTTACCAATGATTGTTTTACAGCAAATCAATGATGGTTTGTCCGTTATTTTTTTCGCTTCATCAATCGCTTTTTGGATTGCATCAGCATCATGACCGTCAACAGAAACAACATGCCAGCCATATGATTCAAAACGACCTACTGTGTCATCTGTATACCAACCTTCAATGTGACCGTCGATAGAAATACCGTTGTCATCCCAGAAAGCCATTAATTTACCAAGACCCCATGTACCCGCCAAAGCACAAGCTTCGTGAGAAACACCTTCCATCATACAGCCATCACCTAAGAATACATAAGTGTAGTGGTCAACGATGTCGTGGCCTGGTTTGTTAAATTGATCAGCCATTAACTTTTCAGCCATCGCAAAACCAACACCGTTCGAGATACCTTGGCCTAATGGACCTGTTGTTGTCTCAATACCTGGTGCATAACCATATTCTGGGTGACCCGCACATTGTGAGTGCAATTGACGGAAAGAAGCCAATTGTTCCATCGGCAAGTCGTAACCTGTTAGATGCAACAATGAATAAATTAGCATAGAGCCATGACCGTTTGATAATACAAAGCGATCACGATCTGCCCAGTCAGCATTAGTTGGGTTGTGGTTCATGTTGTGGTTCCACACAACCTCTGCAATTTCAGCCATGCCCATAGGCGCGCCTGGGTGACCTGAGCTTGCTTTTTGTACTGCATCCATACTAAGCGCACGGATGGCATTACATAAGTCGGTACGAGTTGCCATTGTTATCTCCCTATCGATAGTTATTTAGTCGTTTTATACAAAACATATAAACCGTATTTGAATTCTTAAAAAAGTGCGCTAAAAAATCACTTTTCCGCAAAGGGGTAAATTATTGCTTATATAGCATTTTTGAGCAAGGTTTACCTTAGGAAAAAACATAAAAAGGCAGAAATAACGCGAGTCAGCATCACTTCTGTATCCGTTTAGTTTTATTGATGATTAAAACCGAATAAACTTGCTAGTTACTATTCAACTGCTATCGACTCAATTACCGCTTGAATCGCCATACAATTTCCCTTAGCGTCATCAAAAGAAAGTAACGGCACTAAATCATGCAACACGCAATCACTGAAGCGTTCAATTTCCAAATTAAAATGGTTACTCATTGGCAACTTCTCTTCGCCGCTTTTACCATCATCCGTTTCCCAGCTAATCACTGGCACATCAGTGCCGTAGGCCCAAGCGTTATGACATTTAATCCAGCCTTTGTCGCCGATAATTTCATACTCTGCCTTACGACTACGCTCAAAGCTAATGTCAAAATGACCAAAACGTGCGCGCCCTTTCGCATCCTTGCCAAAATCTAATACTCCACTAGTCACCATGTCCGCACCATGTGCATTCAGCTTGGCATGCGCAACCACTGCGCGTGGGTTAGCGGGCTGACCTTCATGTTGAAAGCACCAGCGTAAAGCATGAATGGCATAAGGCCCTATATCCCATAATGCGCCGCCGCCATCTGCCATGCTACGATTAACGCGATACATGCGCGAAGGCTGCATTAAAAAAGAAAAACTAGCACGCGCTGACAGCACATCGCCAATCAACCCTGTATTAATCATGTCATGCAACTTGGTGTGTTGTGGATGAAAGCGATACATAAAGCCTTCCATCACTTTTACACCGTGGTCTTTAGCAGCAAACTCCATTTTAATTACATCTACCAAACTCGTTGCCATAGGCTTTTCAATCAGCACATGCTTGCCAGCTTTAATCGCCTTCATCGCCCATTCTGCATGTTCTTCATTGGCCATTGGGCAATAAATCGCTTCAACATTGACATCGGCGATCAAGCTTTCCAAATCATCGTAAAAGGTCACTTCAGAATAATTAGGCACAGAAGCATATTGCTCATAAACCGCTTTAGCAGCACCTTCGCGGCGACTAGCAATCGCGACCAATTGCGAATTAGGCGCTTCCATTATTGCTGGTAATAAACGTTGATTGACGCGTGCAGCCCCTAAAATGCCCCACTTTAATTTACGTTCTGCCATCATTATTTCCTCAATTGAATGTCAAAAAACATTATACAATGCATCAAATGTCATGACGACATGGCAACCCTTTTTTGAGTGCTTTAATATGACAACGGATGCAGTATCTTTTGATTGCCAAACTTGCGGTGCATGCTGCGCTTATTTTCGCATTTCGTTTTATTGGGCGGAGACCGACGCCCACCCTTTAGGACAAGTGCCACAAGCGCTGACAAAACCCATTAGTCCATACCGCGTTGCCATGCAAGGCTCAACTTCACCCTCACCACGCTGCGTAGCACTAGCAGGAGAAATTGGACAGTCTGTTGGCTGCACAATTTATGAAAAACGCTCCAGTCCATGTAGAGACTTTGAAATGGGTAGTGAAGGCTGCTTTAAAGCTCGAAAAGCACATGGTTTATCCGTATAAAAAACTTGTTATTTATTTCAAACAAAACAAATAGTTAATCGACATTTTTCCGCCTGAAAAATTAACGTGACTTTTGCCAAAAAAACATTAAAATACAGCCACTTTTATTGCAAGCATTAGCAATATTTTCTAAAGGCATCCGTCTCTTTACTTCCTGAACCATTTAAACGATGAAATCCTCATTATGCTCACCTCAGAAGTAGACCCACTGGCGCATGCTATCGAAGCCATTGCGGATCAAGGCTATGTCATTATTGATGATTTTTTGTTGCCTGACGAGGTAACAACATTAGCCGAAATCATCAAAAACAAATGGCTTGGCGGGCAAATGGTGAGTGCAAAAACAGGTAAAAGCGGGTTAAAGAACCAAGATATTCGCAGTGATTATATTGCTTGGCTAGATGAAGAGGATGCGACACCTGCAGTACAGTCTTATTTCAGAAAGATGGAAATGCTCAGATTCATGCTCAACACGCAGTTATTTATGAATGTGCAAGAACTTGAAACGCATGTGGCGCTTTACCCCGTTGGCGGCCGATATCAAAAACATCTTGATCAATTTAGCCATGGCTCGTCACTAAGTAATACATCAGGGAATATTCAACATCGTCAATTAAGCGCAGTTTTATACCTGAATCAAAACTGGCAAGAACATCATGGCGGCGCATTAAAGTTGCATTTAGATGAAGAAAATGCCATTGAAATTCTGCCGAACGCAGGACGCATTGTACTTTTTCTATCAGCCAAGTTTTGGCATGAAGTATTACCTGCAAACCGAGAGCGTATCAGCTTAACGGGTTGGTTTAGAACGCGCAATCATGCACTAATTTAGCAAAACGTAATAGAATGTGTGCATGCAATTTGCCAACATACAATGGAAAAATCAACAGCCTTATTCACTCGACTTTGATGATGTGTATTACTCATCCGATGATGGCTTAGCCGAAACCGACTATGTGTTTATTCAACACAATCAGCTCAGTCAACGCTTTGCCCAATTAGACGCAAATCGCTTTACGATTATCGAAACTGGCTTTGGCAGTGGGCTTAACTTTTTTTGCGCGGCACAACATTTTTTAGCGCATGCACCTCATCATGCAACTTTGCAGTTTATTTCAGTAGAACGCTATCCACTCAGTGTTGATGATTTCATTAAAGCTAACCGTTATTGGTTTGTTTTTGAAAAAATGGTTAATCAGATAGCAAGCACTTACATTCAATTAAAACCAGGATTAAACAAGCTAAACTGCTGTGATGGCCGCATTCAATTAGCGTTATGGGTTGGTGATGTGAGTCATGTATTCCCTCAAATCAACACCCCTGCAGACGCATGGTTTTTAGATGGATTTGCACCATCAAAAAATAGCGAAATGTGGTCAGAATCGCTATTTCATCAGATTGCGAGACTCTCAAAAATCAACACCACTTTTGCCACTTTCACCAGCGCAGGAGAAGTCAGACGTCACTTACAAACGGCTGGATTTAATGTGAGAAAAGCTGCAGGTTTTGGTAAAAAACGTGAAATGCTTTATGGCAAGTTCACTAGCGGCTCAATGCTTTAATCGTTGTCCTATCTGCAAAAATCACAATAATCGCTTCTGTTTCATCACCTTCTATCTGGTGTTAGAATGCGCGATTGCTTTGGCATCAGCATCACTTCGTTAGGTTTCTATCCCTTTGAAAAATATAAAGATTAACAGCCAGCTTCGTCACATTATTCGATTGATGCTGCGATTTCTTGCCTATTGGCTGGCTTTTTTCTTTTTATTTTCTAGCTTTTGGATTGCCAACAACTTTGGCAAACCTTCGATTGAACAAATACTGTATCACCTGCAATTTGGACTGCAAGGCCTAGTCGATACTGATATGCGTTTAGTCGACAACTTCGTGCAACAAGCTCTTTTGGTTCCGCTATGCTTTGCACTTGCATTATTGGTCTTAGAGATTGTTTTAGCCTATCACTTGCTCAGCCATTTAAAATCAGGCGCGCAGACTACTAAAAAACATTACACGCCCTTACACAAACTCGGACGCATTGTCTATTGGTTCATTCACCATCGCGCACCTTTATACACCTTACTTGCTTGTTTTATGTTTTTTGCGATTAACTTCTCGCTTGTGACGTATATTTCGCAAAAATTTGGTAAAGATTATTTTACTGAAAATTACCTTAATCCAGAAAATGTAGAAATACAGCTAAAAAAACCTAAAAATCTCATCCTCATTTATGTAGAAAGTTTAGAGAGCTCTTACCGAGATGCTAGCCGCTTTAAACGCAATTTATTACAGCGCTTAGAAGAGATTGATGGCACAAGCTTTGAACATTTTCAACAAGCACCTGGCACTAATTGGACCATCGCTGGTATTACTGCATCGCAATGTGGCATTCCGCTTAAAAGTTTAACTTTGTATGATGGTAATGGGGTTGGTGAGAATATCAAATCATTTTTGCCGAATGCCACCTGTCTTGGCGATATTCTGCATGAGTATGGTTATTACAATGTTTATATGGGCGGTGATGCGCTGAGCTTTTCAGGTAAAGGTAACTTTTTTGCTGATCACCATTATGACGAGCGATATGGTCGCAACGAGCTAAAGGGTAATTTGACAGAAAAGGAAATGAATTACTGGGGATTATTTGATGATGATTTATTTGTCAAAGTGAAACCAAAATTACAAGAACTACACAACAAAAAACAACCTTTTAATTTAACCATTACCACTATCGACACCCATGGTCCTGATGGTTATTACTCCAACTTATGCAAAAAACAAGGGGCGAAGGATTTTTCTGGCATTGTTGAATGCACTTCCAATCAAGTGGCTGATTTTGTTAGCTTTGTAAAAAAACAAGGTTATCTAAAAGATACCAACATTGTCATCATGGGCGATCATTTGGCCATGTATAACCCTGCCCATGAAATTTTAGATGCAATGCCTAAGCGTTATATCTACAACAAACTCATCACACAGCAAAAAATAAGTAAAACCCGTGACTATATTGTGCATTTTGACCTGTTCCCAACCATACTTGAGCTTAGCGGTTTCGAGGTGAAGGGCGGAAAATTAGCATTAGGTTTTACCGCAATTACACCTAACTTAATACAACCAAATGACTATGATTTAGAGCAAATGAACGAGGATTTACTAAACGAGTCAGAAACTTATATTGAACTATGGAAGCCAGAAAGCGAAACACCTGTCAATACCAATCAAGCTGAGCCTAATGCCAAATCGCTTTAACTTTCATGCATCTGTTGCTACCATCTAACTTCACCAAGTTAAGGCTTTTTATTTGTTTACTGTGATGTTACAAATGGCAATATTGATTGCCATCGGCGTAATCTGGCAACGCATTGCCCCCAAGCATATTTCTGTGCTGTCACACCGACGCGCGCTCACCGATTTAGTGTTTTATATATTGTTGCCTGCGTTAGTATTAAATGTCATGTGGCTAGCGCCGCTCAACATCGTCTCCATTAAAATATCCATCACAGCTTTATCCAGTCTTCTCGCCTCTCTTGCATTAATGTGGATTGTGGTGCATTTTCTTAAGGTTAGCCGATCACAAAAAGGCGCATTATTAATCGCTGCCACTTTTCCAAACGCAACTTATATGGGCTTACCGGTCACCGCGCAAGCCCTTGGCGATTGGTCGCAAGCCATCGTGTTGAAATATGACTTATTTGCTTGCACCCCAATGGTATTGACTGTCGGCATATTAATCGCCCATCATTTTGGCGAATCAAATTCTGAAGTACACCCGATTCGAGAGTTAGCAAAAGTGCCACCATTGTGGGCTTTAGCATTAGCAATTGTGTTGAATATAGCGAATATTTCACAACCTACCGCCATCCACAACGGCTTGGACATTTTGGCAGGTGGCGTTGTGCCCTTGATGTTAATTGCATTAGGCATGAGCATCCGTTGGGATACGCTTCAATTAAAATATCTGCCTGCTTTAATACCAGTGAGTGCTATCGCCTTAGTGATTGCGCCGATTATCGCTTACCTCACAGCGACTGCATTGCATTTGCCAGCAGCAACATTAACAACAGCTGTCATCCTTGCCGCCATGCCAACTATGATTTTTGGT
>Ga0209231_1000725_pt1 | contig 16049 bp, 18 predicted proteins | sample Deesub45470m_DNA_FD_188086 | JGI IMG/M metagenome (GOLD analysis project Ga0209231, IMG submission 188086) | Deep subsurface microbial communities from North Pacific Ocean - 450_OLKR46/470m Metagenome (SPAdes) (version 2) | ecosystem: Environmental > Terrestrial > Deep subsurface > Unclassified ... | reverse complement strand
TGCAGAAACTTGTTAGTCAGTCCCCGGCTCATTGCTTCCAGCACCTTTTCCGGGCTCTCGCCGCGGGCCAGCAGGCGCATGGCTTTTTCCATCTCCTGACTGCGATTCAGTTCGGCCTGATCGCGCAACGCGCGTATGGTCGGCACTACTTCGCGCGATTCCATCCAGTGCATAAAATCAGACACGCCGGCATCGATGATGACTTCCGCTTCCTTGACCGCACCCTGACGCGCTTCGAGGCCGTCCTTGACCACTTCGGCGATGTCATCCACGGTGTACAGGAACACATCATTCAGCTCGGCGACTTCTGTTTCCACATCACGCGGCACCGCCAGATCGACGATAAACAACGGCTTATGTCTGCGCGCCTTGAGCGCGCGCTCCACCATGCCCTTGCCCAGTATCGGCAGCTGGCTGGCAGTACAGGTGACGATAATATCGTTCTGCGCCAGCTGTTCCGGCAAATCGGACAGCGTAATGGCATGGCCGTTATATTGCCGCGCCAGGGTCTGCGCACGATCCAGCGTGCGGTTGGCTACGGTAATGCGTTTGGGGTTACGCGCCGCAAAATACACTGCATTGAGTTCTATCATCTCACCCGCGCCGATGAACAGCACGTTCTGATCGCTGATACTGGGGAAAATCCGCTCGGACAGACGCACCGCGGCTGCGGCCATGGAAACCAGATTCGCACCGATTTCAGTTTCGGTGCGCACCTGTTTCGCAACCGAGAAGGTGCTTTGAAACAATTTATGCAACAGGATGCCCATGGTTCCTGCCTGCTCGGCCTGACGCACAGCCTGCTTCATCTGGCCCAGAATCTGCGGTTCGCCCAGCACCATAGAATCCAGACCGCTGGCCACGCGGAATGAATGTTTGACGGCCAGGTCACGCGGCAGAGTATAGAGATAAGGTTCGAGGTCCTTGCGCGGCAGATGATGATACTGTGCCAGCCAGTCTATCGCGTAGTCGGGCTGCGCCGCGTTGCAATACAACTCCATGCGGTTGCAGGTGGACAATATCGTGGCTTCTTTTGCCGCACCGTTTTCCACCAGATCGCGCAGCGCGTTTTCCATCCCGTCCACATTAAACGCGACCTGCTCACGCACGGCGAGCGGCGCAGTTTGATGATTGAGGCCAAAGGCGAACAGCTGCATCTTGATTATGGGGGCATGACTAAGCAAAAGGAGGCGAATTATAGACGGAACGGCGGTGCAATACCATTCAAGCCGCAAGCCCCTGCTAGAATGCGCGTCTGCTCATTCTCTGACGACTCACATGGCCATCAAAGCAACCGTCTTCAAAGCCTCCCTCCAGATCGCCGATATGGGCCGTTATTACTACGCCGACCACGCATTGACACTGGCGCAACACCCTTCGGAAACCGAGGAACGCATGATGGTGCGTCTGTTCGCTTACGCGCTGTATGCCGACGACGCATTGACCTTTGCTCAGGGCATCAGCGGCGATGACGAACCCGATCTGTGGCAAAAGGATCTGACGGGTGCGATTGAACGCTGGATCGTAGTCGGCCTGCCCGACGAACGCGCCGTCCGCAAAGCCTGTGGCCGTGCTGGCGAGGTCGTGGTCGTCAGTTACGGACGTGCTGCCGATATCTGGTGGAATGAAAATCGCAGCAAATTAACGCGCCTGAACAACCTTACCGTGCTCAGGTTACCCGACACTCAGGCACTGGCGAAACTGGCCGGCCGCACCATGCAGTTGCAATGCACCATTCAGGAAGGAAGCGTGATGATCACCAGCGATGACGGCGTAGTGGAAATCGAACCCGTCATCTGGCAGGGGAAACTGCCGTCCGGCCAGTCATGGGAACAAAACTGAGCGCCTGCCCCTGCGGCGGGGGTGACTATGCAGCCTGCTGCGGCCCTTACCACAACGGCGCGCCCGCGCCCGATGCCGAACGTATGATGCGTTCGCGCTATAGCGCCTATGTAATCAAACTCGAAGATTACCTGCTCGCCACCTGGCATTCGGACACCCGCCCTGCCGCGATCGAATTCGGGGACGAAAAGTGGCTGGGGCTTGAAGTCAAACGCCACCTCCAGAGCGGCTCAAATCACGCGACAGTGGAATTCGTCGCACGCTATAAAATCGCCGGCCGCGCATATCGCCTGCACGAAATTAGCCGGTTTGTATTCGAGGACGGACGGTGGTTTTATCTGGATGGCGAATTCCGGGATTAATTCCGGTGTTAGCCGACTGGACGCTTGCCTTGAATTCACTCCAGGGCCAATGTACCTGAAAACATCCCTTTCGCCACTTCCTGCAGATAGCCCCTGGCACGCTCGCTTACCCCTGCCGCATGGGCAAGATAGGCTTGCGCCGCCTGCACAGGCGGGTAGTCGCTGACATGGTAGCCGCGCTTTTCGATGTCTTTCGCAGACAAGGATGTGACAGTCAATTTACCCTTGAGCAATTCCACGACCAGCAATTTTTTGCCACTCGCAGCAACGACAAGGGCGGTCTGACGGTGTTGATTAATCAGGACGGTAGGCTGCATCTTGCAATTCTAGCAGCTGTGCTGATTGATGAGCGATATTCACGAGGGTGTCACGATTCTGTTAAAGTTGCGGCATGAGTAAACTAACCTTGGACCGCATTCTGCATACGCAGGGATTTGGCACGCGCAAGTGGTGCCGCCAGCTGATAGACTCAGGAGAAGTCTGTATCGACGGCATTGAATTTACCGACAGCAAGACGCCGGTTGAGACCGCAGGGCTGGAGTTCACGATTTATGACGAATTGTGGACTTACCGCGAACACGTGTATATCGCCCTGAACAAACCCGCCAATTTCGAGTGCTCCCGCAAGCCCAGTCATCACCCCGGCGTGCTGACCCTGCTGCCCGATCAGTTCACACTGCGCGATGTGCAGCCCGTAGGGCGCCTCGATCACGACACCACAGGCCTGTTGCTGATGTCTGACGACGGCGCATTCATACACACGCAGTCTTCCCCCAAGCATCACGTACCCAAGGTCTATGTTGCCACCACGGCAGATCCTGTCACGCCGGAGTTGATCGATCTGCTGTTAACAGGCGTCAAGCTGCACGACGAACCCGCGCCGCTGGCAGCCGAGACTTGCCGGATGATAGACGAAAATCGCCTGGAAATCGTGCTGGAACAGGGAAAATACCATCAGGTCAAGCGTATGCTGGCGGCGGCAGGAAATCATTGCGCCGCCCTCAATCGCTCGCAGATCGGCAATCTGAAACTTGCCGACCTTGATCTTGCGCCAGGCGCATGGTGCTATCTCGATGCATCACAACTGGCGCTGCTGACCGCGCCGATCGATCGTGTAAATCTTTAGAAATCCGTGATTTTGGGATGAAGCGCAAGAAGCCGCGCAGCGAATGACGCAGGCATATCAGATTGATAGATTCACCCGCAAGGAGCAGGCCGTGCGGTTCCCGTAGCTGACGCTACGACCGCTACGCACAGGAACGAGCGAGCACGCGACACCGCGACTCGCCCAAAAAATGGATTTATAGAGGTTTACATGGCAATACAGTGGTTTCCCGGTCACATGACCTCGGCGCGCAGAAAAGCGGCCGAAACGATGGAGCACACCGATGTCATCATCGAAGTGCTGGATGCGCGCGCACCCGAGGCGAGCTGCAATCCCATGATCAAAGAGCTGCGCGTACACCGCCAGCGCCCATGCCTGAAAATACTCAACAAGATCGATTTGGCAGATCCTGCCATCACGCAGCAATGGCTGGATTACTACAACCATCAGGAAGGCGTTAAGGCCGTCGCCCTGAGCTGCAAGAGCGCGGCCGATGCCGCCCGCGTGCCCGGACTATGCCAGCCGCTCGCCCCGCATCGCGACAACAACCATAAGCCGCTGCGCATGATGATCATGGGCATACCCAACGTCGGCAAATCCACGCTGATGAACATGCTGCTCAAACGACGCGTCGCCAATGTCGGGGATGAACCGGCCGTGACCAAATCACAGCAGTGTCACAAAATCAACGATCACATGACGCTGACCGACTCCCCCGGCCTGATGTGGCCGAAGATCGAGCACGACGAAGACGGCTATATGCTCGCCGCAATACACGCCATAGGACGCAACGCGGTCATCGAGGAAGAAATCGCCGAACACCTCGCCAACAACTTGCTCTCGCGTTATCCGCAACGCCTCGCCGAACGCTTTGGCCTTGATGTCAGCGAAATGGACGGCATAGGCCTGATCGAAGCGGTGGCCAGAAAACGCGGCTGCCTGCTAAAGGGACGCGGGGGCGAGCTGGATATGGAAAAAGCATCCATCATCCTGCTGACCGAATATCGCGCGGGCAAGCTGGGCCGCATCAGCCTGGAGTCGCCCTCATCGCGCGCTGCCATGATACAAAATGCACTGGATAATCCGGTGAAACCGCGTGTTCACTCGCTGCGCGGCGAGCCCACCGAGTCTTTGACTGATCAATGAAAACCCCAAAAAGAATAGCGCCCCTCGTTGAGGACGGCTTGGTTGACGCAGTCTTGCGTCAACTGATGAGCGGGAAAGAGGCCACCGTCTATGTCGTGCAGTGCGGCGACGAAGTGCGTTGCGCCAAGGTCTACAAGGAAGCCAACCAGCGCGGCTTTCATCAGGCCGTCCATTACACCGAAGGCCGAAAGGTAAAAAACAGCCGTCAGGCGCGTGCCATGGAAAAAGGCACGCGTTATGGCCGCAAGGAACAGGAAGCCGCTTGGCAACACGCCGAAGTCGACGCCTTGTACAAACTCGCCGCCGCAGGGGTACGTGTGCCGCACCCCTTTGGTTTTTATGAAGGCGTGCTGCTGATGGAACTGGTAACCGATGCGGACGGCGCCGCCGCGCCCAGACTCAACGACCTGGAACTGACCGGCGAACAGGCGCGCGAATTCCACGCCAGACTGATACGCGAAGTGGTGCTGATGCTGTGTGCGGGTATCGTCCACGGCGACCTGTCCGAATTCAACATTCTGGTCGATGCGCATGGTCCGGTGATCATCGACCTGCCGCAGGCCGTGGATGCGGCGGCCAACAACAATGCCAGCCGCATGCTGGAACGCGATGTCGACAATCTGGCCGATTACTTTGGCCAGTTTGCGCCCGAACTGCGCACCACCCGGTACGGCAAGGAAATATGGGCGATCTACCAACGCGGCGAATTGCTGCCTGACACGCCGTTGACGGGTCGCTTTAAAGAAGACAAAAAGACCGCCGACGTGTATTCCGTGATGCGCGAGATCACCTCCGCACGGGACGATCACGAGGCCAAACTGCGCTATCAGCAAATCAAACGCGAAGAAGGCCGATAGATGAGCGATTTTCCGATGATCCACTGGAACGAGGCTGGCATAGATCAATCCGCCCGCTGGCGCTCGGAATCCGGCACGCCACCGCCAAAACGCGTCGTAATCGCCGACGACCGCATCACCGCCGATGCAGCATACCGTCTGGCCTGCGAAGGCACCGCGCTTTTGTGGCGCGGCGATTATCAAAACGCAAGGCAGCTGCTGCAGGCGATGACGCGACGCGCGGGCCAAAAATCCGGGAAAAACAGGAGGCTGGCCACCTCCCCCGGCGAGGCCTTTCATCTGCACCGCCAGGCCCAATCGCAGCGCGCCCGCACCCTGGGTATGTTGCTGCTGCCGTTCAACGCAGACCACAGCGTCCCCTTGCGTCGCGCACCCGACGTGCGCCAGGCCTGCACCGAGGCTTACGGCGCCGCTACCGAGCCCTATGTCGCCTCGCTGCGCGGACTGCTGGGACTCATAGGCGCGCACGAGTGGCGCAAGAATGGCGTCGATGTAGCTGCACTCAATGCCCGCATGCATCCGCACTACGGCGTATTTGCACCGATACGCGGCGAGTACGTGGGCCTGGTGAACGAAGTGCCTCTGCCTGAATTGACCAGAACCCGATCCGTCGCCTTCGACATCGGCACGGGCACGGGCGTGCTGGCCGCCGTGCTGGCGCGGCGCGGCATCAAACACATCATCGCCACCGACCAGGATCAGCGCGCACTGGCCTGTGCACGTGAAAATCTGACGCGTCTGGGATTAACAGCACAAGTTGACGTCATGCAGGCCGACTTATTTCCTGAGGGACGCGCAGCCTTGATCGTATGCAACCCGCCCTGGGTTCCGGCGCGACCCAGCTCGCCGCTTGAATACGCCGTATTCGACCCGGACAGCCGCATGCTGCTCGGATTCCTCAACGGACTGGCTGCCCATCTGGAAACGGGAGGAGAGGGCTGGCTGATACTCTCCGACCTGGCCGAACATCTGGGTCTGCGCACGTGCGCCGAATTGCTTGCCGCGATCGCTGCGGCCGGCCTGCAAGTCATAGATAAAATAGATGTTAAACCCCACCACCCCCGCGTCTCCGACACCAGCGACCCGCTGCACGCAGCGCGTGCGGCAGAACTGACCTCGCTTTGGCGCCTGAAGGCAAAGCCAGCCGACTAGCTACCAGCTACTAGCTACTAGCTACTAGCTACTAGCTACTTATCGTATCCACATTAATCTGCAGCCACCATTCCAGCAAGGCCAGGTGCCACAACTTGCTGCCCTGGATGCGCGTCAGGTGCGCCTCGGGCGCGGCGAGCAATTTCTCCACATAGCTGCGCCGGTACAGGCCGCGTTTGATGCAAGCCTCCGAATTCAGGATGCCGCGTATCTTTTCGAGGAAATCGCCGCGCAGATACTTCAGCGCAGGCACAGGGAAATAGCCCTTGGGTCGGTCTATCACCGAGTCCGGGATCAGGCCGCGCGCCACCGCCTTGACAGGAAACTTGCCGCCCTCCTTCAGCTTCAACCCGAGCGGCATTTTTGCGGCCAATTCCACCAGCTCGTGATCCAGAAACGGCACGCGCGCCTCCAGCCCCCAGGCCATCGTCATGTTGTCCACCCGCTTCACTGGATCGTCCACCATCAGGCGCGTTACATCCAGCCGCAAAACCTGATCGAGGAATTCTGTCGCACCCGGTTGTTGCAACTGTTCTTCCACCCATGCGGTGGTAACGTCCGGGATATCGTAGTCTTCGGTCATCATTTCCAGATATTCGGCGTGATCGCGATCGAAGTAATGGCTCGCAAACCGTTCCATTGGTGTGCCGTTTTCCGCCGCCATGCGCGGATACCAGAAGTAGCCGCCGAACACCTCGTCCGCCCCCTGCCCAGCCAGCACGACCTTCATTTCGTGTGCAACCTGCTCACCCAACAGGTAAAACGCGGCAACATCGTAACTGGGCATCGGTTCGGACATCTGCGCGATCACATCCGGCAGATGTCCGAGCATTTCCGTGTTAGGCAACGAAAATTTGTGATGTCGGGTTTTAAAAAGTTTGGCCACCAGATCGGAATATTCAAACTCGTCTGCCTGCTCGTCACCGACTTGCTCGAAGCCTATGGAAAACGTGTTCAACTCGTCCGTATGTTCGGCCAGCAGCGCCACCAGCAGGCTCGAATCCAGTCCGCCCGAAAGCAGCACACCTACCGGCACGTCTGAGGCCAGACGATGGCGTTCCACCGCACGCCGCAATACCGTGCGCGTCGCGTCCAGCCAGTCCTGTTCGGAAAGCGTTTGTTCGGGCCGGGTCGCGTCCAGCGTCCAGTAACGGCGCTGCGTCACCTCGCCTGTGGCAGAGAAGCGCAGAGTGTGCGCAGGGGGCAATTTTTTTATCCCCTGAAGTATCGTACGCGGGGCGGGCACTACGCCGTGCAGGGTGAAATGCTGGTGCAGCCCCAGCAGATCGAGGCGGGTATCCACCCCGCCCCCCGCCAGCAGGGCTTGCGGCGTAGAAGCAAAACGCAGCCTGGCGTCATCCAGCGTGTGATACAGCGGCTTGATACCCAGCCGGTCGCGCGCAAGAAACAGTGATTTGTCACGCAAATCCCAGATGACGAAGGCGAACATGCCGTAAAAACGCTGCACGCATTGCTCGCCCCAGGCGTGATACGCCTTGAGGATCACCTCGGTGTCGCCCTCGGAGAAGAACGCGTAGCCCATCTCCACCAGTTCGGCGCGCAGTTCCTTGTAGTTGTAAATCGCGCCGTTGAACACCAGCGCCAGCTGCAAGTCTTCGTCCACCATGGGCTGATCTGCGTGACTGGTGAGATCGATGACCGCCAGTCGCCGATGTCCCATTGCCAGCGGCCCATCGCTGTAATAACCCTCGTGATCCGGCCCGCGCCGCGCCAGGCGCGCCGTCATGCGCCTGAGCGCCTCCATGTCGGGCTTCGTCTGATCCAGGCGCAATTCACCGCAAATGCCACACATGCAAGACTCCAATAAATTCGCAAGCCGGATTATCGCTTACGGAGAAGGATTAAGGATATGCTGATTTACCGGCCATGAGCAAGGCGCAGTTTTGTGGTCAGGGCGTGGGGCGGTCAGGCAGCGTCACAGGATGAGCTGCTCTCGGGGAGAGGCTGGAATGCAATCCCAAATTCTTGGAAGGCTTTTATCCACAAAAAGCACGAAACTCACGAAACGAATCAGAAGCTTAGGGAAACGCTGAATTATTCATTAAAGGTGTCATTGCGAGCGAAGCGTGGCAATCCAGCGCTTTGACTTATAAAGAAATTCCGGTTTGCCACGTCCCGCCACGTACCTCGCGGCTAAAGGCGCTCCTCGCAAAGACGATTTAATCAGCGTTGCCTTAGCTTATGCATCACCAAGCCAGTGATGCAAAATCCAATTTCGTGTATTCCGTGGACAGATTAAGTGGATCAGACGCAACCGGTCGGCTTGGGCATGCCGCCGTATTTAGTTATCGGCTTCATCGGGCCAGTCATCCACAACTCGAAGACCTCTTTCTGATCTTCGCCGATGTGCTTGGCGAACTTGCGTATCGGCGGGACCGAACCGAATTGCTCGTAATACTCACGCGCCTGCATGATCTGTTCCCATTTTTTTTCATTCAGCTCGTAGCCATCCGCCTCGGCCATTGCACGACCGATATCCTCCGACCAGTCACTCATATCAACCAGATAACCATCACCATCACGATTTGGGAGTTCCATATTCACTACCTTTCACATAAAGTTAATATTAGGAGATGACTATATATTGCCTGACAAAATCAGTCAAGCATTATGCGCTATGCCTCACCGTTATTCGCTGGGCCAGTAATCTGTGGCGATACCCTCGCCCAGATCAGCATCGATCAGGCGGCGGCGCACCTCAAGCAGGCGTTCGATCAGCGCGGGCTCAAAGCCGGCATATGCTGCTGCATCGGGTTTGCGACTCACCACCACACCCAGCAACTCGGTAATCGCATTGCCTATGGAGTTCTGGCTGATGGTCACGATCAGCCTGCCCGCATCATTGCGATAGATCAGTTGCTTGAATGCGGGCTGCCAGCGTATCGCGCTTGCATACTTCACATCCGCGATACAGTGGTTGCGCACCTTCTTCGCTGTCTTCATGAAATCATTGTTGAACAGCAGCACGCTCTCCACCTGTTCCGGGAAATAAACATCCGGCAGCATGGGCGCGTTATGCGTGGAAACTTGCGAGAAGAAAGTGCGATAAAAATCAATAAAACCCTTCAGCACCTCATCGTATTCCCGCCAGAAAGATACATCTCTGAGCGCATCTGCCCCGCCCTGCACTTCCCAACTGGGCAATCCCTGCGGATAGCCGGTCAGGCCGATGCGGGCATCGTCCCCGCTCACCGGCTTGAGGATTTTCAGATTCAGCGCCCTGGAAAAAAATTCGCGATACACATCGCGCATATAGGCCTGAAACAGGCTGTGCTGACCGCCATCGGTCAGATTGGGGTTGTTGCTGTCGGCCAGCTGGGCGTCGCGCAACTGTTGTTTGGGAAAAACCACAAAATGGTTATGCAGCATGCGTATGCTGGGCACCCCCGGTGAAGTCAGCGGCCAGGTCGCATCCAGACTCGCCTCGCCCGCCAGAATCAGCGCCTCGTCCGGGTCGGGATACTGCTCCAGCATGTAATCGATGATGATCTGATTCATCCTGTTCCAGACATGCTTCACATTGTCCGCAACCTGCGTGCGCCGTACCGGTCGACCCAGTGGGTTGAGTATCGTCCTGGAGGTGTTGTAAATGATCGAACAATCAAACTCGGTGCTGTGCCCCAGCGCCTTGCGATAGAGCAACAGATTCTCCGGATTAATCAGCAAACCGTTGTTATTCACCAGATCGTTAAGATTTTCCGTGCTGTTGAAAAACTCGTTGTGCTTCATCCCCTCCGGCACCTCCAGCGGGATGGGCCTGAAAGGCGTTAAAACTTCGCGCGGCCCGGTTTGATCCTGTTGCTTGCTCATCTGCTTCTCCTTGCACGACTGCACGGTAAATTTTCCTGGCCGTTCTGCAATATTCACGGCCAGATTTTCAAAACGCATCTGTACACTCGCGTGCCGGGCGGACTGCATATTACCCCGCCGCATCCTTGACGAATTGTACGCTGCTGCCGTCAATGAGGTGCACAGGTCATTCTTGAATGTTATTCAGCAACCAGAACAGCCTGCCAGGGAATAGTCAGCCGCGCTTCCGTGCCGCCCCCCTCGCGTGGCAACAGCTCTATTTTCCAGCCGTTTATATCAGCCAATTGGCGCGCAATCGCCAGTCCCAACCCGCTGCCGCCGGTAGCGCTGTTGCGCGATGATTCGAGCCGGTAAAAGGGCTGAAATACGTGCTCCACCTGCTCGGCGGGAATGCCTGCGCCCCGGTCGAGCACCCGGATGACGGTGATTTTGTCTGCGCAGTCACATTCAATTTCCACCGCCTTGTCTGCGCCGTAGCGCACCGCGTTACCGATAAGGTTAGCCAATATGCGCCGCAAGGCCATGTGGCCGACAGTGCGCAGGCAGTTGCCTTGCGGCCGGAAGCTAATTTCCGCCCCCCCGCTTCCGGCATTGTCGACCAGTTCCTGCAACATCTGATTAAGATCGTTTTCCTGTGCTGCCTCCTTTTCCAGCCCTCGACTGAACGCGAGAAACTCACCGATGAGGCGGTTCATTTCCTCCAGATCATTTTGTAGCCGTGCGATGATTTTCGGATTAGCATTTTCCGGCAACATTTCCATGGCCAGACGCATACGCGCCAGCGGCGTGCGCAGATCGTGGGAGATACCCGCCAGCAGAGTGGTGCGGTTGGCGAGCAGCTCCTGCACCTGCAACACCATCTGATTAAAGGCGCGCGCCAGATTGGCCAGCTCCTCGGGCCCGCTTTCCGGCAGCGCTTCCGGAATATTACCTTGTCCGACGTGTCTCGCCGCTTCTGAAAGCCGCTCCAGCGGGCGGGTAATGCGCCGCGCCAGAATGACGGCAGTGATCAGCGTGAGCGCAATGGTCGCAGCCAATACCAGCAGCAGCGCGAGTGGCGGCTGTATGCCCAGTTGATCGCGAGGAAAACCGATGCGTATCAGTTTCCCGCCGGCATGGATTTCCGCCCAGAACCAGGTCTGTTCCCATTCCGTAGTTTTTATGCGGATACTTTCCCCGGTACGCGCTTCCAGGGCATTTTCGAGCAGGCTCAGATAGGGAAAATAGCGCTCGTCATCCGGCAGAATTGTGGTGGTATCGAATAGCCAGAGGTGATGTTTTTTGGCCAGTTCCAGACCAAAATCTGCACGCGTTTGCGGAGGCAATTCCACCCAGGTCTGTGCCGACAGCACCATGAGAGCGGCGAGATCGTCCGCTGAGCGTCTGGCCATGGGCAACATGACGAAGTACGCAGTAACAGCGAGCGTGATGAGCTGAAAGACGATCAAAGCGAGCGCCACCGTGGTGGCTGTGCTGTGAAACAGGCTATGGTTCTTGCGACCCAAAAACATCATCCAGCCTTATTTCCTGGGGAAAACAGATAGCCTTCTCCCCATACGGTGCGCACATACACCGGCGCGGATGGGTCATTTTCGATCTTGCGCCGCAATCGCGTCACCCTGACATCGATGCTGCGGTCAAACGGTGTGCGCTCATAACCTTTGAGCTTGTCCATAAGACTGTCGCGGCTCAACACATGATTGGGATGCTCGGCAAAAACACGCAGCAGGTTGAATTCCCCCGCGGTCAGGACGACTTCTGCCTCATCACGAAACAGACTGCGGCTATGCAGCGCCAGACGGTAAGGCCCAAAACAAAAAATACCTTGCGCCGATTCGTCCGTTCGGGTATCGCCGCCTTCTCTGCGCCGCAGCACAGAGCGAATGCGCGCCAGAAGTTCACGCGGATTGAACGGCTTGGCGAGGTAGTCGTCCGCCCCGACCTCCAAGCCGATAATACGGTCAATATCCTCGCCGCGCGCCGACAGCATGATAATTGGCTGATCGCCCCGCACTCGTAATTTGCGCGCCAGCGTCAGTCCGTCCTCCCCCGGCAACATCAGGTCGAGAATAACCAGATCCGCCGCATGTTCCGCAAGATGTCGTTCCATGGCAGACCCGTCAGCGACGGCATCGACGCTGTAGCCCTGCTCAGAGAGATACTGCTGCAGCAATTCGCGCAGGCCGATATCGTCATCCACCACCAGAATATGTTTATTGCTCATGTTTTTCACTATACAGCAGAGTGCTTTTCACTGTAACGGGCGACAAGCCTCCGGTAACACATCGTAACAATTTGCAGCAACACAGAAATCGTTGCGCAACGCTTCCCCGTCATTATGCACACATCAGTAACGCGACCTGATGACGACAAAATAACTTGAACTTAACCAACAGGAGTACAGGATGAATACCAGAAACTTTCTTTACAACGCTGCGCTTATTTTCGGCCTTGCCGTTGCCGGCCCGAGTTTTGCGGACGAACCCGTCAATGCAGATCCAACAATCATGACCCAGCAGGAGCGCGAAACCTATCGCACCGAAAGGCAGTCCAGTATGACCCCGGAGCAGCGCGCTGAAAAACAAGCCTCACGAAGCCAGAATGGTGGTGGTCAGGGACAAGGCAGCATGTCACGCGATGGTTCCGGATCGGGCGGTCAATATGGTCGCAACGGCGGTGGTGGCGGGCACGGCAGGGGTGGACGCTGATCCCTGAACAAACCTACTGCAACTGAAATTGCAGCGATATAAACACTAAGCTGTTTTCCTCGTAATGACCTCATTATGAGGAAAACAGTCCGGAGTTTAGCTGCCAGGCAATTGATTACACCCGGCATAAAAATATGAATTTTTTAACCCTTACCACCCCGCTCATCCTTGTGCTGTCCATCTCCACGGCTGTGGCGCAGGAATTCACGATCCCGGACCGGGAACAGCTGCAGAGCATGAGCCATGAGGAATATGACGCATACCGCGAACAGATGCGTGACCGTATGGATGGATTGAGTCCGGCGGAGCGTGATCTGATACGCCCATCCGGCACCAGTGAGCGCGAGCAGACAGAAAAACGGGGTGCAAATAGCAGCTATGGGCAAGGCTACATCTCCCGCAAAAGGCAAAATAACGTGCGCGGCGGATCGGGCCTCAACACAGGCAGGCAGCAAAGCGGCGCATACGGCAGAGGAAGTGCCGGACGCCGCTGATGCAAGAGACAAAGAATGCGCTGCGCGTGCTGGCCGCGCCGGACAATATTGCAAAAAAGGAAACCTGACATGTGCCAACTTAAACCAGGCAACATCAACATCGCCGAATTGCGGCAGGCTGCCATTGATGCCGCTGTGGAGCTGGACTGGACAAAAAACGAGCCTACGGTATCTCAAGAAACACGAGCAAGGGCACAGCACATCGTTAAGCGCGTGTTTGTTGCCTGTAAAGCGCTGGACGCTAAGGCTCTGGCATGATTTCCGGCAAAATAACGAGTGCCATTATGGCAGGAATGATTTCCGCTGCTGGCCTGGCCGTTGCCGGCGAGGACAGGTCTGCCCCGTCCGCGGGCTTGCATGGCAACATCGGTATGGGGATGAACGTGATACCGGAATATGAAGGTTCTGGGGGCAGTAAGACGAGAGTCATGCCGGTCATCAATCTCTACTATGGTGATCTCCTGTTTCTCACCCGCATGACTGCTGGTGCCAATCTCTTGCAGTACCAAACTGTGCAAGGCGTGTCCATCACGGCCGGGCCACTCCTGGCTCTGCGCAGTGGCCGCAATCAGGATGCCAATGACGCGTTGAATGGCCTGGGCGATATTGGCTGGAGTCTGGATACGGGCGGCTTTGTTCGCTTCCGCAAGCAAAACTGGCAGGCATCAGTCGATATCAGACAGAATCTCAGCGACACTGCCCAGGGTGCGACAGTGAACTTCAGCACGGGCATGGGCCTGCCCCTCAGTACCAATCTGCGCCTTCGCCCCGGTCTTGAAGCCACTTGGGCATCATCGGGTTACATGAAAACTTTTTTCGGTATTGACGCCCTGCAATCGGCGCAATCGGGCCTCGCCCGGTATGAAGCAGGATCGGGCTTCAAACATGCCGGTGCAAGCCTTATGGCTGATTATTCGATCAACCACGAATGGGCAGGTTTTGCCTCTCTCCGTTACAAACGCCTGCTGGGTGACGCGTCCAACAGCCCCATCGTCGCCAATCTCGGCAGCAAAGATCAACTGTCGGCAGGCATCGGCATCAAATACAGCTTCTGACGGAGCTCTTTATTCACAGATAGATGCACGGGCATGCCGCCATGCCTGGTTTGGTTTAAATCGTGTCCCGGCGGCGGGATACGCCAACATTACAGGGAGTACGATTATGAGCAGCGCAATCGGTGGTGCCGGAGGATGTTCTTCGATGGGTGGAATGAGCGGTATGCAACGACCGGATACGTCAAAAATGGTCGACAATTTATTTTCCAGGCTGGATACCAAAGGCCAGGGATATATCGAGAAGAGCGATTTTCAGGGTGCATTTGATAAAGTTGCTTCGAAAACCGCCAGTGCGGACGATGTCTTCAAGGCGCTGGATGGCAATGATGACGGCAAAATCACCAAGCAGGAAATGTCCGACAGTGTCACAAAACTTGCCGACCAGCTTGTCAGCCAATTGCAAAGTATGCGGATGAGCGGCGGTGGGGGTATGGGCGGGGTCGGCATGCCCAAAAACGATATCAGCAGCATGGCAGACAGCGGCGCATCGCAAAAACTGGACGACCTGGCTCAGAATTTTGATGTGGCAGACACCAACAAGGATGGAGCTATCAGTGCACAGGAACTGATGGCTTATCAGGCTTCGAATTCAGCCACCTCATCCACCAACGGCGATGCCCAGGTAATGGCTAGAATCATGGATCTGATGGCAACGTATGGCGTCTCCGGCCAAGACGGGCAAACCAGCGGCAGCACCATTTCAACGGCAGTTTAAGCCAGCGGAGGGTGGCGCAAATTTCGCCCCCTCCGCTGCTCCGTTTATTGAATAGACCAGACAAAATTATTTATCCGAGGATAACCTGACATGCAAAAAAATCGCCATTTCATCTTCAATCTTTTCGCTTCTTCCTCAATGCTATTCATCGTATCCGGCGCGCAGGCGGGTGAACCGCTCGCCTTGCAGCAGGTCATGAGAGACCTGGGTAAAAATATGCAGGTCATCACTGACGGCATTTCCCGTGGCGACTGGGAACAGGTGGCAAAAACCGCGCCGCTGATCGCCGATCATCCCCAGCCGCCCTTCTCCGAAAAGCTGCGCATCATGAGCTTCATGGGCACCAATATGGGTAAATTCAAGGCTCATGACGGCGAAACCCACGAGCAGGCGCTGGCGGTGGGCAAGGCTGCGAACGCCAAAGACGGACAGAGCGTAATTCTTGCTTTCCAGCAACTCCAGACCAGCTGCTATAGTTGCCACAGCGAATTCCGCAAACCCTTCATCGAACATTTTTATGGTCAGAAAGAGGCTGCTTTATGATGCGATTCAATTACAGCCTTAACATTACGGGAGTCCTTTCATGAATATACGCTCACAACAGCGCAGCGCCCTTACCGGAGCGATTTCTCTGGTTGCAGTCGGTTTCGGCTTGCTGACCATCAAGGAAGGCGGCACCATCCTGTTTGGCGACGAAGCGGCGCGCGCTACCGCTGGCCACTATGTACCGTTCGTGCTCTGGTTTAATTTTGTAGCGGGCTTTGCCTATGTTGCCACAGCCC
>Ga0209231_1000724_pt1 | contig 16060 bp, 10 predicted proteins | sample Deesub45470m_DNA_FD_188086 | JGI IMG/M metagenome (GOLD analysis project Ga0209231, IMG submission 188086) | Deep subsurface microbial communities from North Pacific Ocean - 450_OLKR46/470m Metagenome (SPAdes) (version 2) | ecosystem: Environmental > Terrestrial > Deep subsurface > Unclassified ... | reverse complement strand
GATCTCACTAAAGACGAATTTGAGAATTTAAAACAACAATTAAACCATGTACATCACTATAACACCTCAAAAACTGGGCGCTAGTTACTCACAAAGTGTGGCTGATTTTGTTGCTTATCTGGAAAAAGAAAATGAGGACAGATCTTTGGAAGACATGGATCACTTTTTCAACCAGTACGATGAAGAAATCTCAAATACCGAAGTTGTTCGGGAGATTGACAAGAACACGGCCAAACTCAAAAAGACTGAACCGAAGTTTTATTCTATCACCGTTAATCCAAGTGCCCATGAACTAAAGCGGTTACAAAACCATAGCGATGAACTAAAACAATATACCAGAGCCTTGATGGTCGAGTATGCCAAAGCTTTTAACCGGGAGATCGAGGGCAGACCTGTCACGGTGGATGACATAAAATATTATGCCAAAATAGAATACCAACGTACCTATAAAGGCACGGACAAAGCAATTCAGGAAAATGCCCCTTATCAGGGTAAAATTTTGCGTTTGAAAAATGAAATCCAACAAATAAAAAATGGAAAACTGCAAGGGAATGTAGCGGCAAAGGAAAAACAGATCAAACAACTTGAAAAAGATGCTCCCCACAAATTAAACGGAAAGATGATAAAACAGGGCATGCCAAAAGAAGGTGCCCAATCCCATATCCATATCATCGTCAGTCGAAAAGATGTCTCGAATACCTATAGCCTCTCTCCGGGAAGTAAGTACAAGGCTTCTGAAGTGGCGATGCATGGCAACATGGTAAAGCGGGGATTCAACCGGGATCAGTTCTTTTCGGCATCGGAAAGATCCTTTGACAGACTTTTTGGATACAAACGCAATTATGTGGAAACCTATAACGCCAGAAAGACACTGATAAGCAACCCAAAAGCCTATTATGCGAGTATTATGGGATTGCCAACCAATCAGCGTGCCATAGCCTTTAAGTTTATCAGCAAAACGGGCATAAATACTACCTTGATGAACATCCCCACCAATAAGGTACAGTTGGTGCTTAAGGCGATCAAACAGTTAAAGCGGGGTATTGTCAAGGCTATTGAATCAAGTTCCATTGGGATATGATGACAAACACGTTTCTTATTTTATTGGTCAATATAGGGTTGACCTTCCTGTTTTATATCAACTATAAATATATAAAAAGGGCCTTTGTGATGAACATTCTTCTAATAACCATATTGAGTTGGATGTTTTGGAACTTAAACCCCAAAGATCTTATATCCTATCTGCTGGTTATGGGAATACCGGCATTGTTTCTCAATACGGTTCTATATGCATTTATGGATAAGGACCATCAGTCTCAGGCAGACAAAAAATATCAGGTTCACTTTAAATTAAAACATGGCAAGTTTAAAATTGACAATATAAAACGTGGCGCTTCTATCATAGGGTCTGCAGGCAGCGGCAAAACAGAAAGTGTCATCTATAATTTTCTGCAACACTTCAGTGCACATGCGTTCTGTGGGATGCTGCATGATTATAAGGATTTTGAGCTTACAGAAATCGCTTATCCATTATTCAAAAAAGCAGAAATACCATTCTATACCATAGCATTTGATGAGATCCACTATCGGGTCAATCCCATTGCTGCGCAATACCTTCCCAATGAAGAAAGTGTCAATGCCTTGTCTAAAGTCCTTATCGAAAACCTTTTGGAACAAAATCTGTCTGAAGCCCAGGGAAGCACCAAGTTTTTTACCGATGCCGTGGAGGGTTTATTGAGCGGACTTATTTGGAAGCTAAAAACAAGCCATCCAAATTACTGTACCTTACCGCATGTCATTGCGCTGTTTCAATCCATAACAACCAAGAAACTGATTGCCTTTTTAAGTTCCGATCTGACATCAAGAGCCATGGCAAGTGCTTTTATCAACGGAATTGAGTCCGAAAAGCAGACTGCCGGAGTAAAAAGCACCTTGGCCAATGCCTTTAAGAAAATAAGTTCCAAAAAGATCTTTATGGTGCTTTCCAAAGATGAGGTGCCGTTTGACATTAACAGCAAAAGCCATCAGTCCGTGGTTTCTATTGTCAACAACCCGAAATATGAAACGGTATATGCGCCCATAATAGCAACCATTATGCATACCATGATTAAGCAAATGAGTGTACGGCACCAACAACGGGCATTTATTTTAATGGAAGAGGCCTCGACCATTAAGCTCTTAAATATGCACCGTATTCCTGCCACATTGAGAAGCTATGATATAGCCACCGTTTATGTGATGCAGGACAAGATCCAGAATGACTTGCTCTATGGGGACAAGGCCAGCAGGGCTATTTTGAGCAATTTATCTTATCAGTTTTTTGGTAAGGTCAATGACCCTGATACTGCTAAATACTACGAGCGTTTTTTTGAGATCGTGAAAATGCCCACCACCAGTGTCAGCCAAGGGCACAACCTGAATTTTGATACCAGGATCACCAAAGGTGAGAAGGAAGTTTCAAAGCGCAGGGCCGATGTGTTCTTTAGATTGAAACTCGGCGAGTTCATCACCTTTGCAGATGGTAAGGATCAAAAAGTACAATTCAAATTACAGGCCATTCAAAAAGAAATACCAAAACCAATGAACCATTATACCGATGAGGATATAGAAATGAATTTTTTACGAATTCATCGCGAGGTACAGTCTTTATTTGGAAAATAGCAGGGTATTTAGAACTCTAAAAAAACCATTTTTTAAGGAGGCTAATTCCTGTAAATACCTTGTTCTTTATTTTTAAGGAAATTGAACAGGATAAACAATATAAGTTCATCATCATTTTTAAAATGTTCACGTATTTTCTGAAAAGCCAAGCCCATTTGATTTTCTACGGTCTTTTTGGAAATATGAAGATAATCCGCTATTTCCTGGTATTTCAAACCTTCAAATTTATTCAATTTCAAAACCTCTTTGCAACGTGGCGGCAATTGCTCAATGATGGTATGCAATTTATCTATACGTGTTTGTAAATGATCTGAAGGGGTCTCTTCAAACTGTTCCTGTAAGGCACGATGCTTCAAATTGGCAATAATTTCCATACGGGTATTACTTCGTCTGTAATAATCTATAAATAAATTGTGGCCTATCGAAAATAAATACTGCTTTGGTGTTTGGTTAACGTTAAGGGTTTTCCGTTTCTCCCAGAATTTCAAAAAAGCTTGTTGCGTTAAATCTTGCGCTTGCGCATGGTCGCGTGTTAAGATGGTAAGGTAGGCCAATAAAGGCCGGTACTCGGTCTCAAACAATTGTTTAAAGGCCTGTTCATCCCCTTGTTGCAATTTTATGTTAAAGCTTATATGTTCCATGGATTGTATTAATTGCAATGAATCCCTCATCAATGGGTAAATATATAAAATAATGTTAAATAACATTTTTATAGCTTGAAATATAACCGGGAGTAACTAATCAGTGTTTTAAAGTACTTAAAGTTAAAAAAACAGCATTGTTGGTGTAAACTCAAAACCAATTAACTTAAAGGACTGATTACTTACAACTAAAAATATTTCATAAATTTCCGGTATTTGTTATAAAATACGATACTTTTTAATATTTTATGTAATTTCAATGCATTGTTTTTCAGTAATTTAAAATAATTTTATTTTTAAATAAAAAAATAAAATTTCACATGGGGGTTTTTTTAAACCTATTCGTAAGTGGGGTATAAAGGAAGATTGTATGAATAACTACATTAAAACATTGGTTTATAAATTATTGGAGAATACCATTGATGATTCCGAATTGGCATCGCTGCAACTATGGCTCCAGGATTCCAAGAATTTCGGGATTTTTAAAACGTATGTTGAAGCTGATTATAATTTAAACCTGTTGTATCGCCATACGGAACAAGGCATAGCCTACCAAAAGCTATTGGTCGATATAGCAAATCAAAAAAAACTTGTAAAGCGCTTGAGACTAAACAGGATAAAATATGCAGCAGCCATTTTAGTGGGTGTATTGGCAGGTACTTATATGTTTAAGGATGCAATATTCAACACGCCAAAACAAGAAATCCCTATCATCGTCAATAACCAAATCCAACCTGGCACTGATAAAGCAACTTTAACGCTTGAAACCGGAGAAACAATCACTCTGGAAAAAGGAACATCCATCCAAACACAAAATGCTTCAAGCAACGGAGAGCAAATAGTTTATCAGCAACAGTCGTCATCCCGAGCGCAGTCGATGGACAATATTTTAACCATCCCAAGAGGCGGCCAATTCCAATTAACCCTTTCAGACGGCACCAAAGTATGGCTGAATTCCGAAACCCAACTAAAATACCCGGTAAGTTTTACCGACGGCAAAAGCCGTCAGGTAGAACTTGTTTATGGCGAGGCTTATTTCGACGTCTCACCAAGCACAGAACACAAGGGGTCAAACTTTAAAGTGTTTAATCAAAATCAGGAAGTTGAAGTGTTGGGTACCGAGTTTAACATTAAGGCCTATAAAGACGAAACTCATATTTACACCACGTTGGCGGAAGGAAAAGTGGCGGTACACTCTCAAAATAAAACATATTATTTAAATCCGGGACAGCAATCGGATTTGGATGAGCATATGTCAAGTTTAAAGATATCAAATGTAGATGTTAAAACCGAAACTTCGTGGAAAGATGGTGTATTTAGATTTAAAGACGGATCGCTGAAAGAGATTATGAAAGTTTTGTCCAGATGGTATGATATGGAGGTGATTTTTGAAAATAAGGATATTGAAAATGTGAAATTTAAAGGAATTTTGAGTAAAAATCAAAGTATCGAGGAAATCTTATCAGCCATCAAATCTGTATCCATTAAGGATTATGAAATACATGGGAAAACGATCATATTGAAATAATTTAAGATGTATGATTTTGATTTTTGATGGATAAAGACGGAAGACTGATACGGAAGTCCGAAGTTAAACGAATCAAACTCCCCTCTTGGGAGTGCCTGCCCCGCCTTTTTGCGGGAGGCTGGGGGTGTGTTGAGAGGGTTTCTGGGTGTGTAGAAAACATGAATAAGAAATAAAATTAGTAATCACTAACTAACCAATAAAAACTGAAACGCCTATGACATGAAATAACAAAAATCTCATTGAAGGAAGAAATCTCATTCGATTCATGAGATCCCGCATGGGCGGGATTAGTTCGACTTACCACGCTGAAAGCGTGGAGTCTCACTAAAAAGTGAAAGGGAGAAAAGTTTAGCCGTCGAAAGTAAAACTATATCCCCCTTTTTTTAAAATTATTAATTAATTAAAAGTTTAACTAACTAATAACATTACAAATTTATGGAAATTAAATTAACTAATGTCGTATTTCCTAACAGAAAACGGCTTTTAATGATTATGATGAAAACGCTCATTTTCTTGTGTTGTACTACTGTATTTAGTTTTACGCCATCCAATGTGTTATCTCAAAACTCTAAAATTAAAATTGAAGCAGATAAAACGTTAACCGTGGATGAAGTGTTTGATCTTATCATGGACCAAACGGATTACAGGTTCATTTATGAAAAAGGCATCTTTAAAAACTTTCCGAATGTAGCCGTGCATAAAGGAACAATCAGTACCAATAGTCTATTGGTAAAAAGTTTGGCAAATAAAAACTTGAATATCATTGTTACTGCCAACAACACCATCCTCATAAAGGAAGCCAAAACGGTACAGCAAATCCAAGTCTCAGGTAAAGTAACCGATGAAAAAGGGCTGTTGCTTCCTGGTGTTACCGTCCTTATAAAAGGCACTTCCAAAGGTACGGTTACCGATTTTGAGGGTAGTTATACAATTACAGTACCCAACCCTGAGAATGTGTTGTTATTTTCATATTTAGGATACGAAACACAAGAAATTCTTGTTGCCGGTAAAAGTATTATTAATGTGACGCTTAAGGAGCAGATAAGTGAATTGGAAGAAGTGACACTGAATTTCAATACGGGATATCAGCAATTGCCCAAAGAGCGGGCAACGGGAAGTTTTGTTCATATTGACAGTGCCCTGATTAACAGGCGTGTCGGGACAAATATTTTAGAAAGGCTGGAAGGTCTGACAAGCGGCCTTCTGTTTAACTCAAGAATTCAGGACGGGAATAATAATTCCAATATTACTATACGTGGACGTAGTACCATATTTGCCAATCCTAACCCATTAATTATAGTGGATAATTTTCCTTATGATGGTGATATTAACTCCATTAATCCTAATGATATTGAAGATATAACCATTTTAAAAGATGCTGCGGCGGCAAGTATATGGGGAGTTCGTGCAGGAAACGGAGTAATAGTAATAAGCACTAAAAAAGGAAGTCAAAATACAAAACCTTCCATCAGCATTAATTCAAATGTTACTTTAGGTCAAAAACCAGACGTTTACTATCCATCCCAGATATCATCTCCTGATTTTATAGGAGTGGAAAAGTTTCTCTTCGACCAGGGATTTTACGATAATGAGATTAGCAACGGGTATTCCGCAATATCCCCGGCAGTAGCACTAATGCAACAATTAAGGGAAGGCGGAATTTCGCAAAACGTCTATGATCGTGAAATAGCACTATTGGCCAGTTATGATGTACGGGATGACCTGAAAAAATATTTTTACAGAAGCAGTATTAACCAACAGCTCAATGTTAATATCAGTGGCGGGAATGATTACCAAAAGTATTTTATTTCGGGAGGATTTGACAAAAACCTTGACAACCTGTCCACGAATAGCTTTGAACGGGTAACCATCAATGCCAACAACACCTATAACCTGTTGAAAGACAAATTACAGGTGTTTACAGGAGTGTATTTCTCCCAGAATACCACAGGTAGTAATGCAGACACTTACAGGCCATACAGACCCTATGACCGTTTAGCAGACAATAATGGGAACCCTTTGCCGGTAACCGATTTCTTCAATCAAAACCTGAGGGCTTCTTATGTGGATACTGTCGGAAACGATAAATTATTGGATTGGCATTATTATCCCTTAAATGAACGTAACGAAAACCGTGAGGCTAAGCTAACAGGGTACCGGTTTCTCTCCGGAATCACCTATAACATTATGGACTACCTGAAACTTCAGGTTAATTATCAATACCAACAGGATGAAAAAAAAGATGTTATTAATCGGGATCAGAACTCATTTTACACCCGTAATTATATCAACAGGTTTTCATCAATCGATGAAACAGGTACGGTAAACCGAGTTGTGGCATTGGGGGCAATAGTTGACAGGTTTAATACCAGTATCCGTTCCCATTACGGAAGGATACAGCTTAGTTATGACCATGTAATCAATGAAAAACATGCCATAACCGCATTAGGTGGATTTGAGGTTAAGGACTATCAGGAAGATTATTTTGGGCAACGTTATTATGGCTATAACCCTGAACTGGCAACCAATAGTAATTCGCAGATCAACCCGATGGAATACTATAAGATTTACTATGATCCTTTTGGTTATTCTACCATTGCTACCAGCCCATCCGAATCAGGAGCAATAGACCGTTATCGCTCATGGTATTTCAATGCGGCCTATACCTTAAACAACTTGTATACTATCAGTGGAAGTGTAAGGAAAGACGAGACCAACCTGTTTGGGGTAAAAGCAAACCAGAAAGGTGTGCCTTTATGGTCTGCCGGAGCCAGCTGGAACATTGGAAAAGAAGCCTTTTATCATAGTGCCTTTCTTCCGAATTTGAAACTCAGGATGTCTTTTGGATATAACGGGAATGTTGATAAGACAACTTCTGCCTACTTAACTGCTCATGCTTTATTCTATAATAACTGGAATGTTAACTATAGTACTATTACAAACCCTCCTAACCCTTCTTTGGGATGGGAGAAAATTCAAAATGTTAACTTGGGGTTAGATTTCGCATTAAAAAATCATGTTGTTTCCGGTTCATTTGAATATTACCAAAAAAAGGGAACAGACTTAATGGGTAACAGCCCGATTGCACCACAGACGGGAGTTACCTATTATAGAGGGAACAATGCTGATAGTGAGATTAATGGATTTGATGCCACAATCAATTTTATAGCATTGAATAAAGGGGTTAAATGGGATATCGACTTCCTTTATAGCTATATGTCAAATAAAATTACTAAGTATAAAGCCTTGCAGGGAATCAATGGCACAATTGTAAATGGTAATTATAGAAATCCTTTAGAAGGCTATCCTTATTCTTCCGTTTTCGCCTTCAGATCTGCCGGATTGGATAGTGAGGGTAATCCACGAGGTTACCTAAACGGGGATATTAGTACGGAATATTCAGATATTTATAACTCAACCGATTCGGATGAATTGATCTTTAAGGGGTCTGCGGTCCCAACCTCTTTCGGTAGTCTGAGGAATAATTTACGATTTAAGGATTTCACTTTATCGGTCAATGTTATTTACAAGCTGGATTACTATTTCCGCAGGACAGGGGCATTTTCAGGAAGTAACTATAGCAATTATACGCAGGGCGATTTTGCAGACCGATGGCAAAATCCAGGCGATGAGTTAACAACCCGGGTTCCAGCCTTAGTATACCCACAGAATAACATGAGGGATCTCTTTTATTTAAGTTCGGAGGATGTAGTGGAAAAGGGTGACCATATCCGACTGCAGGATATAAGACTTAGTTATCAGCTTAATAAAAAGAACCTTAAATGGCTCCCTTTTCACACGCTTCAAATCTATAGCTATATCAATAATATAGGTATAATATGGCGGGCCAATAAAAAGGAAATTGATCCAGATGTCGGAACGCAGTTAATTCCGGCAGGGAGAACATTCGCATTTGGGGTAAACACAACTTTTTAAAAAATTCAGGACATGAAGAACTATACAAAAAATACAATATGGCTTATCTTTTCCCTTTTTCCTTTCATATACGGATGTAATGAGGATTTTCTGGAAGAAAAGCCTAGCACTGCCTTGCAGCAACCACATACTATTGCTGATTTTGAGCAACTTTTGAGCAATACCGATGTGTTCAACCAGACAAGTTCCCTGGTATTGGCTGCTTCGGATGAATACGAAATCCCTACTTATGAAGCCTATCTTGCCCTGACGCAACTAACGGCACGTAATTCCTATATCTGGGAAAAAGACCTGTATGGTGGGCAGGTAAATGTAGAACAGTGGAACCTTCCCTATACTGCTGTTTTTTATACCAACAGCGTACTGGAGGGATTGCAAACTTCAAATGATATAGGCACTACGGATTGGAATAAAATAAAGGGCTGGGCTTTATTTTCACGTGCCTACGCTTTCTATGACCTTGCTCAGAACTTTTGTGAAACCTATGATAGTGATACCGCCGGGAGTACTTTGGGAATTCCCATCAGGCTTACACCCGGTATTGATGAAATTGTGCAGCGATCGACATTGCAGGAAACTTATGATCAGATTCTCTCCGATTTGACACAAGCAGGTGATTTGCTGGATAACGATATCTCTGAAGCTTTTCGTTATCAGCCTTCAAAAGCTGCTGTGTACGCTTTTTTGGCAAGGGTTTATTTAAGCATGGGATTATATGTTGAAGCCGAAAATTATGCAGACCGCTGTTTGGATACCTATAACACGCTTATTGATTACAACACCATTTCGAAAACCGCTTCAACACCGTTTAGGGACTATAATGCAGAAAATATTTACTACAGTGAACAAACAAATAACCTGACCGCTGTTTCAGCATCCTTATCCAGTGCAAAATATACGGTAACACCTTCTGTTTTGTCAATGTACGATTCCAACGATTTGAGAAGGTCGCTTTATTTTTCTTTAGTGGCCAGTGGGAATACCATAAGAAAACGGTCTTATAGTGGGCGAGGACTACTCTTTACAGGCTTGGCTACGGATGAAGTGTACCTGGTAAAGGCAGAGTGTGCAGCACGAAGATCTGATTATCCTGTGGCATTGGAAACATTAAACACCCTGTTGGTGAATCGGTATACTACCGGGACATTTACTCCCCTGACGGTTGAAAACACCCCTGACGTTTTAGCAACCGTATTGGAAGAAAGACAAAAGGAATTGGTTTTTAGAGGACTGAGATGGTCCGACCTGAAACGGTATAATAAGGAAGGAGCAAATATTACGCTCACAAGGGTTTTGAACGGCGAGACCTATACGTTAGCCCCAAATGACCCAAGATATGTCTTTCCTATTCCTTCTGATGAAATAAGCTATAGCGGAATAGAACAAAACCCCAGGTAGATCCTAAAAATAAATAATGGCAGGAAAAATACCCGTCAATAAATTGTGACGGGTATTCACTCTTTTCCTGCTTTAAACAAATGCAGAATCGTTATTTAAGATGAAAACATATAAAAAATATTTTGTAGTAAAGCCAATTATACTTTTGGGCATTATAACCCTGTTACAGTTAATAGCCTGTAAAGAGGCAGTTTCAGATACGCCCATAAACAGGGACATTGTCATTTATGGCACTTTAGGTGAAAAGGTTAAAGCCTCAGATAGAGAAAAAATTGAAGAAAAAGTTTATGTTCTATCACAATTACGTACATATTACACGCAGCGTTGTAAAGTAGAATTTGAAAACAACAACTTTAATATTAGGATAAAACCCAAAGGTGATTTTAGTTTTGTTAGTTTGAGAAGCTTTCCCTCAAAAATTTTAAAAAAAGGTTCCTTTTTGATTGTGCCGGGGGATTCCATCCATATTGATATACTGGATAGTGAAAAATGTATAATTAGATCCAATAATCCTCAATTACTAGAGTGCCAGCTTGATTTAATGGAAGTGAAAAATATTAGTGAGTACACAAACCTAATAGCGGAGAACTCTTCTGCCATATCAAAACTCTCTGGTTATAAAGACGCTGCTTTTAACCGTTATGAAGAAATATTTTCCCATTACAAGGGTAAAGTAGCTCCCGAAGCTTTAAACCTTTTAAAAATTCATTACCAAACGCAACAAAACGAGATTTTTATGTTTTTGATGAATGGCTACGCTTTGTTTTCAAATAATGATACCCTTCAAAATGAAGCAAAAATCAGGTTTATCAAGGATTTTGAAAAATTAGAGGTCATTTCAGATACCCTTCAGATTAGGTACTCCATCAACTATGCTAGCTACCTGTTAAGGTTTATACGCAACTATCATGACCTTATTAGCCCTTTAGCTGATCAGGAACAGAGATTTGCAAAAATTTACAACAGTGTAGATAAAAACTATCAAGGGCTGTTAAGGGAAAAGCTGCTAACAGTTTTGTCTATTAGGTATATGAAATCCAGTAAGGATTCCTATACCTACCTGAGCCGTAGCTACGCTTCTGTAAAAGATTCTGATTACCGTGAAATATTAACGGCTATAAAAGAAGCGAAAAAATCAGGCAAAAAGGTATTTCCCTTTGCTCTTCCAGACGTAAACGGTAAAGTCTATACCCCCGAAGATTTTAAAGGAAAAGTAGTGGTATGTAAGCTTTGGTTTACCGGTTGTGGAGGTTGTACCTATCTGCACAAAGTATTAAAACCCTGGAAGCTAAAATATAAGGATAACAAGGAGGTGGAATTTATCAGCATTAATGTTAACAACAAAAAGGAACAATGGGAAAAGGGGCTGCAGTCCGGAATCTATTGTTCACCAGATGAGATTAACCTGTCTACTTTCGGGGAAGGGTTTGATCACCCGATGCTAGAATATTACAATTTTGTGGGTTACCCACAAGTTTTGGTGTTTGATAAAAACGGAAACCTGATCTCTGCAAATCCAGCAGTAGGCGCTAATTATGAAGTCTTGAAATCAGAACTTGATAAAATGATTCTTGAGAATTTATAAAAACAGGCTCCGGTTTTGTCGGAGCCTGTTGGTTTACAGGTTTTCATTCCAAATCTGTTTGGCAGAAGATTCTACTCCTCCAGGAGGTCTGCTGGAATAGTTAAAGGAAGGTACACCGGGATCATTGGCGTATGTAATAGTACATGCGTTACTAACTGGTTGATCCTCATCACCCGGTGGAGCGGAAATGTTTTCCGTACCCGTTATGAATGAAGTTTCAATCATAATGGCCGACGGAGCAACCTAAAGAACTTCGCGGTTGGTTGATTGTTGATCTTAATTTGAAATAAAAATTTAAATAAATGAAAAAACAACCCATTAATGAAAAACTGATGTACCTATTGGCGATGATAGTCATGGCCATCATATATTATTTCACTACAAAGTATGCAAAATTATAAATCCTGACTCAATCATATTTCATTGTTTTTTTGTTTGAATTAATTACACTGCTAACAATATATTGAGAAGGTGCACGGGCAACCATTTTCACGGAATGGTTGCCCCGTGTTTAAAAAAAAATTGTTATTTCCAATGAAACGCACCGATTCTATGATAATCCTTGCATTTTTGTTTCCTGCTGTCGGGATACATAAAACCATAGCCACTGTGCATTGGGAATTTTCAGCCAAGAAAATTGGGCATTTCACCTATGAAATCTCTGTCACGGCAATTATAGAAAAACCGTGGCACATCTATTCCCAGTATTTGGACGAAGAAAACCCGCTTCAAACAAGCATCCATTTTATGGATAACCCGAACCCTATGAATATATCGAATCAATTTGTGCCAATGATATCGGTTTGTTAGTGCCAGTGATATCGGTTTGAATTGTGCCACTTTTAAAAGATCAAGTGCACCCGTTATTCCACTATTTTTAACCGGCGTTGCCAAATACTGATGCTTTACAATGAGGGGTCAGCTTACTCCGGAATATCCACCCGAATTTCACATTATAAATTCGGAAATCCATCATTAAAAAAACAGCAACAAAACAAACAATAATTTCATCAGAAAAAAAGTAAAAAATACAATGGTGGATTCAGTAATCAAATATTATTCAAACGGCTTATCTCTTTAAAAGTAAAAACTTACCAACTAGTTTAAGCATAATAATTACCTACCCTTTCATTTTAAAAAATAATTCTAAAAAACATTGTCTTATTAAACATAAATAATTAAGTTTGTATTTGCATAAGGGGTTGAAATTAAACCCCTATCGCAATCAGCAACTAAATAATGGCAGAGCAATATAAATATTTAGACGCATTCATAGACCAACAAAGGGCAAATGGTAAATATACGTTTACCATAGAAGGTTTGAATAGTCAATTAGATGTTTCAGAGAATGCTTTAAAGAAATCGTTGCAAAGACTTAAAAGCCAAGAAGCAGTAGTAATGGTACGCAAAGGTTTTTATGTGATTGTGCCACCAGAATACAGAGCCAAAGGAATTATCCCAACTAGTTTTTATGTAAATGACTTGATGAAGTTCTTAAACCGAGATTATTATGTTGGCTTATTAAATGCTGCAGCTTATCATGGAGCCGCTCATCAGCAGCCCCAAGGTTTTTCTATTATCACAGAAGGAATTGCTTTAAGGTCAATTAAAAACGATAAGGTGAGTATTAACTTTTACATCAAAAAAGCGTGGAATAAAAATGATGTTATAAAAAAGAAAGTAGATACTGGCTATATAAATATTTCATCTCCTGAATTGACTGCTTTAGATTTAGTAAACTATTACAATGAAGTGGGCGGCTTTAATAGGGTAGCCACTGTTATAGAAGAATTAAGAGAAGTCATAAAAGCAGATAAATTAATTGTCGTTGCTAAACAATATGAAGACGTTGTAGTTATTCAACGCTTGGGATATTTATTAGATTGTGTTTTAGAAGAAAAAGAGTTAAGCAATATCTTATTCACGTATCTTGAATCTACAGCGTTTTATCCTACTTTGTTGCGTCCTCAAAGAAAAAAACCAGACAACATGATCACTGGTAACAAATGGAAAATTGTACCTAATATAGAAATAGAAGCAGATATATGATTCCACAGTCGTACATAACCGCTTGGCGAAAGCAAGCTCCTTGGCAGGAAAACTATCAGGTAGAACAAGATTTAATTATTCAACGTGCACTAATTGCATTGTTCAGTGACGAATTTATAAAAGAACGCTTAGCTTTTCGTGGCGGTACAGCTTTGCATAAATTATTTTTGGCTCCTGCGGCAAGGTATTCGGAAGACATTGATTTAGTGCAAGTAAAACCGGAACCATTTGGAGCAATTATCGATAGAATACGCGAACAACTTGCTTTTTTAGGGAAACCTCGCATCAAGCAAAAAGAACATAACAATACCATCGTGTACAGTATTCAGTCCGAAGAGGATGTACCAATAAAACTAAAAATTGAAGTCAATACGAGGGAGCATTTTTCTGTGTATGGCTTACAAGATATTCCGGTAAAGTTAGATTCCGAATGGGATAACGGAGCAGCTCTTGTACCTACTTATGGTTTAGATGAATTATTAGCTACAAAACTTAGAGCACTGTACCAACGAAAAAAAGGAAGAGATCTATTCGATTTGTGGTATGCTTTGAATAATGCCGAAGTAAATCCAAAAAATGTGATAGAAGCATTCAAACATTATATGAAAGAAGAAGGAAATGAAGTAACCCAAAAGGAATTTTTAGATAACATGGATAAGAAAATTGAAGATGCCGATTTTATGGGAGATATGAACGGATTGCTTCGAAGTGGAATTTCATACAATATAAACGAAGCATACGAATTTGTAAAAATAAATCTTTTGGAAAAGATTTAAAATGAAAGAGCAACAAGAAAAATATAATTTGCCTAAAGGTTGGGTTTGGACGAAAATAGAAGACATTTCTTTAAGGATACACTATGGATATACTGCTAGTGCTACTCAAAATAATACTGGAATAAAACTTTTGAGGATTACAGATATACAAGATAATAAAGTTAACTGGGGAAATGTGCCTTTCTGTGAAATCCAACCTAATGATATTGAAAAATTCGAGTTAAAAGAAAACGATATTGTTTTTGCTAGAACAGGGGCTACTGTTGGTAAGAGTTTTTTGATTCCTAAAAATATACCTAAAGCTGTATTCGCTTCATATTTAATACGTATAGACCTCTCAAAACAAGTAAGTTCAAAATACATATATTATTTCTTTCAAAGTGCAAACTATTGGAGACAAATTAGCACAAAGGCTATTGGAAGCGGACAACCTAATGTTAATGCGAATTCACTTTCTAATATTACGCTTCCTCTATGTAATATTAATGAGCAAAATAAGGTTATCTTAAAACTTGAAGAAATATTAAGTAGTCTTGAAAAAAGTAAGGAACAGTTAGAAAATTCATTAAATCAATTAGGCTTTTATAAGCAATCAATTCTAAAACAGGCATTTGAAGGAAAATTAACAGAAGAATGGAGAAAGAATCAAAATGATTTAAAAACACCACAACAAATTGTAAATGATATTAATGCATATTGGGAAAAACAGTATAAAAAAGAATTGAGAGATTTTAATGCGGAAAAAGATAAATTAAAACCTAAAAAACCTAAAAAAATACTAATCTCATCAGAAGCTAAAGCATTAGCAAAATTAAAGCTCCCTAATGAATGGCTATATATTCAACTGAAAGATGTTTGTCATGCTGTAGACCGTGTTAGTTCAAAAGAAAGAAAAAGTGAGGATACGTTTATTTATCTGGACATTGGAGGTATTAATAACAATAAAAATATAATTGAAACTTGCAAAGAGTTTCAATGGAAAGATGCTCCGTCAAGGGCTCAATATATTATTAAAGTAAATGACATTCTGTTTTCCACCGTAAGAACCTATTTAAAAAATATTGCCATGATTGAAGAAGAAAAATTCAATCATCAAATAGCAAGTTCGGGTTTTGCAGTAATAAGAGCTCTTGAAAACTTTATAAGTCCAAAGTATATTTTTAAATATATTGTTTCGGATGGTTTTATCCAACCGTTAAATGAATTACAATCAGGCTCTTCTTATCCGGCGGTTAGGAATAGTGATGTATTTGATCAGTTCATTCCAATTTGCTCTAAAGAGGAGCAAAATATCATTTCTGAAGAACTTGATAGACAATTTTCAATTATTAATCACTTTGAGAATACAATAGAAAAGAATCTTCTGAATATAGAATCACTTAAGCAAAGTGTTCTTCGGAAAGCTTTTGAGGGAAAATTACTGGAACAAGATCCTAATGATGAATCAGCGAGAATTTTACTTGAACGTATTAAAGTTGAGAAAGAA
>Ga0209231_1000723_pt1 | contig 16062 bp, 14 predicted proteins | sample Deesub45470m_DNA_FD_188086 | JGI IMG/M metagenome (GOLD analysis project Ga0209231, IMG submission 188086) | Deep subsurface microbial communities from North Pacific Ocean - 450_OLKR46/470m Metagenome (SPAdes) (version 2) | ecosystem: Environmental > Terrestrial > Deep subsurface > Unclassified ... | reverse complement strand
TTGCAGGAATGATCTTAACAACAGCATGTACATTGGTTGATATAAAAGAAGAATCTGCAGCTGGCGGAATGCCTCCAATGGGTGGCGGAATGGGCGGAATGATGTAAAATTTATACACGCAAATAAAAAGCCGCTTAATGTAAATTAAGCGGCTTTTTTTGCGGTCAAATTATGTGGAAATTTATGCTTTACAAGCACATTTTCCAGATCCACACTTTGCTGTTTCGCTTACATTTGATACCATTTCCCCTTTGCATGTGCATTTTCCAGACTCACATTTGGTGCATTCTTTTGAAGTCATTTCGGTTTTACAGATGCATTTTCCAGCTTCACATTTACATTCGCCAGAAGCAATACATTTGCATCCTTCAACGTGGGCAGTTTCATTAGAAATTTCTTTTAAATCCATTTTGCAAACCGGACAAGTTCCAGGGACTTCGTAAGTTTTGCCTTTTTCGCAATCCATCGGACATTGATAAACACTTGAAGTCATTTCGCCTTCTTCGTGCTCGTGTCCTTCGTGACTTTCAGTTTTCACTTCTTCCTTTACCTCTTCTTTTTTGGTTTCCTTACACGCAGTGAATAATACGGTGAAAGAAAAAATTGCAGCTAATATCAATATTGATTTTTTCATTTTTTAGTTTTCAGTTTAAAAATTTCTATAATTATATGATTAAGAATCCGATAAATTTTACGGTCGACTAAAATAGTAAAAAATTCATTGCGTATTTTAAATTTGAAAAATAATATTTTTTTGAGTTTTGCATCAACTATTCAGATACAAAAAAAATGCTTCCCAAAATCGGAAAGCATTTATTAATATTGAGTTCAAAAAGGATTTAATTAATCTCTTCTTTCTCTAGGTTTTCTGTCTCTGTCACCACCGCGATTGTCTCTGTCTCCGCTCCTGCTGTCTCTGCTGCTGTCGCGCGGAGGTCTTTCTACAAAACCTTCCGGTTTAGGTAAAATAGCTTTTCTGGAAACTTTATCTTTACGGGTTTTAGGATCTTTTCCAAAATATTTTACCTCAAAAACATCACCCATATTGATAACATCAGTAACGTTGTCTGTACGTTCCCAAGCCAATTCAGAAATATGCAATAACACTTCATTTCCTGGAGCGTCAAGATATTCAACGACGGCACCAAAATCTAACATTTTGATTACTTTTACTTTGTAAACGCCACCAACTTGCGGTTTAAACATCAATGAATCAATTTTTGTTAAAACTGCTTCAATTCCTGCTGGTTTTGTGCCCAAAATTTCTACAATGCCTTCACCTGTTAAAGGATCTTCATTGATAACAATGGTACAACCTGTTGCTTTTTGCAATTCTTGGATTACTTTTCCGCCAGGTCCAATTAAAGCACCAATAAAATCGTTAGGGATTCTTCTGGTAATCATTTTTGGAGCGTAAGGTTTCACCTCTGGTTTAGGAGCGGCAATGGCTTCTTTTAGTATTCCTAAAATATGCAAACGACCGTCACGAGCTTGTTTTAAAGCTTTTACCAAAATATCATACGGAAGTCCTTTTACTTTGATGTCCATCTGACAAGCAGTAATACCATCAACAGTTCCCGTAACTTTAAAGTCCATATCACCCAAGTGATCTTCATCACCTAAAATATCAGAAAGAACTGCGAAACGATCTCCTTCAGAAATCAATCCCATGGCGATACCTGAAACTGGTTTTTTCATTTGAATCCCTGCATCCATCAAAGCCATAGTACCGGCACAAACTGTTGCCATAGAAGAAGAACCGTTAGATTCCAATACTTCCGACACAATTCTAATGGTATAAGGACATTCATCAGGAATCATTCCTTTTAAAGCACGTTGTGCCAAGTTTCCGTGTCCAATTTCTCTACGAGAAGTTCCTCTTAATGGGTAAGCGTCTCCAGTACAAAATGGTGGAAAGTTATAATGTAAATAGAATTTTTCCTCACCTTGATGGGTTGGCATATCTATCATATTAGACTCTCTTGAAGTTCCCAAAGTTACGGTTGCAAGCGCTTGCGTTTCTCCACGAGTGAAGATGGCCGAGCCGTGAACAGATGGTAAATAGTCAATTTCGCACCAAATAGGACGAATATCAGTAGTTTTTCTTCCGTCTAAACGAATTCCTTCAGAAAGTGTTAACTCTCTTACGGCTTCTTTTTCAACTTTAGAATAATAAGTTTTGATCAATGTTACGTTTTCAGCCAATTCTTCTTCAGAAAACAAAGCCAAAACTTCATCTCTTACCGCTGAAAAAGCTTCTTCGCGTTCTCTTTTTCCGTGTCCGCCTTTTGCAATGGCATATATTTTATCGTAAGAAGCTTCACGCACTTTTGAGGCAATTGCTTCATCACTTTTTGCAGGAGCATATTCTCTTACCGGTTTTTTACCAAAAGCTTCAGCCAAACGCAACTGCGCTGCACACTGAATTTTAATGGCATCGTGTGCAAATTTTATGGCATCAGCCATTTCTTCTTCTGAAATTTCTTTCATTTCACCTTCCACCATCATCACAGAATCTGCAGAAGCACCGATAACCATATCGATATCAGATTCTAACAATTGACTGCGGCTTGGGTTTAAAACAAACTCTCCGTTAATTCTTCCAACACGCGCTTCAGAAATAGGGCATTCAAAAGGAACATCCGACAATTGAATGGCGCAAGATGCTGCCAATCCTGCCAATGCATCAGGCATAACATCTTCATCATGAGACATTAACTGAATCATCACCTGAGTTTCTGTTTTGTAATCTGATGGGAATAACGGACGTAAAACACGATCCACAATTCTCATTGTTAAAACTTCACCATCACTTGGCCTTGCTTCTCTTTTGAAAAATCCACCAGGATAACGACCTGCAGCGGCAAATTTTTCTCTGTAATCAACAGTTAAAGGAAAGAAATCCATAGTGCTTTCTTTGTAAGATGAAACCACCGTACAAAGTAACATAGCATTTCCCATTTGAACAACAACAGACCCGTGAGCTTGTTTTGCTAATTTTCCGGTTTCTAATGAGATGGTTCTTCCATCTCCTAAATCAATAATTTCTCTAAATACCTTAGGTACCATAAATAATTTTTATTTAATTAAACAATTGGTTTGAGTTGTTGTGTTGTGTGTGTTGCCCAATGAAAAGTTTAATTTGTTGCTTTTTTATTTTCAAATACATTAAAAAAAAAGAGGCAAAATAAGCCTCTTTTTTTTTTGAATTATTTTCTTATGCCTAATTCTTTAATTACTTCACGATATCTTACAATATCCGTTTTAATTAAATAATCAAGTAAATTTCTTCTTTTACCTACCAATCTCACCAATGAACGCTCGGTATTAAAATCTTTACGATTTCTTTTTAAGTGTTCTGTTAAGTGATTAATTCTGAAAGTAAATAAGGCAATTTGCCCTTCAGATGAGCCAGTGTTAGTGGCTGATTCACCGTGTTTGGCGAAAATTTCTTCTTTTTTCTCTTTAGTTAAGTACATGCTAACATTAATTTTATTAATAATTTTTATGTATTGCTAAACCTTTTGGTTTGCAGTTGGCAAAGATACTATTATTATTATTGATTTACAATAAATTACGAAGTGAATTTTTCTTTTGAAATTAACCTTAAAGCCTTAAGATCCAATTATGTTCTGTTCCTGAAAATTGCCAACGGTTTAAACGGATTTAAATGTTAAAAATTGAGCAAAGCAAGTCGTTTTTTAAAGACAAATAATTTTTTTAATAAAAAACGAACCAAAAAAAGGTTCGTTTTTTATCTATTTTCTTATAGGTAAATTCTGAATTAAATCAATGTAAAGATTGATTTGCTTTTTCAAGTGTTTTCGTTCCACAATTTTGTCTAAAAACCCGTGTTCCATCACAAACTCCGATCGTTGAAATCCTTCCGGCAAATCTTTTCCAGTGGTATCTTTCACAACTCTTGGTCCGGCAAAAGCGATTAAAGCATTTGGTTCAGCAATATTAATATCGCCAAGCATTGCGTACGAAGCAGTTGTACCGCCAGTTGTTGGATCTGTACACAAAGAAATATAAGGAATATTTACTTCTGAAAGCTGCGCTAATTTTGCCGATGTTTTTACCAGTTGCATTAAGGACAATGAAGCTTCCTGCATTCTGGCGCCACCAGATTTAGAGATTATGAGAAATGGGACTTTATTTTCTATAGAATAATCAATTGCTCTTGCAATTTTTTCGCCAACCACACTTCCCATTGAACCGCCGATAAAAGCAAAATCCATAGCAGCAATCACCAAATCCTTGCCCAATGATTTCCCGACCGCCGTTCTTACGGCATCTTTAAGTTTTGTTTTTTCATAAGCTTCTTCCAGCCTGTCTGTGTATTTTCTGGAGTCAGAAAATTTTAACGGATCCTTGGAAACCATATCTTTATCAAATTCTTTAAATGTATTGTTATCAAAAAGAATTTCAAAATATTCAGCGCTTCCTATTCTTACGTGGTAACCATCTTCCGGGCTGACGTAATAATTATGCTTTAATTCTGCCGAATCAACAATTTTTCCGCTTGGCGTTTTATACCACAAACCTTTCGGCACATCTTTTTTTTCTTCCGTAGGGGTTTGAATTCCTTTATCTTTTCTTTTAAACCAAGATGACATAACGATGTTGTTTTAGTGAGAATAAGTGGTGCAAATTACTAAAAAAAATAAAGAGAACGTATAAAAATATGTTCTCTTTATTAAATTTTAATTATAAACCTAAGTGCTATAATGTATTAACGTTATTTAAATCTTTAAAAGCTTGGATTAAGCGCTTTTTAAAAGTAACTTCACCTTCACGCAACCATTTTCTAGGATCGTAATGCTTTTTATTTGGTTGATCATCACCATCCGGATTCCCTATTTGGGTTTTTAAATAATCAATATTGTTCACCATATAATCTCTAATTCCTTCAGTAAAAGCAAATTGAAGATCGGTGTCAATATTCATTTTAACTACGCCGTAGCCAATTGCTTCCCTAATTTCTTCAAGTGTAGAACCTGATCCGCCGTGAAATACAAAATCAACCGGATTTATGCCCGTTTTATATTTATTCTGAATAAATTTTTGGGAATTGTCCAATATTTTTGGTGTTAACTTCACATTTCCAGGTTTATAAACTCCGTGTACATTTCCAAAAGATGCTGCAATGGTAAAGCAATCGCTCACTTTTTTAAGTTCTTCATAAGCATAGGCAACTTCAACAGGTTGTGTATATAATTTTGAAGAATCAACATCAGAATTGTCCACACCATCTTCTTCTCCTCCGGTAATTCCAAGTTCAATTTCTAAAGTCATCCCCATTTTGCTCATACGCTGAAGATATGTTTTACAAATTTCAATATTTTCTTCGATTGGCTCTTCAGATAAATCTATCATATGTGAACTAAAAAGCGGCACGCCAGTTTCTTTAAAAAACTGTTCTCCGGCATCTAACATACCATCAATCCATGGCAACAATGATTTTGCGCAATGATCGGTGTGTAAAATAACAGGAATTTCATAGGCAGCGGCAAGTAAATGAATATGTTTCGCGCCTGCAATAGCGCCTGCGATGGCAGCTTTTTGATTTTCATTAGACAATCCTTTTCCGGCATTAAATTGTGCTCCGCCATTTGAGAACTGAATAATTACCGGTGCTTTTAACTCTTTTGCAGTTTCTAAAACAGCATTAATCGTGTTTGATCCTATAACATTTACTGCTGGTAATGCAAAATTTTTGGCTTTCGCCAACTTAAAAATTTGTTGAACCGTTTTTCCCGTTGCAACTCCTGGTTTAATTGTTTGAGCCATAATATTTTGTGTATAGTTATTGTGAATTATAGTAGCAAAATTAATGAATTATCCCTTTTAAAGAAACTTATGAATACAAAAAAAACGAAATCGAAATAGTTTTAAATTTCAGACTTAAAAAGGATAACTTATCCCAAAATTATAAACTGCGTGTCCCAAATTGTAATTTTTAAACCATTTATCGCCTGTAGGAAGATAAGGTTCATAGGTTTTAAATCCTAAATCCAATCTCAATAAAATAAAGCTTAAATCATATCGCAGTCCAAAACCCGATCCCACTGCAATGTCTTTTAATGAAGAAAACCCGTTAAATTTCGCTTCAGGTTCTGTTATTGATGTATTTGAAATGTCCCAAATATTGCCTGCATCAACAAATAAAGCGCCGTTAATGCTGTTTACAATATTAAATCTATACTCCAAACTATTTATAAATTTTAGGTTCCCAACATTAAACTCCAGTCCACTTTTGGTGGAACCCGGACCTAAATCGTAAATTTTCCAGGCGCGTAAGTCATTTGGACCGCCAATAAAATAGCTTCTGCTAAAAGGAATGGTATTTGAGTTTCCATAAGGTATTGCCACTCCTAAAAAACTTCTAAAAACCAAAACATTATTCCCTTTAAAACTCCAGAATTTTTTATACTCCAAATCGACTCTGACATATTGGGCTATTGGTATTCCCAACAGTGTTTTTTTGTTATTTGCGTCTTTGGTTTGGGCCAACAGTGTTGTTAAATTACCTGATGCAGCCAAACGTGATCTGAAAAATGAAAAATCGGTATCTTTATAATTTTCACTGTTGTTATAAGTAAAGGTATAAGCCATTAAAGGAACCAAAACATCTTCTGTAATAATATTGTAACGGTTTCTGATGTTTCTCACAATTTTATATTCTGTTGGATAGCTTTCCTCAAAATTCTCATCAATGTTGCTGTCAATAAATCCAATAACATTGTCAGTTGTTAAGTTTTGATCAAAATAGGTATTTGCGATTTCGTTAATTTTATTAAATTCAGATTTATAAATACTAAAGTAAGAATCAATATTTAAATTTTTGATAAATTGCGCATTCAACAACTGAAAACTATGATTTTTTGTTTTGGATGATTCCCAGGTATAATCGACAATTCCGGTAAATTTTTGTTTATCGAGTCCAATATTTTTTTGCAGACTTGTACCCAAAGTGAAAATTGTTTTGGGTGCCATGCTTTTTGGGATTAATTTTTCAAATTTAACCGGAAACACAAATCTTGGAAGCTCTAATGAAATATCACCACCTATTTCCCAAGCATTTAATAATTTTCCTTTTTCGGCAGCATCTTTTGAATCTAAAAAAGACCCCTGAATTGAAAATTTCAACAACTCTGCACCCCTAAAAATATTTCTGTCCAAAAATGAAAGTTTTCCTGAAATCCCGAGCTGCCTGATGTTAGAATGTGTCAATTCGGTGTTAACACCAATAGAATACTTTTTTAGCGGCGATAAATAAATGGATGCTTCCAACATATCATTTTCCAATTCCACATACTTTATGTCTACCGTTCTGAAATTTTGAAGTCCTCTAAGGTTTTTGCGGGTCAACTCCCTTGTATCATCCTTATATAAATCGTTTGGCTCAATAAAAATAGAATTTAGCAGATACTTCGGATTGTATTTTAATTTTTCCTGGGCATAAAATGAAAAACCATTATAATTTATGCTGTCTTTAATTGTATTATTTGCATCGTTGGTAAAGGAATAATCAGTATAAATATTGACTTTCTGGATTTTTTGGACTTTAAATGGAACGGATCCAACGCTGCCGTCGATCAACAGCACCACATCTGATTTATAATTGGTGGTTGAAGTATCCGCTTCAAAAGTTATGGCATTTTTATTAAATCTATAGATTCCAGTATTTCTAAATAAATTGGTTAACCTGTTTTGCTCTTTAATAAATGATGACAACTTAAATTGATTACCTTCAACAATAGCTGATTCTTTTTTATGAATTTCGTATATAGAATCTAAAACTGCAGATTGTATAACGGTTGTAATACTGTCTAATTGATAAGGTTTATCAGTGTTTACAAAATAATCAACGGTGGCTTTCTTGTTTTTTAATTGATTTTCTTCTGAAGTTACCTTCACCTTAAAAAAACCTTCATTATAGTAATGTTGGGTTAAATTTTTTACCGTTTGCGATGTTTTCTTTGAATCCAAAATAACGGGAGGTTCTCCATTTTTTAAAATCCATTGATGCATTTTATATTTGAAATTCCGAACACCTCGCGTTTGTTTTTCGGAAAACACGTTTGTTGTAAAATTATACCATCCCGGATTGTCTAATTTCCATTGGTCAAAATCGGCTTCAAAATTTTTATTCCCTAAATTATAAAAATGCAATGGTATTGCAACGCCAAGCACCAATGTATTAGGACGTTGCACAATATAATCGTTAATTGCGTCGCTGCCATTTTTTTTGTCGTTGACAACAATCTTGTTTTTAGTGAGAAGAAATTCATTTTCACCCACGTATTTCACTGAATTGCAAGATGAAAACCCTAAAATGATACCTGCAAAAATTAAAAATATTATAAAATTGGTTTTCAATAAATAAGCGTTTAAATTTGTTCCAAAAGTATAACTTTTCAACGGTTAAAAAAATAACAATTTTTTATAATTAAATTAATGAGTTTAAGCAAAAATCAGTTAAAAATAATTAAAAGCCTCCATCAAAAAAAGTACCGAACAGCGCATCATTTATTTGTTGCTGAAGGCACTAAAATAGTGGCTGAATTTTTAAACTCAACTTTTGAATTGGAGCAATTATTTTGTATTGACACTGCCATCTATAAAAATATAGAGAAAGTCACTGAAATTTCTGAAATTGAACTAAAAAAAATAAGCACGCTGGTGACACCAAACAACGTGCTGGCTCTTTTTAAGATTCCATCAACAACAACTTCCATAAAATCGGGTTTAATTGTGGCGCTGGATGAAATTAATGATCCGGGAAATTTAGGCGCTATTATTAGATTGTGTGATTGGTTTGGCGTGGATCAATTGATTTGCTCCAACAACACGGTCGATTGCTATAATCAAAAAGTGGTGCAATCTTCTATGGGTTCTTTGGCCAGAGTTTCAATAATTTATATGGATTTGGGGGATTATTTACAACAATCAGAACTGCCAAAATATGCTGCGAATATGGAAGGTGAAAATGTGTATAAAAGCAAATTGACTAAAAATGCAGTGTTGATAATGGGAAATGAAGCGAACGGAATTAGCGATTCCATTTTAAAATTAGTCACCAATACCATTTCAATACCAAGATTTGGGACCTTAAAACAAACCGAAAGTTTAAATGTAGCAACAGCTACTGCAATTTTATTGAGTGAATTTAAGCGATTGACCTAAGCTTAATGAAATGCAAATTTAATAAAAACGCCTCTTGTTCCAAAATAATCAACAGCACCTGTCCATTGGCTGTTCGGATTATTATCCCTGACCAACTCATCGTTAATGGCAAAAACGCCTCTAATGGAAGGTGAAAAAATAAAATAGGGCAAATATAAGTCTACCCCAATACCCAATTCATAAGAAAAATTGTTCTTTTTGGCTCTGAATTCTCCATCGGAATTATCCTGGGGATTGTCTTGGTTGCTCGAAAAATTATAATCGTAAGAAACGCCTGCAATGGCATAAGGCCGCATATTGTCGAGCCGGTTTGTATTAAATTTCAGCAATAAAGGAACCCTAAAATAAGTAGCATTCACATTTCGAATACTGTCTTTTTTCCCACCATAAATATGCGTAAACGCCAATTCTTTCGAATTGCTCGAAAGTCCTGGCTCTAATCGTAAACTAATATTATTGTGCAATCTCAAATCGCCGATAAGGCCAACTTCAAAACCTATGCCTGGGGTTGAAACGATAAAAGCATTGGGATTTTTGTCATTATAGGATATTTTATAATCTTTCATATTCAAACCTAAAAAATATCCCCAAAAAACCTGTTGCTTGTCCCAATTTTGTTTGTATTGAACAATATCTCTTCTTTGGGCTTTCAAATTGGTTATTGAAAAGACTGCCAAAAAAATCACAACAAATACTCGTTTCATCTGTTTAAATTTAATTTTTTTATTGGTACAGATGCGGTTCGCCATTAATCATTTCTTTTTTATCAAAATTTGTTATGGCTCGTTTCATATATTATTTTTTTGCAATATAAATTGAAGCAACACCAAAAGTTTGCGGTTTATTTTCTATACCTATAAACCCAATTTTATGCAAAATATTGTTGAAGGCCTGTCCGTAAGGAAAGGAAGCTGCGGAATCCGACAAATATTGATAAGCGACCTTGTCTTTTGAGAATAATTTTCCAATTAATGGCAGTATGTTTTTGGCATAAAACTGATAACCTTGTTTAAAAGGTGTTTTAGTTGGAACAGACGTTTCCAAAACCACAAAAATTCCTCCAGTTTTTAAAACTCTGTAAATTTCAGCCAAACCTTTTTCGAGATGCTCAAAATTTCGGACGCCAAAAGCAACGGTAATGGCATCAAATGAATTGTCTTCAAAAGGCATTTTTTCAGAATCGGCAAGCACCATTTCAATGGTATTGTTTAACTGAAGTTTTTCAATTTTTTTACGTCCAACTTCAAGCATTCCGTCAGAAATATCCAAACCAACAATTTTTGAAGCCTTTGTTTTTGCTAAATTAATGGCCAAATCTCCTGTTCCTGTGGCAATGTCCAAAATTGAATCCGGATTTGTTTTTCCAACAATTTCAACCACTTTATTGCGCCATTTTACATCAATTCCAAAAGAAATAACACGGTTTAAACCGTCGTATTCATTGGAAATGGCATCAAACATTTTAGTGACTTGCTCTTTTTTGCTAAGATCTGAATCTTTGTAGGGTGTAACTTTTTCTGCCATCATCAATTTATTGGTTAACCGCCACAACTTCGTTAATTTTTCCGGGAATAAGTTGTTTCAACATATTTTCTATTCCGTTTTTCAGGGTAATTGTTGAGGAAGGACAACCGCTGCAAGCACCTTGCAATATGACGTTAACTATTTTTGAAGCTGGTGAATAAGACTGAAACATAATATTTCCGCCATCGGCAGCAACAGCAGGTTTTATATATTCTTCCAGAATATCGATAATTTGTCTGGAAACATCATCCAGTTCAATATCGTGGTTATAAACTTCTGAGACTTTTTGTTGTACCGCGTTTTCCAATGCAATTGTTTTACCGTCGGCGATATATTGCCTGATAAAACTTCTGATTTCAACAGTTATTTCAGGCCACTCAACAGTGTCGTTTTTTGTAATTGACACATAATTTTCTGAAATAAATATTTCTTTTACAAAAGGAAAATTAAATAATTCTGTTGCCAAAGGCGCATTATCAGTTGCCTCCTTGTTTTTATATTCCAAATCGTTTTCAACCAATTTTATGTTGGCAACAAACTTTAAAACTGAAGGATTTGGCGTTGATTCCGCATACACTTCAACCGGAATTTTTTTCGGAGCTGTTTCTTCTGAAATCACTACCCCGCCCGCGTTCAGATATTTTTCAATTTGTTCTTTTACTTCCTCTTGAACATCACTCCATTCCACAATTGCAAATCTTTCAAGCGCAATAAAATTTGCTGAAAAATATACGCGTTTTATAAATGGCAAATAAAATAATTGCTGTGCCAATGGCGAATTTTTTGCTTCATCAATATTATTGAATTGATGACTTCCGCTTGTTAAAATATCGGTCGAAGTAAACTTCAAAATGGTTGGTATATTTGTTTTTTCTATGGTAAGTGTTCTATTTTTCATCGTTAATAGTTTGTGCAAAAGTACATAAAACATAATTCATATACTTGGTTAAAAAATAAAAAACGCCTCATAGTTGAGACGTTTATATGGTGTTATATTCGTTCGTTTATAGATTCAAGACCAACGTTGCCGTAAATGTTGAAGTGTCAAAATCCAACTCCGCTGAATTGACATCATTGCTTTGCGGATAAAAATTATAAGGTGCTGTATTGCCCGATTTTTGGTAAGCGAAATCCAATTTTCCGCCTCTAAATTTATAGCCTGCGCCCAACGAATATCCTTCTAAATTGTCAGAGCTCACCGAACTTTTATATGGATTGTTTTCAAAATGATAACCGCCTCTTACCGAGAAATTATCAAAACGCCATTCAGTTCCTATGCGCAATTCGCCCACACTTTCCAAATCGGACTTAAATGCTTGATTTTCATCAATAAAATCAGCATTACTCAATTTAATATTGCTATAATTTTTTAAACTGTAATCAACACTTACAAGTCCATTACCGCTAAAAATATAGGCAAAACTTCCTGTTAATTTACTTGGCGTTCTCATCTTATAGTCGAAGGTATTAACCCCGGAATATTCATTGGTAAATAGCACATCGTTCTTATATACATTTTCATCATATTCCACAAAATCTTCAGAAAGTGTGTACCAAACCGGCGATTGATATGCCAATCCCAATCTTAAATTTTCACTGGGTTTTAATATTGCGCCAAAATTAAAAGACACACCATTGCCATAGGTTAATAATTCCTGCCTTGAAGATACATCTAAAGTATTACCGCTTCCGTCGTTGTTGTATTCTTCTGTCAATGTTCGTTGAAAATATTCAATATCATAGGTGTTTATGGCTGCACCAAGGTACAAGTTGTCATTGTGCTGTGCGGCAAAAGTAAATGAATATTTCCCGTTTTTTCCATCTGTAAAATTTTCAAAATATTGATTTTCGGCAGTTCCATAAACCACTTCAGGGTCATAAAAATCTGTTAAAGGCGAATAACCGCTATTTCCTTCAGCAATCCATAAATTTTCAAAATCGTTGGCAATGCTGTAATTAAATCCCAAGGCGATATTGCTCCATTCGGAGCTGTTACCATAACCTCTAAACACAAATACCCCGCCCGCTTGGGATAAATTGGTGAAATCATTTTCAAATTGTGTATTGTTTCCATAAAAACCGACCAACGTTTTGGTGTTTCTGTTGTTTAATGAAATGGCAAATTCACTTTTCAAAAATACTGCTGCACCGGCCGGATTTATTTCCATAGCAGACAGATCACCGCCCAAAGCGCCAAAAGCGCCGCTCATAGCATTGTAACGGGCGGTTCCGCTAATGTTTTCTTTTGAAAACAGCGTACCTAAATCATTATACCCCAATGTTTGTGCATTTAGAATAAAACCAAAGCACAATAATGTTACCGCTAAATATAATTTTTTCATACTTTTTCGAATTGTTTAAACTAAAATATTTTTATTAATCTCTTCTTGAATTGCTTCTTGATGATGAATTTGAAGATGATGATTGTGTTGAACTGCTTCTGCTTTCAGAGTTTGAGCTCCTGCTAACCGAAGAATTTTCATTTCTGGAACTTCCAGTGTTAGTGGAATTGTAATTTGTATTTGATTCTCTTCTGACCGTGTTCGTGTTATTTTCTCTTCTAACATTATTGCCAGCGTTTTCTCTTCTAACAGTATTTACAGTATTTTGAGTGGTGCTTGAATTTTGATTCGTCGAGTTGTAAGGATTCACCCTGATTATTGAAGTTCGGTTTGTATTAACCAATGTTGCTCTGTTCAAATTGGCCGGCGAAAAATTATAGGACGAATTTCTTCTGGTTGATGAAGATCTTTGAATCGTATTGTTATTTGAACCTCTTTGAATGGTGTTATTTGATCTTGTAGACTGCCTGTCAATACTATTATTTCTGTTGGTATTATTGCTTCTGTTTATATTTCCATCAGAAGACCTTCTAGTATTGGTATTGATGTTCCTTCTGGAAGAATTGGTTTCACTGCCGCTTCTTTTTGTATTGGATAAACTTGCATTTTCATAACCTCTTCTGCTTGTATTGTAATTGGTTCTTTTTCCATAACTGTCATAGTTGCGGCCGTAATAGTATGGATAATTATAATAAGAGTTGTACGGATTGTAGTAATTGCCGTAATATCCGTAATATCCGTAATACTCATAACGGTAAGGATTGTATCCATAAGAATAATACGGATTGTAGTAGTTGTAAATCAATGGGTTATAATAGTAATAAGAGTAGGGATAAGGGTTATATCCATAAGAATAGTAAAACGGATTATACCAATAATAATTTGGGCTCATATAGCCGTAACCGCTGTTAATGTTAATTACAACATCGCCATCGTAACCCCAAGGCTCATTGTAATTGGTGTATAATTGGCCATCTTGAACCGTATTGTCGTCATAATAATAATCGTCAATCTCCGTAAAAGTATCCTCTTGCTTTAAATTTTCTAAATCTTCCAGTTGTTTTGAAAAATAATTTTGATCAAAATTAGATTGATTTTCAACAATCACCACTTCATTTCTGGTTTGATTATCTGAAGCATATATGCCGTCATCGTCACCATTGTATGCACTTTGATAAGTGCCACAAGAATACAAACCAACAAACAGCACCAATAAAAGGCTAATTTGCAAGTTTTTTAGGTTATTTATTTCTGAAGTTTTCATAATCAATTGTGGTTTTTATTGTTGAACTATTTAAAAAAAACTAATTTTGTCCAAATTAATAATTTTCATTAAAACAGGCGCAATATTTATGCCAAACTTTTGTGTATGAGCAAGAATTTAACAAAGAGAGAAACCGACTATTCCAAGTGGTATAATGAACTTGTGGTTAAGGCCAATTTAGCAGAAAACTCAGGTGTTAGAGGCTGTATGGTTATCAAACCTTATGGCTATGCAATTTGGGAAAAAATGCAGGCGGAATTGGATAGAATGTTTAAGGAAACAGGTCACGAAAATGCCTATTTTCCGCTTTTTGTCCCTAAAAGTATGTTTGAAGCCGAAGAGAAGAATGCCGAAGGATTTGCCAAAGAATGCGCCGTTGTTACACATTATCGATTAAAAAACGATCCAGACAAGCCAGGAAAATTGATGGTTGACCCAAATGCAAAACTGGAGGAAGAATTGATTGTTCGACCAACAAGTGAAGCTATTATTTGGAGTACTTATAAAGGATGGATTCAATCATACCGCGATTTGCCGCTATTAATTAACCAATGGGCAAATGTTGTGCGCTGGGAAATGCGTACCCGTTTATTTTTGCGCACTGCTGAATTTTTATGGCAAGAAGGCCATACCGCACACGCATTGGAAACCGAAGCCATCAAGGAAGCGGAATTGATTTTAGATGTTTATGGCAATTTTGCCGAGAATTTTATGGCAATGCCTGTGATAAAAGGTTTAAAAACCGAAAGTGAACGATTTGCCGGCGCCTTGGAAACCTATTGCATTGAAGGGTTAATGCAAGACGGAAAAGCATTGCAAGCAGGTACTTCTCATTTTTTAGGCCAAAATTTCGCAAAAGCGTTTGACGTAAAATTTACTTCAAAGGAAGGAAAACAAGAATACGTTTGGGCGACATCCTGGGGTGTATCCACGCGATTGATTGGTGCTTTAATTATGACGCATTCTGATGACTTAGGATTGGTATTGCCTCCAAATCTTGCACCGATTCAAGTCGTAATTATCCCAATTCATAAAACCGATGAGCAATTGGAAACCATTTCTTTCAAGATTAATGAAATTGTTGCCGAATTGCGCAAAAAGGGAATTTCTGTAAAATATGACGACCGTACCGCCTATAAACCAGGCTGGAAATTTGCTGAATATGAGCTAAAAGGCGTGCCTTTAAGAATCGCTATGGGACCAAAAGATTTAGAAAATGGCACTTTAGAAATTGCACGCAGAGACACGCTTGAAAAACAAAATATTCCTCAAAATACTGTTGTTGAATATGTTGAAAAAACACTGAAAGAAATTCAGGAAAATTTATATCAAAAAGCGCTGAATTACAGAGAAACACATATTACTGAAGTTAACTCATTTGAGGAATTCCAAGAAGTGCTGGAAACGAAGGGTGGGTTTATTTCAGCGCATTGGGACGGCACTCACGAAACGGAAGAAAAAATTAAAGATTTAACAAAAGCAACCATTAGATGTATTCCTCTAAATAATAAAATTGAAGAAGGAAAGTGCGTATTTACTGGGGAAACATCGACTCAAAGAGTATTATTTGCAAAAGCTTACTAATTTTTTTAAAAAACATTTTGTGGTGTAGAAAATAGTTGTATTTTTGCATCCGCATTGACAAAATAGAATTGTCAGCAAATACATAATGGTCCGTTCGTCTAGGGGTTAGGACGCCAGGTTTTCATCCTGGTAACAGGGGTTCGATTCCCCTACGGA
>Ga0209231_1000722_pt1 | contig 16066 bp, 13 predicted proteins | sample Deesub45470m_DNA_FD_188086 | JGI IMG/M metagenome (GOLD analysis project Ga0209231, IMG submission 188086) | Deep subsurface microbial communities from North Pacific Ocean - 450_OLKR46/470m Metagenome (SPAdes) (version 2) | ecosystem: Environmental > Terrestrial > Deep subsurface > Unclassified ... | reverse complement strand
CCAGTAGCCGGCGAAGACTCCGGGGCCCTTCACCAGGATTTCGCCGTCGTCGGCGATGCGCACCTCGGTACCCGGAATCGGTCGTCCGACCGTGCCAAGGCGCAGCGCCTCCGGAGTATTGGCGGCGATCACCGGAGAGGTTTCCGTCAGGCCGTACCCTTCGTAGATCGGGATCCCCGCCGCCAGGAAAAACTCGGCGATTTCGGCGCCGAGGGGTGCTCCCCCCGAGACGAAGAAGCGCAGCTTCCCTCCGAGCGGTGTCTTGAGCTTGGAGAAGACTCCCGCCCGGGCGATCTTCGCCAGCAGTCGTTGCGGCAGGGATGGCGTCTCTCCCGAGAGCTCCGTCCGCACCAGGGAACGGCAGGCCTTGAGGGCGCCGAAGAAGAGTTGTTTTTTCACCATCGATCCGGCAAGGACCCGCTCCATGATCCGGGCGTACATCTTTTCGTAGAGCCGCGGCACGCTGATCACCACCGTCGGACTGACCTCGGCGAGGTTGTGGGGGACCGATTCGAAATTTTCCGCATAGGCGATGACCGTCCCCTGGTGAAGCATCAGGTAGTACCCGGCCATCCGTTCGAAGACATGGGAGAGGGGGAGGAAGGAGAGACACTGGTCGTTCGGGCCGATGTCGAAGAGCTGCAGGCAGGCCTCGATGTTGGAAAGGAAATTGCGGTGACTGAGCACCACCCCCTTGGGGAGACCGGTGGTGCCGGAGGTATAAACGATGGAGGCGGGCTTTTCGGGATCGCCGGCGGCCAGGCGTTCCTCGAGTTCGGCTTCGTTTTCTCTCTGTCCCCCCTGGAGGAAATCCTTCAGGGTGAGAATGGCCGGGTGGGAATGTTCCCCGATCAGGAGGACCACCTTCTCCAGGTCCGGAAGGGCATCGAGGTGTTCGGCCAGTTCGGTGGCCAAAAGCGGGGAATAGAGGAAGAGGAGGCGACTTTTCGAGTCCCTGAGAATGTGGAGCAGGGTGTCGATCCCTTCGGTGTGGTAGACGGGGACCGACAGGGCGCCGCAGGCCATGGCGGCCATGTCGGCATAGAGCCATTCGGGGGCATTGGGCGCCATGATCGCCACCCGGTCGCCGGGGCCCACCTTCCCGGCCAGCAGAGCCAGGGCATAGGCGCGAATGCTCGATTCCACGTCCGTCCAGGGGATGTCGCGGTAGCTCCCCCCCTCTTTGCGGCGCAGGGCGGTGCGGCCGCCGAAACGGCGGGCCTGATTGAAGACCATGCGGGCCAGGGTATCGCTCATGGGACCTCCTTCGGCCGGCGGGCGGCGGGCGCTGTCGGCGGAAAACCGGTTGACATCGGGGCTCTGATCGTGAAAGGTTGGGGTCCACCCTAAAGCGGCAGGTAGCAGATGATTCTCGGCGTCACCGGCGGCATCGCCTCCGGCAAGAGTACCGTAACGGAAATCCTTGCCTCCCTCGGCGCCGCGGTGGTCAGCGCCGATCAGCTGGCCCGCCAGGCGGTCCGCCCCGGAAGCGAAACCCTCGAGCGCCTGGTGGGGCGCTTCGGCCCCTCGATCCTTCTGCCTGACGGCTCTCTCGACCGCAAGGCTCTGGGTTCGCTGGTCTTTGCCGACGGAAGGGCCCGCAAGGACCTCAACGCCATCGTCCATCCGGCGATTGCCGCCCTGGCGGAGGCGCGGTTGCAGGAGCTGTCGAGCCAGGGGCTTCCCCTCATTGTCTACGAGGCTCCTCTCCTCTTCGAGGCCGGCGCCGCCAAACGGGTGGATGCTGTGCTGGTGGTGCGCCTAGACGAGGACCAGCAGCTGCGCCGGCTGCGGGAGCGGGATGGCCTCGATGAGAGGGCCGCCCGGGCCCGGATCGCCTCCCAGATGCCCCAGGAGGAGAAGGTCGCCCGGGCCGATTTCCTGGTGGACAACTCGGGATCGCTTCAGCAGACCGAGGAGCAGGTCCGCAGGCTTTTCAACCGGCTGGTCCCCCGGGCTCCAGCGAGCCGATGAAGGCGCTGGTCAGCTCCAGAACCTCCCGCCAGCGGGGATTCTCCTCCGTGCATAGCACATGGGGGACCTCCGGGCCGTAACGATGATACTCCTTGCGCAGGCTCCCCAGGCGGCGGAAGATCTCCAGGCCGCTCTCGATGTCGGTCGTCTCGTCCCCCTCGGCGCCGACGACCAGGGCCGGGGCGGTGATCTCCGGCAACATCCCCTCAACCCGGCGGGTCAGCTGGCGCAGCTCGAAGATCCCCTGCAGAGGCCGGTTCTGGTAGTAGAGCCCTTCCATCCCCTCGGCGTTCGGATTCCGCTGGAACTTTTTGACAAAGCGCAGCATCCCGACAATCGGCGCCAGGGGGTGACGGACTCGCAGATAGGGGGAGAGGAGGGCCATTCCGGCCAGTTCCTTCCTCGCCGCCAGCGCCAGAAGGAGAAGGGCTCCGGTACTCATGCCGAGGCCGTAAATCCGCTCATGGCGCTCGGCCAGGAGGCGGTAGCCGTCGATTACCGCCTCCAGCCATTCCTCCCAGCGGCGGGTCGCCAGATCCCCGGGGGAGGTGCCGTGGCCGGGGAGGCGCACCGCCAGAACGGTAAACCCCTTCGCCGCCAGGGCCTGGCCGAAAAGCTTCATCTCGGCCGGACCGGCGGAAAAGCCGTGGACCAGGAGGACGGCGCCCTGCCGGACCATCGTCGGTTCGAGAAGAAAGGGGAACTGCGCCGGGTGGCGCACCCCCTGTCTGCGGGCCAGTTCGAGCTCCCCATCGATCGAAAGTGGTGTCGGCAATGTTCCTCCACGGGCGCCCCTGTCCGGGGGCAGTCCGTCTGCTCTTATGTATTATTAAGTGATTCTTTCTCTCTGAAATTGTTACGGAATACCTGTCTGAGAGTCTATCAGCAGGGCTTGGCCAAGTCAATTTGTCGCTCCCCGGAGACTAAAAAAGATCCCCCTTGGTCCAAGGGGGATCTCGCGTCGTTCCAGTGTTGTGACGGGCCTTCTACTTGTGGTAGCCGAGGCGGGTGGAGAGGTCTTCGGCCGAGTGGGTGACCAGCGGAATCAGGTCCTTTTCCAACCGTTCGTCGGGGAGGCGCATGGAGGGGCCGGAGATGCTCACCGCACCGACGATGCGCCGGGTGTAGTCGCGGATCGGCGCAGCGACGCAGCGCACGCCGAGGTCGAGCTCTTCGTTGTCGATGGCGTATCCCTGTTCGGCGATCTGGCGCAGTTCCTTCCTGAGGACCTCCCGGTCGACGAAGGTATTGGGCGTGTACCCCTTGAGCTCCCGGCTGGGGAGGAGGGCGTCGATCTCTTCATCGGACATAAAGGCCAGGTGGACCTTGCCGGCGGCGGTGCAGTAAGCGGGGAGCCGGGAACCGACCCGGGAAACGACCCTGACGGTCAGGTCGGTTTCGACGACATCCAGATAGACGACGTGCCCTTCCTTGAAGATGGCGACGTAGGAGGTTTCGTTGCACCCCTGGACCAAACGGTCGAGGATCGGTTTGGCCTGGCGCAACAGCCCCATCTGCTTGATGAAGGTCTGCCCCAGTTCCAGGGATTTCAGTCCCAGGCGGTAGTTTTCCGTGGCCCGGTTCTGTTCGATGTAGCCTCGGGACTCCAGGGTCGCCAGGAGACGGAAGACGTTGTTTTTGTGCAGTTTGAGGCGCTTGCTGAGTTCGGTGACTCCCAGCTCGTCGACGTCGCCATGAAACTGTTCCAGCAGGTCAAGCGCGTGGGAGACCGCCTGGATGATATATTCAGATTTTTCCTTCTTCGCCATGATTCTTTTCCCTCATGTTGGTATTGCAGAGGCCAAGCCGCCCCCATCTTAGTAAATTCGCCCGGCATGTCAAGTGATTATGGGAAAATTTGCGAGATCTGTTTCCCCCCCTCCGCCGAATGACGGCAGGGGAGGGGGTCCCGATCAGGATTTCGTTGAATATAGAATGTTGTTTTATAAAAGTCAATATTAACAGATGTTGGCCAAAAGGCCCCGGCGCCGGTTCGGTTGACTATTGGGTCCCTTTCCGCTAGATTGAGCGGAAATCGGCTTACAGAGAGAGGTGCGATGCTGAATCTCAGCAAGAAAATCGTGGTGGCGATCGACGGCTCCCCCCAGTCGGACAAGGCGGCGGAGGAGGCGATTCGCCTCGCGACGGCCTCCGGCACGCGCTTCAAGAGCAAAGTTTATGCCATACTGGTTCTTCCCGGGAACCGAACCCCGTCCTTTACCGACTTTTTCCCCTCGCCGCCGGCAACGGAACTTCCCGGCTGGGAGGAAAAGCGCAAGCGGATCTTCTACGTGGTGGAGAAGGCGGCAGCCGAGGCGTCCATCCCGATGGAAAATGTCGTCGTCTACGGTGACGCCGCCGAGGAAATCCTGGCTTTTGCCGAGGAGCAGGATATCGACGTCATCGTCATCGGCTCTTCGGGGGCGGGGCGGGTGAAGCGGGCCCTCCTCGGCAGCGTCTCGACCAAAGTCGCCATGCACGCCCGCTGTTCGGTCTACATCGTCCGCTAAACAGGATTCGTCCGCAGCTTTTCCGCCGCCGCTCCCCGCACTCCGGGGGCGGCGGTTTTTTTTATCGACGGTGGCGACGGGTCGGTGTCAGCGCGGGGCTTCGCCGGCAAAGCGGGTTTCCAGGCAGAGGTATTCGAAGATCTCCATCATGCTCTCGCGAATCCGTTCCTCTTCGGTGGGAAATTCGTGGGGGGAGAGCTCCAGGGTCAGGGCCTGGTCATAGCTGGTTTCGCGGAGATGGTTGAGAAAACGGGTCAGGGGGAGGACGCCGTGTCCCGGCAGAAGGTGCTCGCGGCCGTAGCCGTAATCGGAAAAGTGGATGTTGCGCATCATGCCGGAATTGTAAAAGAGGTGGAAGTCGTTGAGGAAATTCGCCTTCGAGGACCCCATGTGGGCGGTGTCGAAGGTGAGATAGAGGTTGTGTTCCTTGAGAAAGTCGATCATCGCCGCGGTCTGGCCGAGAAAGTGGGGGTTGACCTTGAAATCCCCGGTGCAGGGCATGTTTTCGACGGTAATGATCACCTCGTTGTGGCCGATTTCCGTCTGGTAGTCGAGGATTTTCTTGAACCAGCGCCAGAAGCGGAACTCGAATCCCATCCAGGCGGGGGGGTGGAAGTTGATCAGGGGGATGCCGGTCTCCCGGGCCAGTTTGACCGTACGCTTGAGCTGGTCGATCTTGTTCCCCCAGCCGTCGAGTTCGAAGAAGGGGGCGTGCAGAGAACAGACCGGCAGAATCTGCTGCAGGTCGCGGATCAGCGCCGCTTCGTCCAGGTATTGGAAGTTGTAGCTGATAATGACTTCCATGCCGTCAAAGCCCGTGTCTTTGGCGATTTCGAACACCTTCTCCAGGGGGAGGGTGTAGAGGCTTCCGGAAGAAAGGACGAGTTTCATCGGCTCCAGCGGGCTCCAGGGGCGGGATCGTTGCGGAACAGCCGTTCCCGACGATCAGGGGGCATGAACTTCCTCGGACAGGAAACGGCGAATCTTCTCCGGCGGTGGCGGGGTGAGAAGGGAGACGACGATCATCATCCCGATGACCAGCGGTGCGCCGACCAGCGCCGAGCTGGTGGGAGGGACCACGGCGTGGAGCCAGGGGAAGATCCCTCCGAAAAGAAGGGAGGCGAAGGTGATGCACAGGCCGAGAGCCATGCCGGCGACGGCCCCGTACTTGTTTGTGCGATCCCACCAGATGCCGAGGAGGAAGACGGGAAAGAGGGTGTTCCCCGCCAGGGCGAAGGCCAGGGCGGTAATTTCGGCGATCAGTCCCGGCGGGTTGATTGCGCCGATGACGACGAGCAGCGCAAGAACCAGGGTCGCCCCCTTGGCGACAGCCATCCGCTTGCGTTCGCTGGCCCGGGGGTTGATCAGCCGATAGTAGATGTCGTAGGAGAAGGCGCTGGCTCCGGTGACCAGGAGGCCGGAAACGGTGGAGAAGGCGGCGATGATGGCGCCGACGGCGATGACTCCGGTGAGCCAGAGGGGGATCCCCGCCCACTCGCCGGCCTTGATGACGATCAGGTCGGCCACGGCCCGGGCTGCCGCCGGGTCGGAGGGGATACCCCCCTGGAATTCCCTGAGCTTGGCGAAGGTCCCGTAGGCCGGAGCGCTCCAGTAGAGAAGGCCGATGAAAAAAAGACCCCAGACCACGCTCCAGCGGGCATCCCGGATGTTGGGAGCGGTATAGAACCGGGCGAGGACATGGGGGAGTCCGGCGGTTCCGACCATCAGGGTGAAGCAGAGCGCGATCCACTGGAAGGGGGTCGCAAAGGCGAAGGGCGCGCCATAGCCGCTGCCGCCGGCGACGGAAGTCAGGTCGCGGAGCGCCACGCCGTAACCGAGCTGGGGTATGAGCCAGAAGTACCCGAGCTTTCTGGCTATGGCCATCAGCGGCACGATGAAGCAGAGGATCAGCAGGGCGTACTGAAGCTGCTGGTTTTTGGAGAGGCCGAGGGTTCCCGATAACACGAGATAGGAGATGACCACTGCCGACCCGAAGAAGAGGGCAGGGGTGTAGTCGAGGCCGAACATCCAGGAGAAGACCAGGCCGATCCCCTTGTACTGGGCGACACAGTAGATCAGGGAGATGAGGATGGCGATGACCGCCGAGAGGACCCGGGCGACGGGGGATTCATAGCGGGCGTCGACGAACTCGGGCGCCGTGTATTTGCCGAAACGGCGGATCTGCCCGGCCAGCAGGATCAGCAGCAGCACGTAGCCGCCGGTCCAGCCGATGACGTAGGCGAGGGCGAAGTACCCCTTGAGGTAGAAGACTCCGGCGATGCCGAGAAAGGAGGCGGCGCTCATCCAGTTGGAGGCGATGGCGGCGCCGATCCCCATCCGGCCGACGGAACGCGCCGAGCCCAGATAGTATTCCCCCTTGCTCGTCCGGGAGGCGAGCCCGGTCAGAATGAGAATCCCGAGAACGGCCAGGAGCAGGAGGGCGGGGAAGAGCTTGAAACCTTCGGCAGTCATGGATTCTCCCTACTTGCGCTTCTGGTAGATTTTGGTGAGGCGGTCGACGAAGGTGTTGAAGAGAAAACACAAAAGGATGAACCAGACGATGAGAAACTGGCCGGTGAACCAGTAATGAAAGGGGAAGCCTAAAATCACCGTCTCGGTCAACAGCCCGCCGCTGCCTTCGTCCTGAAGGGCCAGGACAAACTGAAAGCCGAAAGTAAAAATGGCCCAGCTCAAAAGCAGCAGCCAGGTGTACATGACCTTTTTGCGCATGAACCCCGGCCGGGGACGGAAGAAATTGACACCGGTGTCCCGGGGGGCGGGACCGGGTGCTTCCTGTGGCTGTGCCATGATTTTTTCTCCTCGAAGCCTGTCTGTGGCGAAATGGTCGATAACCGCCGTACCTGAAGGTTTGCTTCCCGCTAGGAGCCTGTCGGACTATACGGTCCGAAAAATTGGATATTTGAGGACAGATTCGAGCTTGTTTGAGAACCAATTCTCAACGCCCGTTCGCTGTGCTCACTCGAGACGCAGAGGGAAAAGAGAGAACGCTGAGAAAATCGAGTTTCAAGGTGAAACCAAAAAAACGCTTCCGATTCTGCTCTTCTCCGCGTTCTCCGGACCTTCTCTGCGATCTCTGCGTTGAAGCTTTAATAGTCGTCTCTATTGGTCGATTCTACCCCTTCATGACCTCGCGCAGCACGGCGGTGGCGTAGCTCCCCCGGGGGAGGGCGAAGGAGAGAATCAGATCGTCGTCGTCGAGGCGGGCCTCGGCGGCGCTCAACGGCACCCGCAGCGGACGGCGCTCCCCCTCCATGGTCAGCCCGGCGCCGAGGCGAAAATCCTCCAGCTGCACCCTTTCCTTGTCGAGGAGAGCGGCCTCCAGGAGCCCTGCTTCTCCCCGGGCCCGGGTCAGCTTGCAGCCGAAAAGGGGGGCGGTGGGGCTGATCTCGAAGCGGTCGGCCCGGATCTGCTCGACTTCGGGGTCCTCGACGAGAAAGCAGGCGCCGTTGTCGTGCTTGAAGGCCAGGTCGCCGGCCCACAGGCGGTCGAGGGTGGCCAGGCGCATGTCGACCATGCGGTCGAAGAGGCTTGCCTGGTAGGCGGAAAGATAGAGGCGCAGCAGCTTGTTCGGCAGGGCAAGGATCGCCTCTTTGGCCGATCTGCCGTCCTTGAGCATCTGGATCATGCGCCGCTCGTCGCGGAAGCGCCCCGGCAGGGCGGCCAGGGCGGTATCGTAGTCGCCGGCGGCGAAGGCTTCGGCCCCCTGGCGCCAGCGTTCGTTGCTGATCGCCGCCGGGTCGCCGACGATCTGTGCCGCGGCCGCAGCATGGTCGCCGCGCAGCAGGGCGCCGCCGATGGTGTGGGAATTGCCGAGGGAGCCGTAACGCTGTTGGCCGAAACGGTTGGGGACGCCGATATCCTGCAGCACTGACAGGACATCGAGGGCCCGGTCGAGGGAGTCGGCGCCGACCTGGCGCACCCGGATGGTGAAACGGTTGCCGGCCAGATGGCCGAGGCGCAGTTTGTTGCGGTGGCGCGCGGCACTCAGGATATGGATCCCCTCGAGGTCGAGAGCCAGGGCCTGCTCCTCGGTCACCCCGGTCAGAGACAGGGTCTGGCGGGTTGTGGCCCGGGCGTCCTTGAGGCCGGCGTAGCCGATGTCGCGCTCCCGCACGCCGAGGGCCCTGGCGAGGCGCTGCAGAAGGTCGAAGGTGGTAATCCCGCTCTTCTCGATCCGCAGGTAGAGGTGTTCCCCGTCGCCGCAGGGGGCGTAGAGGGGGATTTCCTCCACCAGGAAGTCCTCGGGGATCTCCTTGATCGTCCCGCCGGTTCCCGGCAGGGCGGCTGTCAGATAGTCACTCATTTCCGGCGCGCTCCCCGTGGACCCGGAACCCGGGGCGAAGCGGCGGCAACAGGCCGGCCTCGGCGGCAAAGCCGGGCGCCTTGCGGTAATGGATGTAGTGGATCGGCTGGCCGAGATCGAGAAAGCGGCGCATGTATTTGGATATCGGGTAGCCGGGGAGTTCGGTGGCGCTGGGGACAGCCAGGGCGTTGACGTACCCCGGGACGGTCGGAAGGAGGGCGGCGACGTCTTCGGCGTAGTCGGTGAAGTCAGTGATGAAGTAGAGGTCTCCTTCGGGGGCCAGGAAATAGAGGACCGACCGCAGAAAGTCGGCGCCGACCAGGCGCCGTTCGCGGTGGCGCTTCTTCGGCCAGGGGTCGGGGCAGTTGATGTAGACCGCCGTCAGGCTCTCGGGGCCGAAATGGCGGCCGAGAAGGTCGCGGGCCTCGGCGCGGACGACGCGGACATTGTCGAGGCCGGCCGCATCGATCTTGCTGCAGGTCTTCAGGCACCCCTTGTTGTAGATGTCGATGGCCAGGTAGTTGATGTGGGGATGCTGGCGGGCCTGCTGCAGGATGAAGTCGCCGATGCCGCAGCCGATCTCCAGGGCCAGGGGGCGGGAGACGGCAAAGAGATCGCCGGGGACGGCGACTGTTGCCAGTTCGGAGGCGGGGACGAAGGTCGGGGAGGTGATTTCGATGGTTCTCTGGGTCATGCAGCGCGGGCCTTTCCGAACGGGGGTGCAGGGACAGCAGGTTAGCACAGGCCGGGGTTAATTTCAACGCTCCACCGCGGCGGCGTCAAGGCTATTCCAGGCTTTTCAGATAGTCGGTCAGCGCCTCGATATCGGCCTCGGGGAGATAGTCGTAGGCCGGCATCATCGAGGCGGGGTTGTTCCCCTTTGGATTGACGATCTGAATGCGGATCGCCTCCCTGACGAGACGGCGGCCGACGCCGGTGAGGGCCGGGCCGAGATTGCCGCCGTTTATCCCGAGGGAGTGGCATCCCTTGCAGCCGAGGGCGTTGACGAGTTCCCGGGCGTGCCCCTCGTCCTCCGCGGCCAGGGCGGGAGCACAGAGTGCGAGGGCGACCAGGGCAAGAAGGAGGCAGCGGATCGGTGTCATGGCGAGCTCCATGGAAGGGTTCGGTCACCGGCACGCCGGCCATCCGGTATGATACCGGAAACCGCCGCCGAGGCAAGGGAGAAGACGGGGGAAAAGAGTTGAAATTCATCGGGGACGGGATTAGGCTATGGGGCCGGTCCTGAAGCGACTCCGGAGCTCAAATGGTGAAAAATCACTTTTTTTAAAATCATCCTTTTCCAAGGAGACCGATCCATGCTCATCGTCATGCATCACAGCGCCAGCGACCAGCAGATCCGCGCCGTCCAGGAAGCCGTCTCGGCGCTGGGGCTGGAGGCCCGGCCGATTCCCGGCAGCGAGCGCACCGCCATCGGCGTCCTCGGCAACCAGGGGTACGTGGACGACAGCTCCATCCGCGAGCTCCCCGGGGTGCGGGAGGTGATTCACGTCAGCAAGCCCTACAAGCTCGTCTCCCGGGACTTCCACCCCACCTCCTCGGTGATCGATGCCGCCGGGGTTCTCATCGGCGACGGTCAGGTGCCGGTGGTGATGGCCGGCCCCTGTTCCATCGAGAGCGAGGAACAGATGGTCTCCGCCGCCCGCCTGGTGAAGGCGGCCGGGGCGAAGATCCTGCGGGGCGGCGCCTTCAAGCCCCGCACCGGACCCCATTCCTTCCAGGGGCTGGGGATCGATGGGCTCAAGCTTTTGCGCCTCGCCGGGGACGAGGTGGGACTGCCGGTGATCACCGAGGTGATGCGCATCGAGCAGCTCGATGCGGTATGCCGCTACGCCGACATCCTGCAGATCGGCGCCCGCAACATGCAGAACTTCGACCTTCTCAAGGAAGTCGGCAAGCTGCGCTATCCCGTTCTCCTCAAGCGCGGGATGAGCGCCACCCTCGAGGAGTTTCTCGCCGCCGCCGAGTACATCGTCGCCGAGGGGAACGAGCGGGTGGTTCTCTGCGAGCGGGGGATCCGCACCTTCGAACGCGCCACCCGCAACACTCTCGACCTCTCGGTGGTCCCCTTGATCCGCGAGATGAGCCATCTGCCGATCATCGTCGATCCGAGCCACGCCACCGGCAAGCGCACCCTGGTGCCGGTGATGTCCAGGGCCGCCCTGGTCGCCGGCGCCCACGGTCTGATGATCGAGGTCCATCCCGAGCCGGAGAAGGCGCTGTGCGACGGCGCCCAGAGCCTCAACGGCCCCGGCTTTTCCACCCTCATGGACGAGCTGCGCGGACTGCTGACCTACCTCGGCTACTGACGGGGAAATTCGTCATGGTTGTCCCGCGGCCGCCGATAGGTTATTATTCTTTCGGTTAATCTTTGTTTTCAACCCGAAGGCCACGGATATCAAACGCTCATCCGGATCGTTGTCGGCTCTCCGGCGTAAAATAATTCCGGAAAATTTTCCGACTCGAACAGAAAAGAGGACATGCCCATGTCGACGACTGCAGAAATAAGACCCGGTGTCCACTGGCTCGGCGCCCGTCATCCCGAGCTGGAGGTCTTTGACGAACTCTTTCCCACCCGCAGGGGGACGACCTACAACGCCTACCTGGTGCGCGGCACCGAAAAGGTCGCCCTCATCGATACCGTCAAGGGGATCTTTTCCGAGGACTATCTGGCAGGGCTTTCCTCCCTCGAGGCGCCGGAGCGTATCGACCTGGTGGTGGTCAACCACACCGAACCCGACCATACGGGTGCGCTCGAAAAACTCCTCGAGATCAACCCGGAGCTGACCGTGGTCTGCACCAAGGCCGGCGAGAACTTTCTCCGTCAGCTTCTCAACCGCCCCTTCAAGGCGCGGGTTGTCGCCGACGGCGAAGAGATCGATCTCGGCGAAAAGACGCTGCGTTTTATCCACGCCCCCAACCTGCACTGGCCGGACACCATGTTCACCTACCTGCCGGAAAACGGGGTCCTCTTTTCCTGCGACGCCTTCGGTGCCCACTTCTGCGGCGAGGGGTTGTTCAACGACCAGGTCGGCGACTTCTCTGCCGAGTTCGCCTTCTATTTCGACACCATCATGCGCCCCTTCAAGGCGAAGATCCGCGAGGCGGTGGCCAAGGTGGAGCATCTGCCCATCACCATGCTCTGCCCCTCCCACGGACCCCTGCTGCGCCGCGAGCCCCTGGCGGCCATCAAGAGCTACAAGGAGTGGTCGGCCGCACCTGCTGAGACCGGCAAGAAGCGGGTCCTTCTGGTCACCCTCTCTCCCCACGGCAACACCCGCACCATGGCCGCCGAAATCCGCGGCGGCCTCGAATCCCAGGGAGTGGAGGTCGCCGAATACAGCCTCCTTGATGCCGACGATGCCGTACTGCGCGACGAGATCGAGCGCGCCGATGCCTTCGTCGTCGGCACCCCGACCATCAACCGCGACGCCCCGCCGCCGGTGTGGCACGCCCTTTCCCTCCTCTCGTCGGTGACGCCGAAGGGGAAGGTCGGCGCCGTCTTCGGTTCCTTCGGCTGGAGCGGCGAGGCGGTGGGCCAGGTGGAAGAGCGCCTCAAGGGGCTCAAATTCACTCTCGCCGCCCCCGGCCTCACCTACCGTTTCCGTCCCACCGCCGAAGACCGCCAGGCCTGCCGCAACTTCGGCGAGGAGGTGGGACGCGCCCTTGCCGGCGAGGTTGCACCCTAGGGAGACCCATACCCTGCCATGTTTTTTCCGGGCCGGCCGCCGTGCCGGCCCTTTGATTTGCGCCGCACGTTTGTAACCGCGGCTTTTGCCTCAGGAGTTTTCCATGGATCCCTCCGCGATCATGTCGACCCTCAACGGTTTCGTCTGGGGTCCTGTCATGCTGGCCCTTCTGGTCGGCACCGGCGCCTATCTCACCGTGCGCCTCGGCTTCCTGCAGATTCTCCAGCTCCCCCGGGCGCTCCGCCTGGTCTTCTCCCGCTCCCGGACCGCCGCAGGGGAGGGGGACATCTCCCCCTTTCAGGCCCTGACCACGGCCCTGGCGGCGACCATCGGCACCGGCAACATCGCCGGGGTCGCCACCGCCATCTATCTCGGCGGTCCCGGGGCGATTTTCTGGATGTGGGTCTGCGCCCTGGTCGGGATGGCGACCAAGTATGCCGAGGCGGTCCTGGCGGTCAAGTATCGTCACCTCCTTCCCGACGGCTCGATGCAGGGGGGGCCGATGCGCTACATCGCCGAGGGGCTGGGGCTCAAATGGCTCGGCTGGCTCTTTGCCCTCTTCGGCTCCATTGCCGCCTTCGGCATCGGCAGCATGGTCCAGTCCAATTCGGTGGCCGTCGCCCTCACCGCGACCTGGGGGATTCCCCCCGTCGGCACCGGGATCGTCCTGGCGCTGCTGACGGGAGTCGTTATCATCGGCGGCATCCGCCGCATCGGCAAGGTTACTGAGAAGCTGGTGCCGGTCATGGGGGTCGCCTATGTCCTCGGCGCCCTGGTGATCCTTGCCCTGAACGCCTCGGCGCTCCCCGGGGCCTTCGCCCTGATTTTTTCCCACGCCTTCGCCCCCGCCGCCGCCAGCGGCGGCTTTGCCGGCGCCGCCGTCTCCGCCGCGGTCCGCTTCGGAGTCGCCCGCGGCGTCTTCTCCAACGAGGCCGGCCTCGGCAGCGCCCCCATCGCCCACGCCGCCGCCCGCACCAACAGCCCCGTGCGCCAGGGACTGATCGCCATGACCGGCGTCTTCTTCGACACGGTCATCGTCTGCTCCATGACCGCTCTGGTGATCCTCTCCACCGGCGCCTGGACCTCGGGGGAGACCTCCAGCGCCCTGACCTATCTCGCCTTTGAGAGTGCTCTTCCGGGCCCCGGTGGTCTGATCGTCACCATCGGCATAGCGATCTTTGCCTATTCGACCATGATCGGCTGGGCCTATTACGGCGAGGAGTGCATCGAATATCTCTTCGGCCTCAGGGCCCGCACCCCCTACCGCTACCTCTTCTGCCTTCTTATCGCCGTCGGCGCCTTCCAGAAGGTCGGCTTCGTCTGGGACTTCTCCGATACCATGAACGGCGCCATGGCGATTCCTAACCTCATCGGCCTCCTCGGTCTTTCCGGGGTCGTCGTGGCGACGACTCGCGAGGCCTTCGCCAAGCCCGAGGAGCTTTTGTGAGCCGAACGGTCGATTCGTGTCTGCACTGATCGCCAGCGTCGCCGTCGCCGCCCCCGTGCCCGGCCCCTTCTCCTATCTGGTCCCCGATGCCCTGCGGGAGCGGGCCCGGGTCGGGATGCGTCTGCGGGTTCCCTTCGGGCGGCGCAGCGCCGTCGGCTACCTCATCGCCCTGGAGGAAGGGGAGGGGGAAGGACTCAAGGCGATTGCCGAGGTCCTCGACGAGGCGCCCCTCTTCCCCGCCGAGCTCGTCCCCTTCTACCGCCGGGCCGCCGACTATTACCTCCATCCCCTGGGGGAGGTGATCCGCACCGCTCTCCCCGCCGGGCTCTCCGGCAGGGAGGACGGTGTCGGCATCCTCCACGAACGGATCTTTTCCCCCACGGAACTTTCGGGGGAACCGACCGGCGCCCTGCAGAAGGAGATTCTCGGCGCTCTGCGCAGCCGCGGCGCCACCCCCCTGTCGGCGCTGCGCGAGACCTTCGCCTCCCCCCACGCTCCCCTCAAACGCCTGGTCGAGCTCGGTTTTCTCGCCGAGACGTCCCAGGAGGTGCGCCGTGACCCCTTTCTCGACGTCCCCCCGCCCGCAGACGTTCCGGTGCAGCCGACGGCCGAACAGGCCGCTGCCCTGGAGCGCATAGACGCCGCCCTCGAAGGGGGCGAATTCGCTCCCCTGCTGCTGCACGGGGTGACCGGCAGCGGCAAGACCGAAGTCTACCTGCGGGCCATCGCCGCCGCCCTCTCCCGCGGCAAGCGCGCCTTGGTCCTCGTCCCCGAAATCGCCCTCACCCCTCAGCTGGTGGGGCGTTTCCGGGCCCGCTTCGGCGAGCAGGAAAAAGAGATCGCCGTCCTGCACTCGGGACTCTCCGACGGCGAGCGCTACGACGCCTGGCGGGCCATCGTCCGCGGCGGAGCGAACATTGTCATCGGCGCCCGCTCGGCGGTCTTTGCCCCTCTGACCGATCTCGGCATCATCGTCGTCGACGAGGAGCACGAGGCGAGCTACAAGCAGGGGGAGGGGTTCCGCTACCACGCCCGCGACCTCGCCCTCCTCCGCGGCCAGATGTCCGGGGCGACGGTTCTCCTCGGCAGCGCCACCCCCGCCCTCACCACCTACCACCGCGCCCTCACGGGAGCCATCGGCTACCTCCCCCTCGCCGGACGGGTGGCGGCGCGCCCCCTGCCGCCGGTGGAGCTCATCGACCTGCGGGAGGCGCGCCCCGAGGGGTCCCTCTCCGCGACGCTCCTTGCGGCCCTGGAGGAAAACCTCGCTTCCGGCGGGCAGTCGCTTCTTCTCCTCAACCGCCGCGGCTTCGCTCCCTTCATTCTCTGCGCCGACTGCGGCACCACCTTCCGTTGTCCCAACTGCGAAATCACCCTGACCTTCCACCAGGGGCGGCGCCTGCTGCGCTGTCATTACTGCGATTATGCCGTTTCCCCTCCCGAGCTCTGTCCCGGGTGCGGCGGGCTCGACATCCGCCCCGAGGGGGCGGGGACCGAGCGCCTTGAAGAGGAGCTCTCGACGGCCTTCCCGCAGGCGCGCATCGCCCGCATGGACCGCGACACCACGGCGCGCAAGGGGGCGCACCAGCAGTTGGCGGACCGGATGATCGGCCGGGAGATCGATATTCTGCTCGGGACCCAGATGGTGGCCAAGGGGCACGATTTTGCCGGCGTGACCCTGGTCGGGGTGATCGGCGCCGACTCCACCCTCAACTTTCCCGATTTCCGCAGCGCCGAGCGCACTTTTGCCCTCCTCGCCCAGGTCGCCGGCCGCGCCGGGCGGGGCGAAACTCCGGGGCGGGTGCTGATCCAGACCTGGTCCCCCGAGCATTACGCCCTGCAGTGCGCCGCCGCCCATGACTACCGGCGCTTCTACGACGAGGAGATCGTCTGCCGCCGGGAGCTCGGCTACCCCCCCTTCGGTCATCTGGTCAACCTCGTCGTCTCCGGCATCGATCCCGGCAAGGTCGGGGCCGCGGCGGCCGCCCTGGCGGCGGGGCTCGATGCCGACTGCGGCACCGTCGAAGTCCTCGGACCGGCCCCCTGTCCCCTGGCGCGGCTTCGCGGCCGCCACCGGATGCAGATCCTCCTCAAGGCGCCCGAC
>Ga0209231_1000721_pt1 | contig 16112 bp, 18 predicted proteins | sample Deesub45470m_DNA_FD_188086 | JGI IMG/M metagenome (GOLD analysis project Ga0209231, IMG submission 188086) | Deep subsurface microbial communities from North Pacific Ocean - 450_OLKR46/470m Metagenome (SPAdes) (version 2) | ecosystem: Environmental > Terrestrial > Deep subsurface > Unclassified ... | reverse complement strand
TTTACAACAGCCAGTGGCGAGTCGAGAAGAACGGCTTCAAAAGTCCCCAAGAAATCCGTCGGGACCGGCTAAATTTTCGTCAGGCTTCATAAGACAAACTTGTGTCCAAGGAACCGGGCGCGATACAGAAATACAATCAACCCCAGAACCGCTGGGTCGGGCATGTATTTCCAACCACTGACCCGATGAAATTTCACCAAAGCAATACAATTAACGACTACCACTCTTTCGACAATTTGCAATAAGCAGCGGATCTTTCAAGCCCCGCCGTCACAGGGTTTTCCCCCTTGCGGCAGCCATCCATTCCTTCTAAGATGACCAGTGTTTGCTAAAAACCTGCGACCGCTCAGCTGCGCTGGTTAATTGTTGAACAATTGCCTCATGCTTCGGAGAGTTGTTGTGAAAATCACCAATATTCGTGCTGTCCCCTCCTGCGCCCCCACGACCGGCACTGACAAGCCTCCCTGTTGAGGCCCGCCGGTCTCCGCCGGGGGCGGGGAAATCACTGAAAAGGTTCCGGGCTTTCTCGGTTGGTGGCAGACGCCGGCCGGGCCGGTGGCAACCCTGGGCAGCCAGCTGCTGCCGAGCGACCGCTTTGGCTCCTGGAAGGCCCGCTGGGGGATCGGCCGGATGTCCTACCTGGTGCCGCCGGGGCTCTACGCCCTCGGCCGTCCGGGGCCCGAGGCGCCGGTGGTGGTGACCGCCAACTACAAGATGAGCTACGACTGTGTCCGCAGCGCCCTGGCCGGCCGGCAGGTCTGGCTGCTGGTGCTGGAGACCTTCGGCATCAACGTCTGGTGCGCTGCCGGCAAGGGGACCTTCGGCACCGATGAGCTGGTTCGCCGCATCGCCAAAACCAAGCTGGATCAGGTGGTCGAGCACCGCACCCTGCTGCTGCCGATCCTTGGCGCCCCGGGGGTGGCCGCCCATGAAGTGGCCCGCCGCAGCGGCTTCCGCATCCGCTACGCCACCATCCGGGCGACGGATCTCCCGGAATATCTCGACAACGACCAAGTGACCACCCCGGCCATGCGGGAGCTGAGCTTCAGTCTGCGCGAGCGCCTGGTGCTGATTCCCGTCGACCTGGTGCTGGCCATCAAACCGACCCTGGCGGTCGCCGCGGCACTGTTTCTGCTCGGCTGGATCACCACCGGTGCCGGCTTCGGCCTGGCCCTGGCAGTGGCGTTTTTCGGGGCGGTGGTGGCTGGCACCGCGGCCACCCCGCTGCTGCTCCCCTGGCTCCCCGGTAAGAGTTTCGCCATCAAGGGGGCGCTCTGCGGGCTGGGCTGGAGTCTGCTCTGGTGCGCCCTGATGATGAGGGACTTGAGCCTGCCGCTGCTGACCGCAACCACCCTGGCCCTAACTGCCGTCAGTGCCTTCTACGGCCTCAATTTCACCGGCAGCACCCCCTTCACCTCCCCCTCGGGAGTGCGCAAGGAGATGCGCCGGGCCCTGCCGGTGATGGCCCTGAGTCTGGCCACCGCAGGACTGCTCTGGCTCGGAAGCGCTCTTTTCTGACCCCGCTCGACAAGGATCCGCCATGAAAGATTTTCGCTATCTGCAAGGGGTGACCAGCCTGCGCTACGACCTTGAGCGCTGCATCGGCTGCGGCCGCTGTGTCGAGGTCTGCCCCCACGGCGTCTTCTCGCTGCAGGGTGCCAAGGCGGAACTGGTCGATCTGGACGCCTGCATCGAGTGCGGCGCCTGTGCCCGCAACTGCCCGCCGACCGCCATCAGCGTCGATTCCGGTACCGGCTGCGCTTCCGGCCTGATCAACGAATGGCTGATGGAGCGGGGATGGCGCTCCAAGAGCGGAGGATGCTGACCAATGCTCGGCATCCACGACCTGCCGGCCTTTCTGGCCGCCGGCATCGCCCTGAACCTGCTCCCCGGCCCCGACACCTTCTACATTCTCGGTCGCAGCCTGACCCAGGGGCGCACCGCCGGCATCGTTTCGGCCCTCGGTATCTCCACCGGGGCGCTCTGCCATACCTTGGCGGCGGCTTTGGGGCTTTCCGCCATTCTCGCCTCCTCGGCCACCGCCTTCCTGCTGGTGAAATACCTCGGCGCCGCTTATCTGGTTTTTCTCGGCGGCCAGCTGCTGCTGACTCGGGATCAAGCGGCACCCGCGACCGGAGCAATCGCCACCGCGGCCCTCTGGACCAGCTTCCGCCAGGGGGTACTGACCAACCTGGCCAACCCCAAGGTGGCGCTGTTTTTTCTCGCCTTTCTCCCCCAGTTCATTGTCCCTGGCAACCCCTATGGAGCGCTGCCGTTTCTGGCCCTGGGCACCCTCTTTGTCAGCACCGGCACCCTCTGGTGTCTGCTGCTCGCCTGCTGCGCGGCGCCCCTGGCGACCCGGTTGCGGCAGCAATCCGGCGGCCAGACGCTGCTGCGCCGGATCACCGGAGGGCTGTTTGTCGGCATGGGACTGAAGCTGGCCGGCGAGCAACTCCCCTGAAGCCATCAACCGAAGGACTGATCGCTATGCGCCAACTCAGACGTACCGACCGTGGCCTCTCCCCGGTAGAAACCCGGCAGCTGCTGGAACAGGGAGAATACGGCACTCTCTCTACCGTCGACGACCAGGGTCAGCCCTATGGCGCCCCCTTGAGCTATGCTTACCGCAACGACTGTATCTATTTCCATTGCGCCCTCAGCGGTCACAAGCTCGACAATCTGGCCAGCAATCCCCGGGTCTGCTTCAGCGTGGTCGGTCGCACCGAGCTGCTGCCGGCGGAATTTGCCACCCGTTACGAAAGTGCTCTGGCCTTCGGCCGGGCCGCGGAAGTCTTCGGCGAGGAGCGGCTTGATGCTCTGCGCTGGCTGGTGGAAAAGTACTCCCCCGAATTTCAAGCCGAGGGGGGGAATTATATTGAACAACAGCGACACGCCACCCGCGTGATCAAAATCACCATCGACCAACTCAGCGGCAAAGCCCGGCGCTGAGGCTGAGGTCCCCTTCCCCCCTGGAGTTACCCTATGAAGAAGTCCCTGCTTTCCCTGGCCTTGCTGCTGACCCTGTCGACCCCGGCCCTGGCTGCCGAAGTGACCCCGGCCAAAGCCCAACAGATTCAACAGTTGATGGAACTCACCGGTGCCCAGAATCTGGGACAGCAATTCGGTAAAATCATGACCGCGCAGATCTACCAGGTGCTGCGGGCGGCCAAGCCCGAAACCCCGGAACGGGCGTTCCTGATCATCGAGGAGGAGACCAACGCCATGATGGACCAGGAGTCCCCGGCGCTGCTGGCCAGCCTGGTGCCGATCTATGACCAGCACTTCAGCGAAGCCGAACTCAAAAAGCTGGTCGCCTTTTACCAGACCGATCTCGGCAAAAAAACCATCGCGGTCATGCCGATGGTGATGAAGGAGAGCGTCGCCGCCGGCCAGGCCTGGGGCCAGGCTATGGCACCTAAATTGATGGCACGACTTGAAGAACGCTTCAAAAAAGAGAAAATTGAATTGCCCGAGGAGAAATGACGCCTCACCAAGGCTACCCGAACCCGGAAAAGGAGTCTCTATTATGGCCTATTACATCAACCGCACCATCGCCTGCCCCTTTGACGCAGCGATTGCCCGGGTGACCGAAGAGCTGCAAAAAGAAGGGTTTGGCATTCTCACCGAAATCGATGTGAAGGCGACGCTGAAGAAAAAACTCGGGGTCGACTTCCGCAACTACCGCATCCTCGGGGCCTGTAACCCACCCTTTGCCTACCAGGCGCTGCAGGCCGAGCCGAAGATCGGCACCATGCTCCCCTGCAACGTCATCGTCGAAGAGATCGACGCCGCGACCAGTGAGGTTTCGGCGGTCGATCCGCTGGCCTCGATGCAGGCAATCGACAACCCGGCGCTGCAGGGAATTGCGCTGCAGATTCAGGCCAAGCTGCGCCAGGTGATCGCCCGACTGTAGGAGGCCCGCAGCAATGACCTGCCGGACCCGGCCCGACCTTGATCCAAACCTGAACGACTTTCAATGCCAGGAGGCCCCATGGATGTCACCCCGCCCGTATCAGCGCCCGCTCCTGCTCCGCCACCCAAACGGCCGCCGCCGGCTAAGGATTCCTTCGTCAGCCGATTCTCCCGAGGGGTGAAAAATCTGCTGCTGATGATCCTGATTCTGCTCGCCCTGCTCTGGAACTGGGACGGCTTCTGGCAGACCAACATCGGATTTTTGCGCAGCAGCCAGGAACGCTACCTGCCGGCCAAGCTTTCCCAGGAACAACAAAAGCTCAGCAATATCGGTCTGTTTAACAGCGAACTCGAAAAGATGCGGAGTCAGGTTCAGCTGCTCGAAACCCAGCTCGCCGAGCTGAAAACCGCTGGGGCGCCCGAGCAGAAGAGGAGCCACCTCGAGGCGGCGCTGCAGATCATCGAGACCCTCAGCGGAAAAATCCCCGCCGAACAGTTGGAGGAGGTGCGTAGCGGCTGCAGCAGCCAGGAGTGCCAGGAGATCTTCACCAAGGGCCGAGCGCTGCTCGAATAGCCGATGCTTGCGCGATTGGCCGCCGACCTGGTGGTGCTGCTGCACCTCAGTTTCATTCTGTTTGTGGTCTTTGGCGGCCTGGGGGTGCTGCGCGCTCCCAGGCTGGCCTGGCTGCATCTGCCGGCGGCGGGTTGGGGGGCGCTGGTGGAACTGCGCGGGCTCTACTGCCCGCTGACCGACTGGGAAAACGCCCTGCGCCAACAGGGCGCCGAGCAGGGGTATGCCGACAGCTTCATCGAACACTATCTGATCCCGCTGATCTACCCGGCCGCTCTCACCGAAAACCTGCAACTGCTGCTCGGCCTTTCGGTACTGCTGATCAATGGCGGCATCTACGGCTGGCTGCTCTGGCGCCGACTGCGCCCCCACCCCCGTTAACCGACAAAGGCTGCGATGAATCCCCTGTTTACCCTGGCGCTGACCGTTCCAGCCTCGGCCATCGATGAAAACGACCATGTCAACAACGTGGTTTACGTGCAATGGATGCAGGATGTCGCCAGCGCCCACGCCGACCAGGCTGGTTACGGCGTCGCTCACTGCCTGGAGCTGGGCGGCACCTGGGTGGTGCGCTCCCACAGTATCGAATACCTCGGTGCCGCCAGACTCGGCGACCGGCTACGGCTGGAAACCTGGATTGAAGAAATCAGCCGCTCCGGTTGTCAGCGCCGCTACCGGATTCTCCGCGACAGCGATGCCCGGGTGCTGGCCCGGGCGACTAGCCATTACGTCTATATCGGCAGCGACAGCCTGCGCCCCCAGGCCCTGCCCAAAGCCCTGCTCGAGCGGATGAACCTGCTCGCCGAAACGACAGCCAACTGACCCGGCCAGAATGCATCGAAGCGGTTTTCGGGTAGGCTATTGGGGAGGAGTCTGTTCGGGAGGAAGGCGATGATCGACTGCAGCAGAGAGATAAGAAAGGGGGGCAGCGTCCTGCTGCTGGCCCTGGCGCTCGCAATCGGAGCAGGCAACCGGCCTGCGGTCGCCGAGGAACTCTCCGCCGAGCGCAAGGTCTTCTGGCTCAATACCGCCGCCATGGGAACCATTGTTACCTGGGGGCTGATCAACTGGGATTACGGCCAGCAGCGCCCCACCGCCCGCTCGGAAGAGTGGTTCGGCCGCGCCACCAAATCAGGGGGAGCCGACAAACTTGGTCACCTCTACACCGGCTACCTGATCAGCCACCTCTTCTCCACCGCTTACCGGGCCTGGGACTACCCGGAGGCGGAGGCCAGCCGCATGGGAGCCCTCTCCAGCCTGGGGGTAACTACGCTGATGGAGGTGGGCGACTCCTTCAGTCCCTTCGGTTTTTCCATCGAAGATATGCTGATGAACAGTCTGGGCGCCGGACTCGGCTACGCCTTCGACCGCTCTCCCGAACTGCGGCGCAAGCTCGATCTGCGGCTGGAATACCACCCGAGCTTCACCGGCGATTTTCAGGGGGACATTGTCACCGACTACGAGCACCTCAAATACCTGGTGGCGGTCAAGGCTGCCGGCTTCGACACCATCGAAAACCCCGTGCTGCAGGCGCTGGAGCTGCATTTCGGCTACTACACCCGGGGTTACGACAACAGTTCCCCCGACCTCCCCGACCAGCGGCAGCGCACCCTCTATGTCGGCATCGGCCTCAACGTCGGCCACCTGCTGCATCCGCTCTGGGACACCCGCCTGTTCAACTACCTGCAACTCCCCTATACCTATCTCGACGCCCGCCAGCATCTGGACGATTAACGGTCAGCCGACTGCAGCGCCGCCGGCGGCGCCGTCACCTCCTGCCAGCACTGGCTCGCCCAATCGAAATGCTGCCGGGGCCGGAAATGGTCTTTATAGGCCATCCGCGGGGAACCCGGAACGAAATAGCCGAGATAATACCAGGGGAGACCAAGCTGCCGGGTCAGCGCAATTTCCTGCAGCGCGCCGAAGGTGCCGAGGTTGCGCCGGGAGTGGCTGGGATCGAAACAGAAATAGACGCTGCTCAGTCCCTCGCTGGCCAGATCCAGAATCCCCAGACCGATCAGCTTCCCCTGCAGCCGCAATTCCAGTTGCAGCCCCGGGCAGGATGGCTGATAAAAGCTGGCCACAAAGCCTTCCCGATCACTTGGCTGTTCGAAACGCTCGCTGCTGTGGGCCTGGTAAAGGAAAAAGGCCTCTTCGCTGTAGCGCAGCGGACCGCAGCTGACCTGCAGATCGGCGTTGCGGCGCAGGATACGGCGCTGGCTGGAGGAGGGGAGAAACTGTTCGGCCGCCACCCGCAGGGGGATGCACTGGCGGCAGTCGGGGCAGGCGGGACGAAAGAAGTAGAGACCGAATTTTCGCCAGCCGGCGGCCAGAAACGGGGCCAGTTCGCTGGCAGTCAGCGCTCCGGCGAGAAAAAACTCCGAGACGAAGCTGCGCCCCGGCAGGTAGGGACAGGGGGCAGGCTCGCCGCGGCGCAGGGGCTGGTAGAGTTGCATCGGCAACCTGAATCGGGAAGGGGAACAGGAAGGGCTTCTGACGCAGGGAAAAAACCTGGGGCTACACCCCTCGCCGCCGCCGAATGGCCTCCTGGTAGAGCTCGACGTAGCGCTCGGCCGCCCCCTCCCAGGTGAAACGCTGGGCCATGCCGTTGCGAATCAGGCTGGCGAGGCCGGCGCGGTTGTGGCTGTAGGTATGGGTCGCCCAGCCGATGGTGTCGAACAGCGCCTCGGGGGTAAGGTCGTAGAATTTGAAACCGGTGCCGCTGTGGCGGGCTTCGTCGAAATTTTCCACGCTGTCGTCGAGGCCGCCGGTGGCGCGGACGATGGGGGGGGTGCCGTAGCGCAGGCTGTACATCTGGTTGAGGCCGCAGGGCTCGAAACGCGAGGGCATGACGAAAAAGTCGGAGCCGGCTTCAATCTGGTGGGCCAGGGCGTTGTCGTAACCGATGCGACAGGCGAACTGGTCAGGATGCTGGCGGGCGATATCGCCAAAGAAGAAGTGGGTCCAGGGCTCGCCGTTGCCGAGCAGCACAAACTGCAGATCGAGGGTCAGCAGCCGGTGCAGGGCGGCGGCCAGGATATCGACCCCTTTTTGCTCCACCAAGCGGGAGACCAGGCCGAACAGGGGGACTTCCGGTCGCCGCGGCAACTGGAAGCGGCGCTGCAGATCGGCCTTGCACAGGGCCTTGCCCTGCAGGTTGTCGGCGGTGTAGTTGGCCACCAGGAAGGGGTCGGTCTCCGGATTCCATTCCTCGTAGTCGACACCGTTGAGAATGCCATAGAGATCGGCGGCGCGGCGCTGAACCTGCCCCTCAAGGCCATAACCATAGGTCGCCGTCTGGATCTCCCGGGCGTAGCCTTCGCTCACCGTGGAGAGCAGGGTGGCGTGGGCCATCCCTCCTTTGAGCAGATTGACCCGGTCGAACGCTTCCAGTTCGGCCGGATTGAAATGCTGCCAGCCGACCCCAAGCACGTTCATCAACCCCTTGGGGAAGTTCCCCTGGTGCTGCATGTTGTGAATCGAAAGCAGCGAAGCCGACTGGCCGACCCAGGGGTCGTAGCGGTAGCTGCTATTGAGCAGCAGCGGAATGATCGCCGTGTGCCAATCGTGGACGTGAATAATGTCAGGGGCAAAGTCTAGAATCCGGCAGAGCTCGAGACTGGCCTTGGAGAGAAAGGTAAAACGCAGGTCGTTGTCAGCGTAGGATTCACCATGCTCGGTGTAGAGGCTGGCGCGGCCGAAAAACCCTTCGTGTTCGATAAAATAGACCGGCACCGTGCTACCGGGAAGCTGCCCTTCCAAGATTCCGCCCCAGAGGGTGCCGAGACTCCCCATCGGCACACCGAGCACCTCCGGGCGCTGATGCAATTTGCTGCGATCGATCTTGTAGTAGCGGGGCATCACCACCCGCACATCGTGACCGAGACTGGCCAGATAGCGGGGGAGCGCACCGACCACATCCCCCAGTCCCCCCTCCTTGGCAAAGGGGGCAGCTTCGGACGCGGCAATGAGGATTTTCAAGCGTGAGGTCATAAACAACAGCATCTCCGGTTCGAAGCAATTGCGCTGCAACAGCAACAAGCAGCCTGCAGTCTATCATTCCTGCCGGCGACGGCAAACCGTGAAAAGCGCAGCCGAGCCTTTTCACCCCGATCTTTTCTGTTAATCTTATGCAAATTACAACTCTTTTCAGGAGATGCCATGACTCCCCAGATCGACCAGTTTTTAGCCGCCAAAGCCTTCGGCGTGGCCGGAGCTTCCACCAACCGCGACAAGTATGGCAACAAGGTGTTGCGCTGCTACCAGCTCAACGGCCGCAAAGCGGTACCGATCAACCCCCGGGCGGAGGCGATCGAGGGCATCCCCTGCGTCGCCGATGTCGCCAGCTTGCCGGACGAGGTGACCAGCCTGTCGGTGATCACCCCGCCGAAAATCACCGAAGAGGTGGTCGCAGCCGCCATCGCCCGCGGCATCAAGAACATCTGGATGCAGCCAGGAGCGGAAAGCCCCGCCGCTGTGGCTGCCTGCAAGGCCGCCGGCATCAATGTCATCGCCGACGGCAGCTGCCTGCTGGTGGTCCTCGGTTATCGCGATCATTGAAACGGAAACACTCATCTCCCTTACCCTTATCAGGAGAATATCCATGAGCAAAGATAGCGACTGCAAACAACCTGGCGAGCATCACCTGCACATGTGCATGGTCACCGCCAAGGGGTTGAAGGAAGAAACTGCCAAAGAGATGTTCGGCGACCCGAAGTTCGTCTGCGCCAATTGCGCCGCCAAGGCCAACAAAGAGATTTATCTCTGTCGGCCCAAACCGCTCTAAGATCCGTCCAGTCGCGTACAAATCAAGGGCCCGGGGCGAACGCTCCGGGCCCTTGATTTTTCAAGCGACGACGATTCACTCTTTGGCTGGAAGCGGCTCGCAAACCTCCACTTCGATCGCCCCGGTCAACTCTAGCAGTCGCTCCACACTCAGGGGGACCGCGGAAAAATCGTTGCCGGCCGCCGGATAAACCGTGGCAAAACGCCGCAACGATCGATCGAGCAGCACCGGCAGTTGCTCCGGGAGCAGAAACGGGCAGACCCCGCCGGGGGCAAAGCCGGTATGCTGCAAAACATCATCCGCCTCGGGCAGGCGCACCTTACCGCTGCGCCCCAGCGCCTGCTTGAGCAGGGAGCTTTTCACCTTCATATCGCCGGAGGTCACCACCAGCACCGGTTGGCCGCCAACAATAAACAGAATGCTCTTGGCGATCTCCGCCACCGAGCAGCCGACGGCCCTGGCCGCACTGACCGAACAGGGGGTCGGAAGCTCGAACTCCAGCACCGCCACCTGGCGGGCGGCCAGATAGCTTTTAACCTCGGCAATGGTCGGCATGCAAAACCTCGTAACGGGGGAATAGCGTATCAGCCATCGCCGACCCGGATCAGTACCACCCGGGTCGGCGAATCGTGAGCAGTGAGACGGAAATCGACTGCGGCGGGGATCGCCAGCATCACCGTGGCAACCTGGTAATCCGGCTCGTCGCAATCGGCACGCTCCAGGCTGATCGCGCCGGCGGCCACCACCAGCAGGCTTTGCCAGGGCTGGCCGGGGCGGGCGATGCGCTCGCCATTGCGCAGCCGCAGAACTTCGACCTGCAGGCCGTCAGCTCCGTCCGGCGGCCCTGGAATCACTTCAGCCACGGTCAGCGGCTGGCGGCCAGGCGGCCGGCGAGAACATAATTGAGAATGCCGCCGTGGCGGAAATAAGCGACCTCATCGGCGGTATCCAGGCGACAGACCAGGGTGGCCTCGATTTCACTGCCATCGGCCCGCTTAAACCGCACCCGAATCGTTGCTCCCGCGGTCAATTCCGCCAACCCTTCGAGGCTCACCGTCTCGCTGCCATCAAGCCCCAGGCTGCGCCGCCCTTCGCCGCTCTGGAATTGCAGCGGCAACACCCCCATGCCAATGAGATTGGAGCGGTGGATGCGCTCGAAGCTCTCCGCCAGCACCGCCTTCACCCCCTGTAGCAGAGTCCCCTTGGCGGCCCAGTCCCGGCTCGAACCGGTGCCATACTCCTTGCCGGCGACGATGATCAGTGGCACCCCTTCGACCTGATAACGCATAGCGGCATCGAAAATCGACAACGGCTCGCCACTCGGCTGATGCACCGTATAGCCCCCCTCTTTGCCTGCGGCCATTTCGTTTTTGATCCGGATGTTGGCAAAGGTGCCGCGCATCATCACCTCATGGTTGCCGCGCCGGGATCCGTAGGAGTTGAAATCGGCCGGGGTCACCCCCAGTTCCTGCAGATAACGCCCTGCCGGGCTGTCGGGGCGAATGCTTCCGGCCGGCGAGATGTGGTCGGTGGTGATCGAATCGCCCAGCAGCGCCAGGATCCGGCCACCGCCAAAAGACTTCAACCCGGCTTGGGGCGGCTGGAGATCGCTGAAGAAGGGGGGTTCCTTGACGTAACTCGAAGCACTGTCCCAGGCATAAGTGGTGCCGTCGGGAATCGGCAGGCTGCGCCAGCTCTCCTCGCCGGTGAAGACCTCGGCGTACTGCTTCTGGAACATGGAAGCGGAGACGGTTTCGACCAGCTTGGCGACCTCGGCGGCGCTCGGCCAGATCTCCCGCAAGAAGACCGGATGCCCCTTGCGGTCGAGCCCCAGAGGGTCCTTGGAGAGATCGATACGGGTGGTTCCGGCCAGGGCATAGGCGACCACCAGCGGCGGCGAGGCCAGCCAGCTGGCCTTGACCTGGGGATGAATCCGGCCTTCGAAGTTGCGGTTGCCGGAAAGCACCGCCGACACCGTCAATTCACCGGCCCGCACCGCCTCGGCAATCGGTTCATCCAGCGGACCCGAGTTGCCGATACAGGTGGTGCAGCCATAGCCGACCAGACTGAAGCCGAGGGCGTCGAGAGCTTCCTGTACCCCGGCCTTGGCGAGATAATCAGTCACCACCTTGGAACCGGGAGCCAGGGAGGTCTTCACCCAGGGTTTGCGGGAGAGCCCCTTGGCCAGGGCCTTTTTCGCTAGCAGCCCGGCACCGAGCATGACCGCCGGATTCGAGGTGTTGGTGCAGGAGGTGATGGCGGCGATCACCACATCGCCATGTTGCAGCGAATAATCGGTCCCAGCCACGGCTACCTGCTGGTGCTGGGTTCCGGCCGGCAGAATCGCCTCCAGCGCCTTGGGCAGCGCCGCCAGGGTGACCCGGTCCTGGGGCCGTTTCGGTCCGGCCAGACTCGACTCGACGCTGGCCAGGTCGAGCTCCAGGCTGTCGGAAAAGGTCGGTTCGGGGGAGCGGCCGTTGCGCCAGAGGCCTTGAGCCTTGGCATAGGCTTCCACCAGTTCGAGAGTCGCCTGGTCCCGCCCGGAGAGCTTGAGATAGTTGACCGTCTCCCGGTCGATGGGAAAGAAGCCGCAGGTGGCGCCGTATTCAGGGGCCATGTTGGCGATGGTGGCGCGATCGGCCAGGGGGAGATGCTCGAGCCCCGGGCCGTAGAATTCGACGAACTTGCCGACCACACCGTGCTGGCGCAGCATCTGGGTTACGGTCAGCACCAGGTCGGTGGCGGTGACCCCTTCGCGCAGTTTGCCTTCGAGGCGAAAGCCGATCACTTCGGGAATGACCATGGAGATCGGCTGACCGAGCATCGCCGCTTCGGCCTCGATGCCGCCGACCCCCCAACCGAGCACGCCGAGACCGTTGATCATGGTGGTATGGCTGTCGGTACCGACCAGGGTGTCGGGATAAGCCAGCCGCCGGCCGTCGCGCTCTTCGCTCCAGACCGTCTTGGCCAGGTATTCGAGATTGACCTGGTGACAGATCCCGGTTCCCGGCGGCACTACCCGGAAGTTTTCGAAGGCCGTCTGCCCCCAGCGCAAAAAGGCGTAGCGCTCCCGATTGCGCTCCATCTCCAGACGCACGTTTTCGGCAAAGGCCTCAGGCGCGGCATAACGGTCGACCTGCACCGAGTGATCGATCACCAGATCGACGGGAATCAGCGGATTGATGCTCTGCGGATCGCCGCCGGCCCGGGCCACCGCATCGCGCATGGCGGCCAGGTCGGCCACCGCCGGCACCCCGGTGAAATCCTGCATCAGCACCCGGGCCGGACGAAAGGCGATTTCGCGACTGGAACTCTGGGTCTTGAGCCAGGCCGCCACCGCCTCGATATCGGCCACCGTCACGCTCTGGCCATCTTCCCAGCGCAGCAGGTTTTCCAGTAGAATTTTCAGTGAGCAGGGAAGGCGGGAGAGATCGCCCAACTGCTCCTGGGCGGCTTCGAGGCTGAAGTAGTCATACTCCAGACCGCCAGCCTGCAGAGTGCGACGGGTGTTCAGGCTATCCTGGCCGGTTGGGCTCATGATCAATCCTCCTGTGGGTGAAAAAAGTGCACGGCTTCCGACCAGGTGGTCAGAGCCGAAAGCGCGATCAAGTATAAACCGAACCCCTCGGAGATGCTACCGCGAGGGTCCGCTCAGGTTGAAGTTGAGACCACAGACAGGGGGAGGCAGAAAGTGATCTCCGTCCCCTCACCGGGCCGGCTTTCGACCCGGATCTTCCCCCCATGGGCATCGATGATATTTTTCACGATGGTCATCCCCAGACCCAACCCCTGCTTGGAGGTGGCGGTGGAGTCGACCCGGTAGAACTTTTCGAAAACCCGCCCCACCTGCTCCGGAGTCATGCCCACCCCCTGATCGCGGACACTGACTTCGACCACGGCTCCGTTCTGGCAGCAGCTGATCTGAATCAGGCTGCCCGCGGGGGAGAACTTAACCGCATTGCCAAGCAGGTTCTCCAGGGTCTGGGCCAGCCGCAAGGGATCGCCCTCCAACACCACAGGAGCGGTGGGAAGGTCGGCATCAAAGCGGTGCTGCCCATGGGTCAGCTGGACATCGGCGATAGCCTGGCGAATCACCTCGACCAGATCGCAGTGCCCCTTTTCCACGTGGACGATGCGCCCCGACTCAACCCGGCCAAGATCGAGCATGTCATCGATCAACCTTTCCAGCACCTCAGCTTTTTCGTTGATAATCCCCAGATACTCCTGCTGGTGATCGGCCAGCCCGTGTTCATCCAGCAGGATCTCCGAAAACCCCATGATCACCGTCAAGGGCGTGCGCAGTTCGTGGGCTGCGGTGGAGACGAACTCGCTCTTCATCCGGTCGAGCTGGCGCTCCAGGCTCACATCCCGCAGCAGGGTGATGATGCCGACACTGGCCCCCTTACGGCTGCGGACCAGGGCCGATTTTATTTCCAGGTCACGAATCGCCCCTGGAGCAGTGCCGGGCACGGCGAGTTCAAGTTGAGTTGTCGCCCCGTCACCCTGTTGCAGGGAGCTGAAGAGCGCCTGCAGTTCGGGACTGGCGACCAAAGTTCCAAGCTCCAGACCATAAGCCTGCTGCTGCTTGACCCCGAGCAGCTCCTCGGCCGAAGCGCTCAGCAGCACGATTCGCCCCTGGAGATCGGTGAAAACCAGGCCATCGGCCACCGAGCGCAGGATCAGTTCCACCCGATCCTTGGCCTCCTGGGCGTCCCCCAAAGCCTTTTTCAAGGCCTCATCGGCCAACTGCTCGGCGGTGATGTCGGTCACCAACCCTTCCAGACAGCTCAGCCGCCCCTGTTGATCCACCACCCCCCGGCCGTGGTCGAGGACCCACTTATACCCGCCCAAGGGATTGAGTAGGCGGTAAATCAACTGGTACGGCTGCTGCCGCTCCAGTTGCCAATTCAATTGACGGACAACCTCGGGCAGGTCCTCGGCATTGATTGTGGAATTGAGACCCGGCCAGGAGCCCGACAGCAGCTCCTGCTCCGTACAGCCGACCAGCGCCCGGCAGCCTTCGCTGATAAATTCCCAGGAGCGCTCGGCATCGGGGCGGCAGCGATAGGCCATCCCGGGCAGATTGCTCATCAGGGTGGCCAGTTGCCGTTCCCGCTCCCGCAGGCTGTTGGACATCAATTGCAGAGCATCGGCCAGGGCCTGGAATTCCAGAATATTCGCCCGCGGCCAAACGCTTGGCTCCGAAGGGACCGCGGCTGCGGTCTGACGGGCATGGGAGGTCAAAGCCTCGAAGGAGCCGGCCAGGCGGCGGCTGAGGATGAAGGCAAGAACCAGGGCAAAAGCCAGCGCCGCCAACAGGCCGGAGAGGGTAATTCCCAGTGAGGTCCCGACGGTCTGGTAGGCCTGCTTCACCGGAAGAGCCACCAGCACCAACCAGTTAAGGGAAGGAATCGGCACCAGGCTGCCGAGATACTCTTCCCCCTCAAACAGAAATTCGCCGTGGGCCTGTTCGGCCCCCTCCAGCCCCAGAGCCACCAGCGGCAGGTTGGAGATATTGAGTTGTTGTGCCGTGTGCAGGCCATCTTCATCGGCAATCACCTGGCCATGGCGATCGAGAACCAACAACCACCGGTCACTGCCACCAAAGATCTGCTGCAGAAAACCGCTGACCTGACCCAAATCGACCTCACCGATCAGCACTTGATCGGCGGTCGGGATGGCGAAGGCGACGGAGAGGCCCTCAGTCATCAGCGACAGAAAGGTGTCGGACCAGACCGGAGCCCCCGCCTGGCGGGCCTGTTGCAACAGACGGTTTTTGGACAAATCGAGGCCGAGCAGATCGACCCGTTTGATTTGGAGAGCCGTTGGCAGCCCGACCACCTCGATCCGGTTGGCGGCATTGACCACATAGAGGGCCATCAAGGTCGGCGACGCCGCCAGATGCGCGTCGAGAACCTGTTGCAGTTCGGCGCGGCCGAGGGTTTGCTGTTCCAGCAGCAGGGCCAGACCGCCGGCCTGTTGTTGCGGGGTGAGCAGGTAACTGCTGACCTGGGCGGCGACCGAACGGGCAAGTTGCAGCTGCCGGCCTTCGATCTCCCGACTGATCTGCGGCAGCAACCAGAGCAGTATCAACATCCCGGCCAGCAGAAACGGAAGCCCGGCAATCAGCACCGACTGCAAAAACAAGATTTGCCGTAACGGTGTCGTTTTCAGAAGACGGCTGCACTAAACGTCAAAAGCCGACTGCACTACAGCAGGGAAGGGTTGGATCCATCAGGCAAAGATGGCGGTTGCCGACCCAAAGCCGAAATTGGACTTTTCCGAAAGGAGACGTTAGTTCGACGGCAACGCGCCTTTTAACTTCAGCGCATCTTTGGCAATCTGGATGCGCAGCGGTAGGTCTGCCAAACTGAAAACAGCAAGTCCCCTTGCTGCAAACAATAAACGCTGGCAGGGATCTAAAATCCTGCCAGCGTTTATCGTGAACGAGACTGCCTGTTTAGCGCCCCAGGGCTAGTTCCGCGCTCCCTGGGCTTGTAGCGAAGCTTCTACCTAGGTGGTGATTTCACCACTCAGGGTGAAAGGATCTACCACTCCTTGCCGTGACAGTTGTAGCAGCTCATGGGCTGCCCCTTGGAGGTCCGGCTCGTGCTGTGGCAGCTGGTGCAGTTGGCCACGCCGTTTTTCTCCACATAATTATCGTGGCTGCTCTTTGGGTTGGTCCAACCGAAGGGGTGGCTGGTGCCGGTGGAACCGCCGCCAGTGCTAGGAGTCTTCCACTCTTTGCCGTGGCAATTGTAGCAGCTCATGGGCTGACCCTTGGAAGCCGGGTCGATGCTGTGGCAGCTGGTGCAGTTGGCCACGCCGTTTTTCTCCACATAG
>Ga0209231_1000720_pt1 | contig 16126 bp, 12 predicted proteins | sample Deesub45470m_DNA_FD_188086 | JGI IMG/M metagenome (GOLD analysis project Ga0209231, IMG submission 188086) | Deep subsurface microbial communities from North Pacific Ocean - 450_OLKR46/470m Metagenome (SPAdes) (version 2) | ecosystem: Environmental > Terrestrial > Deep subsurface > Unclassified ... | reverse complement strand
AACGCCTCGGCTTCGGAGGAAATGGCCTCCACGGCCGAGGAACTCTCCAGCCAGAGCGAGCAGCTGCAGGAGATGATCTCCTTCTTCTCCATGGCCGACTCCCTCCAGGGCAAGGGGCGCAAACGCCTCGGCGGCGCCCAGGACAAAAAGGAGGCGGCGGCGGAGAAACTGCGCATTGCCCATTTGAAAAAAAAGGAAGGGGCGCCTGCGCGACCCGAGATCTTTACCGACAGAACCGGTTCTGGCCGTCTGCCTTCAGGCGTCAATCTCGATCTCGACGGTCGCCGGGACAAGCTGGACGACGATTTCGTGAGCTTTTAAGGCAAAAAACACCATCGGGAGAATCGATGTGAGTATGGCAGCAATACCCGATGGGCTGCAGTATCCGCAGTTCAAACCCGGCGAGGAATCGCCCGGAAAAGTCTTCATCGACGGGCTGCCGATGAAGGCCGCATCGAAGCCCTTCAATTTGGGGTTGCATCAGACGGTGGAGGCCCGATAGCCGCCGACTCTTTTTCTCTACAACGAGCCGACGATCCGTCCTTGCTTTGGAACGGCATCGACCCCCTTCAGGGCCGGCCGCCGGGCAGGGGAAGCCCTTGGGTATCCCCGCTAACAACGACCCGCCAAACCGGAGAAACCCGGCGGTGGGGAATACCGAGGGGGAGAAGATGAAGATTGCGGGGAAGTTGGGTCTCGGGTTCGGGCTGGTGGTCGTGCTCCTGTTAACGGTTTCGGCCACGGGTATTGTCCAGCTCGGGCGGGTGACCTCTGGTTATCAGGAAGAGGTTGGGTCGGCGCAAAAGGTCCGGAGCCTCGCCCTGGAGATGGATGCGGGGATCCTGCAGGTCCGGCGCAGCGAGAAGGATTTTCTCGTTCGGCAGGATGAATCCTACTACCAGCAGGGGAAGGAGTGGCTGCTGCGCACCGACGAGGTGGCAACCGAGTTGAGTAAAGTCGCCGCCCGTATCAACCAAACCGTTGTCGAGAATGACGAAAAAATTCATCAGCTGCTCGACGCCTACGGCAAGGAGTTCGACCGGTTGTTTCAGGCGTCAAAGGTGCGCGGCTTGAACGAGAACGACGGGATTCAGCTGGAATTCCGCAATGCCGCCCATGCCCTGGAAGCGGCCTTCAAGGAGGCGAACAGAGACGAATTGATCGCTCTGTACATGGAGATGCGCAAACACGAAAAAGATTACATGCTGCGGGATGATACGAAGTATGTCGATAGGGATAAAGCCGTCGCCGCCGCCGTAAAGGATCGTCTTCTGGCAACGGATCTTCCTGCCGAGCAGAAATCCGCCTTGGCCACTCTGGTGGACGGCTACCTGAAGGGGTTCAATGTTCTCGTCGCCAAGGATTTGGAGATCAAGGGATATCTGGCCGAAATGAAGACGGCCTCCGATCAGATTCTGGAACTGGCCGACGAAAACGCCTCTCTGGCGGCCAGGGACGCTGAGGATCACGCCGCGGAGATCGACGCCTCTGCGGACAAGGCCATCAATCTGGTCTGGGTGCTCAGCGCTCTTTGCACTCTTATTGCCTTTGTCTTCGCCTTTATCTTCGCCCGTTCCATCTCCCGCCCCATCGGCCTGGGGGTCGCTCTGGCCGAGGAAATCGCCGGTGGCGACTTCCGAACCCGCCTCAACATGAAGCGCTCGGACGAAATCGGCCAGCTTTCGGACTCCCTCGACAGGATGGCCGACAGTCTCGCCCGGCAGGCCGACGTGGCCGGGGAAATTGCCCGGGGGAATCTCACCGTCGATGTGCAGCTCGCCTCGGACAAGGACCAGCTCGGGACGGCGCTGAAGAAGATGGTGCGGATTCTCAACGACGTGATCGGCCAGGTACGGGGCGCCACGGACAACGTCTCCTCCGGCAGCCTGGGGATGAGCGCCTCTTCCCAGGAGATGTCCCAGGGCGCCTCCGAACAGGCGGCGGCGGCCGAGGAGGCCTCCTCTTCCATCGAGGAGATGACGGCCAACATCCGCCAGAACGCCGAGAACGCCATGCAGACGGAAAAGATCGCCATCAAGGCGGCTCAGGACACCCGGGAGGGGGGAGTTGCGGTCAAGGAGACCGTCGGCGCCATGAAGCAGATCGCCAACAAGATCATGATCATCGAGGAAATTTCCCGCCAGACCAACCTGCTGGCTCTCAACGCCGCCATTGAGGCGGCGCGGGCCGGGGAGCACGGCAAGGGGTTTGCGGTGGTCGCCGCCGAGGTGCGCAAGCTCGCCGAGCGGAGCCAGATCGCCGCCGGAGAGATCAGCGGCCTCTCGGTCACCAGCGTCGAAGTCGCCGAACGAGCCGGTAAACTCCTCGACGTCATCGTCCCCAATATCCAGAAGACCGCCGAACTGGTTCAGGAGATCAGCGCCGCCAGCCGCGAACAGGATGCCGGCGCCGAGCAGATCAACAAGGCGATCCAGCAGCTCGACATGGTCATCCAGCAGAACGCCTCGGCTTCGGAGGAAATGGCCTCCACGGCCGAGGAACTCTCCAGCCAGAGCGAGCAGCTGCAGGAGATGATCTCCTTCTTCTCCATGGCCGACTCCCTCCAGGGCAAGGGGCGCAAACGCCAGGGCGGCGCCCAGGACAAAAAGGAGGCGGCGGCGGAGAAACTGCGCATCGCTCCTTTGAAAAAAGAGGAAGGGGCGCCTGTGCGATCCGGAGTCTTTACCGGCAAGAACGCTTCTGATAGTATGCCCGCCGGCGTCAGTCTCGATCTCGACAGCCGCGGGGACAAACTGGACGACGATTTCATGAGCTTTTAAGGTACCAACGTCATTGGGAGAATCGATATGAGTATGGCAAAAACAGACGATGTCCAGCAGTATGTGACGTTCAAGCTCGGCGAGGAATGTTTTGCCGTCGAGGTGAGCCGGGCCCGGGAGATTCTCGATTTTCGCGAGGTGACCCGTGTTCCCCAGACCCCCAAATTCATGCTCGGGGTTCTCAACCTGCGGGGGAGCGTCGTGCCGGTCATCGACATGCGCCTCAAACTGGGGATGCCGGCCACGGAAAAGACGGTCAATACCTGCATCATCGTCATGGAGATCCAGGTCGATGGCGATGTGCTGGTCGTCGGGGCGCTGGCCGATTCGGTGCAGGAGGTGAGCGAATTCGACCCGGAGCAGATCGAACCGCCGCCGCGGATCGGCTCGCGGCTCAAGACCGAGTATATCCGCGGCATGAGCAACGTCGACGGCCAGTTCATCATCATCCTCGATATCGACCGGGTCTTTTCGGCGGAGGAATTGACGCTGGTGGCGAGCGCCGGCGAAGAGGCCGAGGCGAGTTGAAACAGTGACGCCAGAAGTGAACAGTCAGGGATTCGACCGGGGAATGCCATCCATCTCGGATAGCGGCTTCCGCCGCTTCAGCGAACTCATTTATTCTTTGTGCGGCATCAAGCTCCCGCCGCACAAGAAGACCATGCTCGAGGCGAGGCTGCGGCGAAGGCTGCGCAGCCTCGGCTTCGGCACTTTTGACGAGTACGGGGAGTACGTCTTCAGCCCCGAGGGGATGGAGAACGAGCTGGTCAGCATGATCAACGAGGTGACCACCAACAAGACCGATTTTTTCCGTGAGCCGGCCCACTATCCCTTTCTCGTCGACCGGGTCCTGCCGGCCCTGATGCGCGATTTCGAGGTGGGGATCGGCCGCCCCCTGCGCCTGTGGAGCGCCGGCTGTTCCACCGGCGAAGAGCCCTACACTCTGGCCATGGTCCTCAGCGAATTTGCCGACAGGGTCCCGGATTTCGATTTTTCCATTTTCGCCACCGATATCTCCACCAAGGTCCTCGATGCCGCCCGCCTCGGGATCTATCGCCTCGACAAAGTCGAACCGGTCCCCGAGGGGCTGAAGAAAAAATACCTGCTGCGCAGCCGCGATCCGGAAAAGAAGGAGGTACGGATCGTCCCGGCGCTTCGGGGGCGCGTCGCCTTCCGGCGTCTCAACTTCATGGACGAGGATTTCGGACTCGCCGAATCCTTCGACATCATCTTCTGCCGCAACGTGATCATCTATTTCGACAGGCCGACCCAGGAGCGCCTGCTGAAACGGTTCTGCCAGCATCTCCCCATGGATCGCTACATCTTCATGGGGCATTCCGAAACTCTCAATGGCCTGCGCCTTCCTCTCAAGCAGGTCGCTCCGTCCATCTACCAGAGAATCTGAGGCGGCATGGCTGCAGGATCCAGGATCAAGGTACTGATCGTCGACGATTCGGCGGTGGTGCGTCAGGTGCTCTCGGCGGTTCTGGCCACCGATGCCGCCATCGAAGTCATCGGGGTCGCCGCCGATCCGCTCATCGCCGCCGAGAAGATCCGTCAGCAGCGTCCCGACGTCATCACCCTCGATGTCGAAATGCCGCGGATGGACGGCCTGACCTTCCTGCAGAAGATCATGAGCCAGCATCCGATTCCGGTGGTGATGTGCTCGAGCCTGACGGAAAAGGGCGCCGAAGCATCCTTCCGGGCCCTGCAGTACGGCGCTGTCGACATCATCAACAAGCCGCGGCTCGGCGCCAAGCAGTATCTTGAGGATTCGGCCCTTCAAATCTGCGATACGGTCAAGGCCGCCGCCCAGGCGCGACTTCGGCCCCTGAGCGACCGCTCCCAGACCCTCGAACCGAAGCTCAATGCCGACGCCGTCATCCGCCGCGTCCCGGTGGGGGAAACTTTCAAGACCACCGATAAGGTGGTGGCCGTCGGCGCTTCGACGGGGGGAACCGAAGCGCTGCGACTCTTTCTCGAGGCCCTGCCGCACGACGCTCCGGGAATCGTCATCGTCCAGCACATGCCCGAGCATTTTACCGCCGCCTTCGCCAAGCGCCTCAACGGCCTCTGCCGGGTGGCGGTCAAGGAAGCGGTCAACGGCGATACCGTCATCCCCGGGCGGGCTCTCATCGCCCCGGGCAACCGCCACATGCTCCTCAAACGGAGCGGCGCCCGCTATTACGTCGAGGTCACCGAAGGACCCCTGGTCTGTCGCCACCGCCCCTCCGTCGATGTCCTCTTTCGCTCCGTGGCCCGCTATGCGGGGAAAAATGCCATCGGGGTGATCATGACCGGGATGGGAGACGACGGAGCGCGGGGGATGCTGGAAATGAAGGAGGCCGGAGGGTACAACCTGGCCCAGGACGAGGAGTCCTGCATCGTCTTCGGCATGCCGAAGGAGGCGATCAAGGCAGGTGCGGTTCACCTGGTGCTGCCGCTGGAGAAGATCGCTCCGGCGGTTCTGAGGGCGCAGCTCCTCCTCGATGCCGCACCCGGCGAACGGGGGCGCAAGGAACAACAGCTTCGCGATGCCATTTACACCCTTGGGGGAACCGATGCAAAAACTCACTGACGAAGAACTGATTCATGAACTCAAAACGCGTTTCGAGTTCAAGCGCAAGGCCTTAAACGACCTGACGGTTCTCACCCGGCAACTGGAATCGACCAACCGGAAACTCCAGGAATCCGAAGCCCTCAAAAGTCATTTTCTGGCCAATATCCGTAACGAGATCAACAACCCGTTGACCTCCATCATCGGCCTCTCCGGCCAGCTGATGGAGGACGACGGAGCTCCGGAAACTGTGGCGATGGTCAGCCGCATGATCTACTGCGAGGCTTTCAATCTCGATTTCCAGCTTCAGAACATCCTCATGGCCGCCGAACTCGAGGCCGGGGAATCCCGACCCTCCTTCAACCGGGTCGATGTCGTCGGTGTTCTCAGCCGTATTCTCGATCTTCTCGGTCACAAGATCGGTGAAAAAGGGGTGACCGTCCGCAGGGAGGCCCCCGAGACGCTTCTCTTTACCACCGACCCCCAGAACCTCCATCTGATGCTCATCAATCTGCTGACCAACGCTATCGAGTTCAGTCCCTTCGGCGGCGTCGTTGAAGTGAGCCTTCAGGTGGGTGCCGGGGGGCTTGAAGTCTCGGTGCGCGACCAGGGTCCCGGGGTCGATCCCAGTCACCGGGAGAGAATTTTCGACCGATTCCGTCAGGTCGATGAGAGCAGCACCAAAATGCACCCCGGCCACGGTCTCGGTCTGAGCATCGTCAAGGCCCTGGCCGAACTCTTCGGCGGCCGCGTCCTGCTGGGCGATGCCGACGGCGGCGGGACTCTCTTCAGGTTCACTCTTCCCGAGCCGGCCGTCCCCGTCTCCGACGTCCTCTCGCAGGAGGGGAACCTGTTCTTCTTCGATCAACCGGAAACATTCTGAAGGCCGGGTGCAGACTTTGGATACGGAAACCAACGACAAAACCCACTATCTTTATCCTGGCGGCCTCTTCTCCAGTGCCGAGCCGCACCGGGTGACGACGGTTCTCGGCTCCTGCATCTCGGTCTGTCTCTGGGATGCCGAAACCAGGATCGGCGGTATCAACCATTACCTGCTGCCGCTGTGGAACGGCGAGGGTCTGGCCACTCCCCGCTACGGCAATATCGCCATCACCCGGCTGATCGAAAAACTCCTCCTCCTCGGCTGCGCCCGCAAGAGTCTGCGGGCCAAGGTCTTCGGCGGCGCCTCGATGCTGGAAAACACCAGGGGGCTTCTGGCCGTCGGCGAGCGCAACATCTCTCTGGCGATGAGCACCCTCGCCGAGCAGCGCATTCCCGTAATCAGCAACGACGTCGGAGGGTTCGTCGGGCGCAAGATTATTTTCGATACCGCCACCGGCGCCGTGCTGCTCCGCCGTAACCGCGGCATCCTCATGCCGTCCCGGACCGCCGGCGAACTCTGAAGGGGACCGGGAGAGAAGCCGTTTCCCTGCCATGATTGATTCTTCCTCCCTCCCGGCCGCCGTCTTCGGCCGGGCGCCTTCCTCCACGCATTTTTTCAACCTTCCTGCAGGGGGGAGCTTCGGCTTCCCTCTTTGATTCTGTTGTTTTTCCCCGTATTTTCCCCCCCGACAGTTGCGACCTGCCGGTTCCATTGACCGCCTGCGGTAGAAAATGGGCGAACCCCGCGTATAAAAACCCGAGCAGCATCAGCATCTCAAACATCGTCATCCTCCCTCGTTTTGTATTCCAAGTCTCTCCCGATGTCGTGACAGAATATGTCGCGCACCCGTCGTCCTTTGCTTTTGCCCGGCGCTGGTGTATAAATGGCGCGGATTTTTTATCGCTGCGCTGCCGTGCTCTGACAGGTCGCCGGCCGAAAGGAACAACATGAACGTGATCGATGCGACGGCTCTGATCAAGAGCTACGGTTCGCGCACCATCCTCGATGGGGTGACTTTCACCATCGCCGAGGGGGAAAAAGTCGGGATCATCGGCCGTAACGGCTGCGGCAAGTCGACTCTGTTGCGGATTCTCGGCGGTCTCGAGGACCGGGACGGCGGCGAACTGATCCGCCAGCGGGGCTCAAGCGCTGCCTATCTCGCCCAGGAACCCGACCTCGATCCGGCCCTCACCATCCAGGAGACCCTCGACGCCTCCCTCTCCGATGCCCGGCAGCGCACCCGCCGCTACCAGGAGATCGCCGAGGCACTGCAGTCCTCCTCCGAGGCGGAGACCGAGCGCCTGGTCGACGAGCAGCAACAGATCCAGGGGTGGCTCGATCACCACCAGGCCTGGAACCTCGACCATCAGGTGGCGGAAATCTGCAGCCGTTTCGGCATCGCCGATACCGCGCAGAAAATCGGGGAACTCTCCGGGGGATGGATCAAGCGCGTCGCCCTGGCCGGGATTCTGCTGCGTCAGCCCGATCTCCTCCTTCTCGACGAGCCGACCAACCACCTCGATGCGGACACCGTCGCCTGGCTCGAAGAAATTCTCAAAAACTACCCCGGGGCGGTGATGCTGGTCACCCATGACCGTTATTTTCTCGACCGGGTCGTCAACCGGATGTTCGAACTCGAGGAGGGATTCCTGATCCAGTATCAGGGGGGATACAGCGCCTACCTCGAGCAGAAGCAGGCGAACCTGGCGGCTGAGGGGCGCTCCCAGTCGCGGCTGATGAACTTGCTGCGCCGGGAGGAGGCCTGGCTGCATCGCGGCGCCAAGGCCCGGACCACCAAGCAGAAGGCGCGCATCGACCGGGTCGGCGACCTGCGGGAGCAGAAGAAGACCGTCGGCACCCGCGAGGTGCGCCTCTCCTTCGATCCCCAGCAGCGCCTCGGCGGCACCATTCTCGAACTCAAACATCTGCGGGTGGATCTGGCCGACCGCAACCTCTTTCGGGACGTGGACCTGATCCTGCGGAAAGGAGAGCGGGTCGGTATCCTTGGTCCCAACGGCTGCGGCAAGTCGACGCTGCTGAAAACCGTCCTCGGAGAACTGGCGCCGAGTTCGGGAGCGGTGGTTCTCGGCAAAAACTCCCGCATCGGCTATCTGGACCAGGGACGCAGCGGGCTCGATCCCGAGCAATTCGTCCATGAAGCTGTCGGGCAGGGGGACTGGGTGACCCTCCCCGGGGGCGACAAGCGTCACAAGGTCGGTTACCTCGAGGACTTTCTCTTCAGTCGCGATGAGCAGCGCAAGCGGATTTCCACACTTTCCGGCGGCGAACGGGCCCGGCTCCTCCTCGCCAAGCTGATGCTCGAGGGGGCCAACCTGCTGATTCTCGACGAGCCGACCAACGATCTCGACATCCCGACCATGCAGGTGCTCGAGGAAGCCTTTGCCGAATTCCCCGGCTGCATCCTGGTGGTGACCCACGATCGGTACTTTCTCGACCGGGTCGCCACGGGGATCCTTCATTTCGAAGGGGAGGGGAGGGCCATCTTTCAGGAGGGAAACTACGACGATCTCTGCCGCGTCAAGGAGGCGCAGCTCCAGGCGGCCCGCGTCGAGGGGAAAAAGGCGGCGTCGGCAAAAGCCGAGGCAAAGGACGACCCGGGGCGAAGGAAATCGGGGCTCAGTACCAAGGAGCGACAGGAGCTGACCGCCGTGGAGGAAAAGATTGCCGCTCTGGAAAATCGCAAGGTCGAACTGGAGACGCTCCTGGCCGACCCGGCGACTCTCGGCGGCCACGAGCACCTGAAGGAAATCACCCGGGAGTTATCCCTTTTGGAAGGGGAACTGGCGATTCATTTCAGACGCTGGGAAGAGTTGGAGCTTAAGAAAGAGGAGGTTTGACAGAGATCGGAACGCCCGACTTCGCCGTTGACAAGGGTCGGGGCAATCGTATACAGTATGCAATGTTTTTCTGCCGGCGCGGCGGAAACAGCGGGCTTTTCGCCCCTTCCCCCCGCCCGATGAGCCCCGCATTCCCACCCTCGCCGAGTGGCCGGAGATCCGGCGCAACGGCAATATTCCATGGAGGAGAGAGATGATCGAAGCCTATCTGAAACACGAGCAGGAGCGTAACGCCCAGGGGATTCCCGCACTCCCCTTAAGCCCCGAGCAGACCGCAGACCTCTGCAAGCTGCTGCAGGCCCCCCCCGCCGGCAAAGAGGCCTTCCTGCTCAACCTCTTCAAGGAGCGGATCTCCCCCGGCGTCGACCCCGCCGCCGAGGTCAAGGCCGACTTTCTCGGCAAGCTCCTCAAGGGGAGCGTCTCCTCCCCCCTGATCTCGAAGAAGGACGCCATCCGGATCCTCGGGACCATGATCGGCGGCTACAACGTCATGCCCCTGGTCGAGGCCTTGAAGGACGCCGCCCTCGCCGAAGAGGCCGCCTGCGCCCTTTCCGGCATCGCCCTCGTCTATGACGGCTTCGACGCCGTCGTCGCCCTCTCAAAGAGCAACGCCGCCGCCAGGAAGGTCCTCGAGTCCTGGGCCAACGCCGAGTGGTTCACCGGCAAGCCCGGGGTCCCCGAGACGATCAAGGTCAAGGTCTACAAGGTCGACGGCGAGATCAACACCGACGACTTCTCCCCCGCCGGCGACGCCTGGAGCCGCCCCGACATCCCGCTCCACGCCCTGGCCATGGGGAAGACCCGCTTCCCCAAAGGCAACGCCGATATCGCCAAGTTCCGCGCCGAGGGTTTCCAGGTCGCCTTCGTCGGCGACGTGGTCGGCACCGGCTCCTCCCGCAAGAGCGCCTGCAACAGCGTCCTCTGGCACATCGGCAACGAGATCCCCGCCGTCCCCAACAAGAAGACCGGCGGCGTCATCATCGGCGGCGTCATCGCCCCGATCTTCTTCAACACCGCCCAGGACTCCGGCGCCCTGCCGCTGAAGATGGACGTCGCCAAATTCAGCACCGGCGACGTCATCGTCATCAACACCAAAAAGGGTGAGGTCACCGACGAGGCCGGCAAGGTCCTGACCACCTTCGACATCAAGCCCAACACCGTCCCCGACGAGTTCCGCGCCGGCGGCCGCATCCCCCTGATCATCGGCCGCGCCCTCACCGACAAGGCTAGAGCCGCCCTCGGCATGGGCGCCACCGACATCTTCACCCTCCCGGTCAATCCGACCCCGAAGGCGAAGCAGGGGTACTCCCTGGCCCAGAAGATGGTCGGCAAGGCCTGCGGCATCGACGGCATCCTCCCCGGCACCGCCTGCGAGCCGACGATGACCACCGTCGGCTCCCAGGACACCACCGGCCCGATGACCGCCGACGAGCTCAAGGAGCTCGCCTGCCTCAAGTTCCTCTCGCCGATGTTCATGCAGTCCTTCTGCCACACCGCCGCCTACCCGAAGCCGGCCGACGTCAAGATGCACAAGACCCTCCCGGCGTTTATCGCCGAGCGCGGCGGCGTCGCCCTCCGTCCCGGTGACGGCGTCATCCACAGCTGGCTCAACCGCCTCCTCCTCCCCGACACCGTCGGCACCGGCGGCGACAGCCACACCCGCTTCCCGATCGGCATCTCCTTCCCCGCCGGCAGCGGCCTCGTCGCCTTCGCCGGCGCCATGGGCTTCATGCCCCTCGACATGCCCGAGTCGGTCCTGGTCCGCTTCAAGGGCAAATTCAACCCCGGCATCACCCTCCGCGACGCCGTCAACGCCATCCCCTTCTGGGCCATCAAGCAGGGGCACCTGACCGTTCCCAAGAAGAACAAGGTCAACATCTTCAACGGCCGCATCCTCGAGATGGAAGGGCTCCCCGACCTCTCCGTTGAGCAGGCCTTCGAGCTCACCGACGCCGCCGCCGAGCGCTCCGCCGCCGCCGGCTGCATCCAGCTCTCCGAGGAGTCGGTCTGCACCTACCTGCGCTCCAACGTCGCCCTGATGACGAAGATGATCGAAGAAGGGTACAGCGATCCCGAAACCCTCCAGAAGCGCATCGACGCCGTCAACGAGTGGCTGAAGGCCCCCAAGCTCCTCAAGGCCGACAAGGACGCCGAGTACGCCGCCGTCATCGAGATCGACCTCGCCGAGATCACCGAGCCGATCCTCGCCTGCCCCAACGACCCCGACGACGTCAAGCTCCTCTCCGAAGTCGCCGGAACGCCGATCCAGGACGTCTTCCTCGGCTCCTGCATGACCAACATCGGCCACTTCCGCGCCGCCGCCGAGATCTGGCGCGGCCAGAAGTTCAATCCCGCCGTCCGCACCTGGATCTGCCCGCCGACCCGCATGGATCAGGCCAAGCTCAAGGACGAGGCCCTCTTCTCCGTCTACAGCGCCATGGGGGCCCGCCTCGAGATCGCCGGCTGCTCGCTGTGCATGGGGAACCAGGCCCGCGTCCCCGACGGGGTCAACATGTTCTCGACCTCGACCCGCAACTTCGACGACCGCATCGGCAACGGCGCCAAGGTCTATCTCGGCTCCGCCGAACTCGGCGCCGTGACCACCAACCTCGGCAAGCTCCCCACCCCCGCCGAGTACCTGGCGGTCTACAAGGAGAAGGTCGCGCCCAAGGCCGAGCAGATCTACAAGTACCTCCAGTTCGACGAAATGCCGGAGTACAAGAAAACGGCCTGATGATGGAAAGGCCTGAAGCAGAGACGCTTACAGCCTGAAATGCAAAACCCCCGTCCGGGATGACCCGGGCGGGGGTTTTGTTTTTTTGACCCCTGAAGGGTCGAGGTGGCAATAAGGGAAAAAAAATCTCGACGGACTCCCGGGGCGGAGGAGGGCGCGACCGCAGAATGGCTCGCTCCCCTGTTTCACTGCCGGCGGGGTGGACGGAAATCATATTTGCAGGATGGCCCGGGCGATCAGGAAGTAGACGAGGAGTCCGCTGGCGTCGACGAGGGTGGTCACGAAGGGGGCGCTGGCAACAGCCGGGTCTACGCCCATGGCCTGGGCCAGCAGGGGCATGACGGAGCCGACGGCAGAGGCCAGGGTGCAGATGACAAGGAGGGTCAGGGAGACGACGAGGGCGAGGGATTGATCGGCAAAGATCCAGACGGGGAGGAAGCTCAGGAGTCCAAGCATGCCACCGAGGAGAAAACCGACCCGGGTCTCCCGGAGGACGGTGCGGAAAAAGTCACCGGGATGCACATCTCCCACAGCCATGCTGCGCACCACGGTTGTGGAGGACTGGGCTCCCGCGTTGCCGCCGGTGCCGATGAGGAGGGGTATGAAGAGTGCCAGCGCAACGACATGGTCCAGGGTCTGCTCGAAGCTGTTGAGAACGTGAACCGTCAGGGTTGCAGCAAGGCTCAGGACCATGAGCCAGACGATGCGGCTTCGGGCGAGGCGAAAATCGGAAACGGAGAAATAGGGGCGGCGCAGAGGTTCGGCCCCGCCGGCGCGGGCGATGTCCTCCTCCTCCTCGCGGCTCAGGACGTCCATGGCGTCGTCGACGGTCACAAGTCCCAGCAGGCGGTCTTCGGCATCGACCACGGGAATGGCGAGGAGATCGGCCGCCTGGAGGAAGCGGGCCACCGTCTCCTGGTCCTCGTCGGTCCGAACCCGGCGCACCTCCGGGCTCATGACCTCTGCGACAGATTCTTCGGGCTCGGCAAGAACCAGATTCTTCAATTCGACCATTCCGGCCAGGCGACCTTCGCTGTCCGTCACCGGCAGGGTGTGAAGGGTTTCGACCCCTCGTCCCTCGGCCCGAATGCGCGAAAGCGCCCTTTCCACCGTCATTTCCGGATCGAGAGCGAGAAATTCCGGGCTCATGATACGCCCGGCCGATTCGACGGGGAAGCTGAGCAGCCGGGTGGTCAGGCGTCGCTCTTTCTCGCTGAGACCAGTGAGGAGTTTGTCGACTTCGGTATCGGGTAAGGCCTCGAGGAGACGGACCCGGTCATCCGGATCCATTTCCTCGAGGAGGTCGGCCGCCTCTTCCTCACCAAGTTGAGACAGGATGTTTTCCTGGTGGGCAACGTCGAGGAGTTGAAAAACTTTAGGCCGCAGATCCCTTTCCAGCCGGGCAAAGGTATGTGCCTGGCTGGACGGTTTCCTGCGCGCCAGGTCTTCGGCGACGGCCAGGGAATCGGATTCGGCCAGTCGAAACGGTCCGGGGTCCTGTTCAGGGCCTTTAGAGGTTTTTGGGGTCTTCACGGAGACTCATCTCCTTAATTCTGGTGCCGGACCTCAGCGCCGGACCCGGGAAACCTCGATGACCGGCACCTTCGAGAGGGCCACGAGTTCGTCGCGAAGGGCGTCGGCGAGAATGTCGACCCCGGGCGCCTTCCCCAGACCCAGGTCCTCGGTCGCCATGGCGAGGAGGACGAGATCGGGACGGGCCTCCTCGAAGACGGTTTTGAGGGTCAGGGGGGTGAGAGCCTCGCGGATGTCGACCTTTTCGATGATCCCCTCCTCCACGGCGTAGAGTTCCTGGCGGGGATCGGCGGTCACGACTTCGATGGCGGGGTTTTTCCTGAGCTGGCGGAGAACCTTGGCGCCGGTGCGGCCGGCGCCGATGACCAGAACGCGCATGAGACGCCTCCGTCAGATGAGGTGAAAACGGGCCAGGAGGTAGAAAAGAACGGCCAGGGACAGGGAACTGGCGATGGTCATGATCAGTCCGTAGCGCATCATCGTCCCGCGGCCGACCATCCCCGTCGAGGCCATGAGAGCCATGCGTCCCGACGCCGAAGGGAGGGAGTAACCGAAGGTCGTGGCCAGGGTCACCGGGAGGACGAGCTGCACCGGGTCGAGGGCCGGATTGTCCCGGGCCAGGGCGATGAGGACCGGGACGAAGACGGCGGCGATCGTGGTGTTGTTCATCAGGTTGGTCAAAAGGGCCGAGACCATAACCAGGACAATCAGGGTCAAAAGGAGCGACGGCCCGGTGACCAGGGGACCGATCAGGGTGGCGAACCAGTCGGTGACGCCGGTGCGGCTGAGCGCCTCGCCGAGGGAGAGACCGGCGCCGATGATGAGGAAGATGCCCCAGCTGATCCCCTTGAGGTCCTCCCAGTCGATGATCTCCCGGATCGCCATGTAGGATACCGCCATGACCGCCACCATGGCGGCCGAGAAAAGACTCTGCGGAAGCCCGAGGAGGGTTTCGAAGAAGGGTCCTCCCACCCAGAGACAGGCTGTCACCGTGAGGACCAGGAGGATCTCCCGTTCGACGGAGCTCATCTTCCCCATGCCGTTGACCTGCTCTCGCGCCGGTTCCACGTCGAGACGGGCCACCGCCACCGGCATCAGCTTGAAGAGGAGGACCCAGGTGAGGGGAAAGACGACCAAAAAGGACGGGAGTCCGTATTTCATCCAGTCGAGAAAGGTCCAGTCCATGATCTCGGCAAGAAAACCCGAAGCCACGGCGTTGGCGGCGGCGCCGAGGATGGTGACCATCCCCCCGAGGCTGGCGCTGTAGGCGATGCCGAGGGCGAGAAGAGCCAGCATCTCCCGGGCGTCCTCCTTGTCGGGGATCTGCCTCGAGATGGTCAGCGCCACGGGGATGAGCATGGCGGTGGTGGCGGTGTTTCCCACCCACATGGAGAAAAAGGCGGAGATGCCCATGATGCCGAGGAGGAGGGGGCCGATGCCCCCACCGGAGGCGACGATGGTGGCCAGGGCCAGACGGCGGCTGAGGCCGTGCTTGCGCAGCGCCTCGGCGAGAAAGAGGCTGGCGAGAATAAGAAAGACCACAGGGCGGGAAAAGGTCTCGAAGGACTGAGGCGCCGTCGCCACCCCGAGGGCCACCTGGGCTACCGGCACCATGAGAGCGGCGATCGGCAGGGAGACCGGCTCCAGGGCGAGGATCGCGGCGGTGAAGATGAAGGCCGCCAGGCCGCGGTGCCCGGCCGCGGAGAGCCCTTCCGGGGTCGGCAGCAAGAGGACGGCGCCGGTGAGAACCAGGACCAGCCCGAAGCGGCCGAGAAAGCGCCAGAGGTTGCGGACCCCGCCGACGACACGGGGTCGCAGCACCCGCAGGGGGGATAAGGGTTCCGCCTCCGCCGCGGGCGCTTCTCCCTTTTTGAGCCGAAGGTTTGCCATCAGCGGCTCGACGATGGTCAGCTCCCCCCGCAGCAGGGACAGGGCGAACCGCCCGAGGATGCGGGCCGCTGCGCCGCCGCTTCCCCGCGCCCGTCGGGCCTGAAGCCGCTCCACCCTTCGGCGGCAGTGGGGGCAGTGGGCCAGATGGGCCTCGGCCCGGGCCTGCGCCTCGACGCCGAGGCTGCCGTCGAGATAGTCCCTGGACCGGATGTGGTTTTCAGGCATGGCGATCTTCCTCCGGGGGGGAAAGGATGATCACCTCCTCCTCGATAAGGACGGCGTTGGGGAGAGAGAGGTTTCCGGCTTCCGTTTCAATGATCGACTTCACCGGACCGATCCCGGCCAGTCTCCCCGTGTGCCTGCGGATTCTGATCTGCTGGCCGATGACGAAGGTCTCGCGCAGATGGAACCCGGCCATGATGTTGCGGGCCAGTTCGCGACTCCCCCAGCCGAAGGAGAGGGCGATGGTCAGGACGACGGCGACGATCAGGGCCGTGGCGGTATTAACGAGGAGCGTCGTTCCCACGCCAAGCTGCTCCAGGGCCAGCACGACGACGAAGACGAGGATGACGTAGCGGGCCAACTGTCCGGCGGCCAGCCCGCCGCGAATTCCCGAACGGTCGGCCAGGGCGCCGAGGGTGTTCCCCACCAGCCGGGCGATCATGGCGCCGAGGAGGAGGATCAGGGCTGCGGCCAGGACCCGGGGGAGATATTCGACCAGACCCCGCAGGGTCGAGGTCACCCCCTCCAGGCCGAGGCTTTCCGAGGCGGCCAGGATGAAGACCAGAAGGACCAGCCAGTAGACCATGCGGGCGAGGAGGCTGGAGATTGACGGCTCCAGACCCAGGTCTTCGAGGAGGCGGGCCGCGCCGGCCCGCCTCCTCGAAGACC
>Ga0209231_1000719_pt1 | contig 16132 bp, 12 predicted proteins | sample Deesub45470m_DNA_FD_188086 | JGI IMG/M metagenome (GOLD analysis project Ga0209231, IMG submission 188086) | Deep subsurface microbial communities from North Pacific Ocean - 450_OLKR46/470m Metagenome (SPAdes) (version 2) | ecosystem: Environmental > Terrestrial > Deep subsurface > Unclassified ... | reverse complement strand
GCAATAGCAATGGTTGCGGCTTTTGTTTGGTTGTAATCACAAGTGTTGATTACGGTCATATTCGGCAACATTTTCATCAAGCCAATATCTTCCAAAATTTGATGTGTCGCACCGTCTTCACCCAAAGTCAAACCTGCGTGTGAAGCACATATTTTTACATTTTTTTCAGAATAGGCAATCGATTGGCGGATTTGGTCGTAAACCCTTCCTGTAGAGAAATTTGCAAAAGTTCCCGTAAACGGAATTTTGCCCCCGATGGTTAAACCTGCTGCAATTCCCATCATATTTGCTTCGGCAATACCAATTTGAAAAAATCTTTCGGGATGATTTTCAATAAATTTTTCCATTTTTAACGAGCCCACCAAGTCTGCACAAAGCGCCACTACATTTTCATTTGTATCGCCCAATTCAGCCAATCCTGCACCAAATCCCGATCTTGTGTCTTTTTTTTCTGTAAACGTGTATTTTTTCATCTGTTATTTATTAAAAATCGTTCAAAAATAATACTATTAAACGATACGATATTACAATTTCATTAATTCTTCATACAATTTATGAACAGGCAATCCCATCACATTAAAATAACTTCCTTCAATTTTGTTGACGCCTATAAAACCTATCCATTCCTGGATTCCATAAGCACCCGCTTTATCAAATGGCTGGTATTTATCAACATAATAAGTGATTTCTTCCATCGATAATGGTTTGAAATAAACCATAGTTACATCATAAAACACCAATTGTGAAGTCAATGTTTTGATGCAAATTGAGGTAATTACTTGATGTCCAGTTCCGGAAAGTTCCTGCAGCATTTCAATCGCTTGCTGTTTGTCTTTTGGTTTTTCTATGGCTTTGTTGTTGAGCCAAACAATGGTATCGGAAGTTATTACAATGTCATTCTCAGCCAAATCCGTAAAAGCGGCTGCTTTTAATTCAGCCAAATAATTGGTAATTTCTGTACCTTTTAAAGTTGGCGGATAAACTTCTTCCACAGCTTTTACCTGAATGGAAAAATCCAGTCCCAATTCTTTAAATAATTCCTGGCGCCGAGGCGAACCCGATGCCAAAATGAGGTTTTTATGTTTTAATTTTTCAGAAAGCATTAGTGCGAGTTTAGAGAGAAAATAAGCAGTGAATTAATTCCCAAAAACATAATGAGTTTTAGGAACACACTTAATTTTTTAAAATCTTTTTTTGTTTTTGCCGAAAGTAATTTTAGCGCAACATAAAGCAGCGGAACCAATGCAAACAGCAATAAAAATAATACGGTGAATTTGTATATTGAAGCGTATTTTGCCACAATAAACAACAACAAACCCAAAGGGAAAACACACAAAAATGAAGCGGTTTTTTTTGTTCTTGCAACGCCAAATAAAATAGGCAATGTGCTCATTTTTAAATTATAATCGCCATTTATATCTTCAATGTCTTTAATTACTTCACGAACAAGATTTATTAAAAAAGCAAAAGTGGATAACAGCATAATTACGTAAATCACCAACTGCTGATCTTCACTATGAATGTCAGAATTTAAATCAAATAAACACAAGGTAATGATACTGAATGCAACTAAAAACGATACGGCGATATTGCCAATTAAAGGTTTCGATTTTAATGTTTTTGAATAGAAATAAAGCAGGAGTGAAGCACCCATAAAAATAAAAGAATAGCTTGGTTTTTGGATGGAAAGCGACAGTCCAATTCCCAAAACAATTCCCAATGTATTGACAATTAAATACAAATGTTGTGCGCTTTCGATTGAAAAATAGTGGGTAACAATTACTTTTTGCGGCTTGTTGATTAAATCGGATTTTAGATCGAAAATATCATTGATGATATAACCCGCTGCAGTGATTAAAATGAGTGAAAACAATAAGGTAACAAATTGAAATACAGACAGGTTGGTTGTAATTTCAAATGTTGGAAACAGCGAAAATTTCAGTAAAATTTGCAGGTAAAGAATTAGCAGTAAATTTTTCCATCTTATGAATCTTAAAAAAGCTGCCAATTTCATCTGTTTATATTTTATTTTTTATTGGTACAGATGCAGTCGCCATTAATCATTTCTGTGTGTATCAAAATTTATTATGGCTCGTTTCATCTGTTTACATTTTATTTTTTATCGGTAACAGCTGCTGTTCGCCTTTGATCATTCTACTGTGTATCAAAATTTGTGATGGCTCGGTTCATCCTTGCTAATTGAAATCTTTTTTAATTCGGTCCAAATGTATTTTGCTGTCCCGTGTTTTGATGGCTTCGCGTTTGTCGTAGTTTTTCTTTCCTTTGGCAAGCGCTATTTCCAACTTTGCCCAACCTTTATCGGTTAAAAATAAGCGTAAAGGAACAATAGTTAACCCTGCGTTTTGAACTTCTTTCAGCAATTTTTTCAATTCGCGTTTGTTCAACAACAGTTTTCGTTCGCTTTTCGGATTGTGGTTAAATGCGTGCCCATAAATATATTCTTCAATAAACATATTGATGGCAAACAATTCGCCTTTTTCATTAAACTCACAAAAACTTTCTGTAATTCGGGCCTTGCTTTCGCGAATCGATTTTATTTCGGTTCCTGTAAGCTGAATTCCGGCAATATATTTATCAAGAATCTCATATTCAAAACGCGCTTTCTTGTTTTTTATGTTGATGTTTTTCTGCATATTGATGCAAATGTACTACAATTTTCACAGAAATGGCAATAGGAATTCTTAGAACATAATACCTTGATTTACATTCCTAAATTGGAATAAATTAAGTGGTTACAAAAAAAGCCGCTGATGCGGCTTTTAATCAAAAAATACAGAAGTATTTTAAAAATTTTCTTTAAAAAAATTCCTTTTTGTTAATTAATTTCTATTAATTTAGGTGGTTTTGGTTTTATTTCTTCCAATTTAGGAATGGAAATAATCAATTCTCCATTTTTGTAATTGGCGGTAATTTTATCTCTGTCCACCAAATTTTTTGGTAAGTTAAAAGATCGTTCAAACGATTGATAGCTATATTCCCTACGCATATACCTATCATTATTTTCATTTTTCTCAGCTGTTTTTTCAGAAGAAACAGTTAAAACATCATTTTCCAAATTTAATTTAAAATCATTTTTATTCATACCTGGAGCGGCAACTTCAACAATAAATTCATCATCATTTTCTTTGATATTTATTGCCGGAAGTGTTGTGTCTGTTTCAGAAAAATTTGACATAGACCAATCTCTGAAAAAATTGTCGAACATCGGTGGCATTACAGGAATACCAGATTTTTTTACTAACATAGTTTTCCGTTTTTTTAATTAAACATTTATTTAATAAGATTGTTCAATAAAAATCAAAATAAATGCCAAGCTGAAATTTATGCCAAAATTTCCTGTGAAAGGATTTCTACTATGTCATTTTAGCATATTGCTTTTTAAATAAGGCTGAAAACTTAAATTTTGAATTAAAAATCTTGATATAAAATTAGGTCGGTAACCTGATTGCCTATCACAGTAACAATGTACAAATGTGAAAATTCGGCATCATCCATTTCCAGATATTTCTGTTGCTTGATCAATCCGTTCACAAACTGTGGAACGGTGTTGCTGTGACCGACAATTAATACGTTTTTGCCTTCATTTTCAGTCTGAAAAAGATCAAAATCTACTTTTGAAGGGTTATAAATGATGGGTTCTAAATTGCACTTTTTTGCAATGGGTTCAGCAGTATTGAGCGTTCTGTTTAAATTTGTTGAATAAATGACATCAAATGAAACGTGTTGCAAAACCTTTTTCCAATTTTCGGCTCTCATAAAGCCTCTTTCATTTAAATCTGGATTTTTATCAGTAGGATTTTCCCTTACTTTTTCAGCGTGTCTGATTAAAAAATAAGTAGTCGTTTTTTCAATCGATTCTTGTGCTTTTAAAGTTGCCATTGTGAATAATAATAGTCCAAATAAAATAGTTTTCCGCATCTGATAATTTTTTATAAAGAAACAAAAAAAACTGCCTTTGGCAGCTTTTTTATTCATTATTTTTGTTTCTAAACACAATTTTATCGTCAAAGGCATCCAGTAAAATATGGCTGTCGGAAGTTATCCTGCCGGCCAAAATTTCTTTGGACAATTCATTGAGCACTTCTTTTTGAATCACACGTTTTACGGGTCTTGCCCCAAATTGCGGATCAAATCCTTTATTTGCCAAGGTTTCAATCACATCTTCAGAAAAATCGATATGAATGTCTTTCGTCAGCAACATTTTAGCCAATAAATCCAATTGAATTTTAACAATTTGTCTAATTTCGGCGGCATTTAAAGGCGTAAACATAATAATTTCATCAATTCTGTTCAAAAATTCGGGTCTGATGGTTTCTTTCAGCAAAAGCAACACTTCTGCTTTTGTGGATTCAGTAATTAAATCGCGCCTGCTCATATCCATATTTTCAAATCTTTCCTGAATAATTGTCGATCCCATATTGGAAGTCATAATTATAATGGTGTTCTTGAAATCGGCGACCCGTCCTTTATTATCGGTTAATCTGCCTTCATCCAAAACTTGCAACAAAATATTAAAAGTATCGGGATGCGCTTTTTCAATTTCATCCAATAAAATAACGGAATAAGGTTTTCTGCGAACAGCTTCGGTCAATTGTCCGCCTTCTTCGTAACCAACATATCCCGGAGGCGCGCCAACCAATCGGCTCACCGCGTGGCGTTCCTGATATTCGCTCATATCAATTCGGGTAATTGAATTTTCAGAATCAAAAAGATATTCCGCCAATGCTTTTGCCAATTCCGTTTTTCCCACGCCGGTGGTTCCCAAAAACAAGAAAGTTCCCAGTGGTTTTTTTACATCTTGCAATCCGGCTCTTGACCGTCTAACAGCATCTGCTACAGCGCTTATGGCTTCATCCTGTCCGACCACTCTTTGATGCAATTCATCTTCTAAAAGCAAGAGTTTTTCACGCTCGCTTTGCAACATTTTAGTCACCGGAATCCCGGTCCATTTTGCCACAATTTCAGCAATGTCATCTCGGGTAACTTCCTCTTTTATTAAAGCGGAATCCTGATTTTCGGCCAATTCTTTTTGAAGTTTCACCAATTTATCCTGTTCCTCTTTAATTTTTCCGTAGCGAATTTCGGCCACTTTTCCATAGTCTCCATCGCGTTCGGCGCGTTCGGCTTCCAATTTATAATTTTCAATGGCTTCTTTGCTTGCTTGGGCATTTTCAACCAGTTCTTTTTCGCTGACCCATTTCGCATTTATTTCGTTGCGTTTTTCTTTTAAATTGGCGACTTCTTCTTTTAAAAATGCCAGTTTTTTTTCATCTTTTTCACGTTTAATGGCTTCAATTTCAATCTCAATCTGCATAATTTTTCGATCCAAAACATCCAATTCTTCTGGTTTTGAATTGATTTCCATTCGCAGTTTTGCAGCAGCTTCATCCATTAAATCGATGGCTTTGTCGGGTAAAAACCGATTGGTGATATAACGCTGTGAAAGTTCTACGGCGGCGATAATGGCGTCATCTTTAATCTGCACTTTATGGTGATTTTCGTATTTTTCCTTGATGCCGCGTAAAATTGAAATGGCGCTTTCCGTATCGGGCTCATCAACAGTTACCTTTTGAAACCTGCGTTCCAGCGCTTTGTCTTTTTCAAAATATTTTTGATATTCGTCTAAAGTAGTTGCGCCAATTGCCCTCAATTCGCCTCTTGCCAAAGCAGGTTTTAAAATATTTGCTGCATCCATCGCGCCTTGACCGCCACCAGCGCCAACCAACGTGTGAATTTCATCAATAAACAAAATGATTTCTCCATTGGAAGAAGTCACCTCCTTGATTACTGATTTTAAGCGTTCTTCAAATTCACCTTTATATTTTGCACCGGCGATAAGCGCTCCCATATCTAAAGAATAAACTTGTTTGTCCTTTAAATTTTCTGGAATGTCGCCTTTCACAATTCTGTGTGCCAATCCTTCTGCAATTGCCGTTTTTCCGGTTCCGGGTTCGCCAACCAACATCGGATTGTTTTTGGTTCTGCGCGATAAAATTTGAAGGATTCTTCTAATTTCTTCATCTCGGCCAATAACAGGATCTAATTTTCCGTCATTTGCCAGTTGATTTAAATTTCGTGCATATTTATTCAATGAATTGTAGGTTTCTTCAGCACTTTGGGATGTTACCGTACTTCCTTTCCGTAGTTCTGCAATGGCCGATTTTAAATTTATTTCATTGACGCCCATATCTTTTAAAATTTGCGATGTGGTGTCTTTTGTATTAAAAATAGCCAACAATAAATGTTCTGTGGAAACATATTCATCTTTCATGTTTTTTGCTTCAATAGCTGCGGTATTCAGCATTTTAGAAGCATTTCCGGAAAGTGAAATTTCACCGCCGGTTACTTTTGAATAAGTTTCCAAAGTCTTGTCAATCAAATTTTTAAGCAAGTCTATATTCAACCCTATCTTTTTAAAAATGAAAGGAGCCACATTTTCATCCACTTCAAAAATGGCCTTTAAAATATGCGAATTTTCTATTTGTTGATGCCCAAAACTTTGCGCTATTTGTTGCGCTTGTTGCACGGCTTCCTGAGTTTTTATGGTAAATTTATTGAAATCCATAACTTTTAATTTAATGGTCTATTTGGTGAACTCTCAAAGAATATTCCACTTAAATAATGGCGTTTAAATAAGTCATTTTGTCTTATCAAATTTAAATTGTAACGACATATTGTCTTTTTATGTAAGTTATCGTATACATTTGCCGTCTTAAAGATAAAACATTTGTAATGGGATTATTCGATAATTTATTTAAAAGTACTGCTGAAGCTGAAAATATTTCAATAATAAATTGGGTTGCGCTGACTAATGAAGCCCAATTAGATGAAATAATGTCGGTGTCCGCTTCAAAACCGGTTTTGATTTTCAAACACAGCACCGGCTGTGGCGTCAGCAGAATGGCATTTAAAAATTTTGAACGCGACTTCGATTTTTCAGAAAACGAAATTGCATTGTATTTTTTGGATTTACTGAGCTATAGAACTTTGTCCAATGCTATTGCGGAGAAATTTGGTGTTCCGCATCAATCGCCGCAAGTTTTGGTGATTAAAAACGGAAAAGTGATTTATGACGATTCCCATTATTCCATATCAATAGAAGCCATAAAAAAAGTTTTGTAGCGTTAAAATCAATTTTATAATTAAAAAAAAGGCTGTCTGAAATTAATCGAACAGCCGTTTTTTTTATTAATGTATATTGCCAAATTATTGTATTTTAATCAATTGATTGGTCAAGATTCTCAATTATCATTACTAAAATCTGTATGATAAAGGGTTATTTTAAATGTTTCGGAACCATTGCCGGCATTATTTTACCGGTACATTTACCAAAACCAATTCTAATTGTATCATTTTTGCAATAGCCGCGAATAATGACATTGTCGCCATCGTTGAAAAACGTTCTTGTGGTTTTGTCCTTTAAAACAATTGGTTCTTTTCCACCCCAAGTGAGTTCAAGCATAGAACCATAACTATTTTTTGTCGGACCAGAAATGGTGCCGCTTCCCATTAAATCACCGGCTCTAACATTGCACCCATTGCTGGTATGATGCGCCAATTGCTGTGACATTGACCAGTATAAATACTTGAAATTTGACTCAGTCAGTAAATTTAAATCGCCATTTTCTGTTTCAAGGGTTGCTTTAAGTTTTATGTCGAAACTGTTTTCAGTATTTTTTTGCTGTAAATAGGGCAGTAGTCCAGTTTCCTGTTTTGGTCCTTTGCATTTAAAAGGTTCCAAGGCATCCATCGTAATTATCCAAGGGGACATTGTGGAAGCAAAACTTTTACCTAAAAAAGGTCCGAGCGGCACGTATTCCCATTTTTGAATGTCACGGGCACTCCAGTCGTTAAACAAAACCATTCCGAAAATATATTCTCCAGCCTCATCAACAGAAATAGGTTCTCCAAAATTATTTACATCCGTGGTAATAAAAGCGGTTTCAAGCTCCATATCCAATGCTTTTGTAGGTCCGAAAACTGGTTGCGTTTCTCCGTTTGGAAGTGTTTGCCCGTATGGCCGTCTAATTTTTGTACCCGAAATGACAATAGAGGAAGAACGTCCGTGATAACCAATAGGCATATGCAACCAATTGGGCATTAACGCATTGTCTGCACCTCTAAACATTATCCCAACATTGGTGGCGTGTTCTTTGCTCGAATAAAAGTCGGTATAATCGCCAACGTGTATCGGCAATAACATTTCAACCTCATTGACATCGAAAATAATGACTTCCCGATGTTTTAAATTGTCTCTTAAACTCGCGTTTTTTGCATCAAATACTTCTGCAATTCTGTTTCTGACCAATCGCCAGGTTTTTCTTCCGTCAGAAATAAAATCGTTTAAGGAATCTTGCATAAACATATCATCGGTCAATGGAATTCCTTCAAAATAACCCAATTGATGGAAAGCGCCCAAATCAATTGCGTATTCACCAATTCGAGTTCCAATGGTTATAATGTCATCTTTGGTGATAAAAACGCCAAAAGGTATATTTTGAATGGGAAAATCGCAGTTTTCTGCTACATTTAACCAAGATTTTCTGTTTGGATTGTTTGCTGCTATTTGCATATCTCTAATTTATTAGTAGTATTTTTTTTCTATTCAAATATAGAAGTTTATTGTTAAAAGCAAAATGAAATTCCTATTTTTGCGGAAATTTTAACTTTTAAAATCAATTTTAATGCAACGTGATCAAATTATCTTCGATTTAATTCAGGACGAAAAAGAGAGACAAACCAATGGCTTGGAATTAATTGCTTCGGAAAACTTTGTAAGTGAACAAGTTATGGAAGCTACAGGTTCAGTTTTAACCAATAAATATGCAGAAGGATACCCAAACAAACGTTATTATGGCGGTTGTGAAGTGGTTGATGTTGTTGAGCAGATTGCCATTGACCGTGCAAAACAACTTTTTGGTGCAGAATATGTAAATGTGCAACCTCATTCTGGTTCACAGGCAAATGCCGCGGTTTATCAGGCTGTTTTAAATCCGGGAGATAAAATTTTAGGTTTCGATTTGTCGCACGGCGGACATTTAACGCACGGTTCTCCGGTAAATTTTTCCGGAAAATTGTATAAAACATCATTTTATGGCGTTGAAAAAGAAACAGGTGTATTAAATTACGACAAAATTCAGGAAACTGCCACCAAAGAAAAACCAAATTTAATTATTGCAGGCGCTTCGGCATATTCAAGAGACATAGATTTTAAAAGATTTAGAAAAATAGCCGATTCTGTTGGCGCCTTATTAATGGCCGATATTTCTCATCCTGCCGGCTTAATAGCCAAAGGAATATTAAATGATCCAATTCCACATTGTCATTTTGTAACCACCACAACGCATAAAACTTTACGCGGACCACGTGGAGGAATTATTATGATTGGCAAGGATTTCGACAATCCGTTTGGACAAACATTAAAAAACGGATCGCTTAAAAAAATGTCGGCTTTAATTGATTCAGCTGTTTTTCCAGGAAATCAGGGCGGACCATTAGAGCACGTTATTGCGGCAAAAGCCATTGCATTTGGAGAAGCTTTAACCGATGAATTTTTACATTACCAAATTCAAGTAAAGAAAAATGCTGCGACTATGTCTGCTGCTTTTATGAAAAAAGGTTATGAAATTATTTCTGGAGGAACAGACAATCATATGATGCTGATTGATTTAAGAAATAAAAATATTAGCGGAAAAGATGCCGAACAGGCCTTGGTGAAAGCTGATATTACCGTAAATAAAAATATGGTGCCTTTTGATGACAAGTCTCCTTTTGTGACATCCGGTATCAGAATTGGAGCTGCCGCAGTAACAACTAGAGGCTTAAAAGAAAATGATATGGCCGGAATTGTAAACTTGATTGATGAAGTTATTATGAATTTTGAAGATGAAACCGTGTTGGAAAGTGTTGCAGAAAGAGTGAATGATATGATGTCGGGTTTGCCTTTATTTGCAAAATAAACTGTCTTTTATGTATTTTTAATAAACCGTCTAAGAATTAAATCTTGGGACGGTTTTTTTATTTCTATTCAATTTGCTTTTTTGAAGTTGAAAATTGTACTTCCCTTTATTATCGTTGACTAATTCCTATTGATTTTGATTCGTGCGAAATTTCCCCTTCAGGTTAGGGGGCTTTTTTTTTATTCTAGTCGCAGGCTTATGATCGCAATTCCGTGTTTATCTGTCAACTCATTTTCTGGAATACCTGGACCAATAGAGAATTGGATGCTTTCAACTTTGTTAATGTCAAATTCTGACGACAGGTAATGATCCAAATAATATGGCAAAAAGCTCGGGTAAGGTCTTGGCAAAGTAACCGTTTTTACGGGTTTTAAATCAGCCAAAGACATTTTATAATCGGTGCTTTCCGTACCAATTTCTATGATATTTCCAAAAGAAGAGCCATCGTTCATCACAAAAGCAATCTGTAATTTACAAGATTTATCATTCAACGATCTTCCGTTAAAAATGAAATTTTTCATTGAAGTCAGATCATTTTTTCGGCTTTTAATTTTATCCAAAATAAAATGTTTAAAGCTATAATCGTAGATTGGTGTTGCATTCAGATTTTCAACATCAACCTCAAATAATTTTTCAAGATTCATTTGGTATTCTGCTTCGCCATCATTTTTTATGGGAACCAATTGAAATGATTTTCGCCAATCTCTTACCAATAAATCAGTATCTTTTGCAGCATTGAAAAGATGGATTGGGTTTGAATTTGGAACCACACGCACTTCAAAAGTGCTTCTGTCGTAAAAATCCCAATCAAACGGACGGCCTTTCTTTTCAGCTGGATAGGTGGTGTAACTTTCTTCCTGATGTTTTACAATAATATGGTAAGACAAAAATCCGGACTTCATCATTTCTGCGGGAATCGTTGCTAAATATGAATATGCGTCGGTATTTTCCATCTCATAAAATTCACTTTTATTGCCAGCATAAACCACCAATTGCATTGCTTGAGGTTCATTTGGCGCAATATATTTTACCGTAATTGTTAAGGGCAAGTTTTCAGAAACTTCATTCTCAGACGTGTGTTTAAACCACGGTTTGGTCACCGATGTTTCGGGTGCATAAAAATCGCTTAATTTGCCAAAACCAAATTGATTATTGGCCGACCAATTTTTAGAAACACCTTTTTTACTGAGGATATAGGTTCCAGGTATGATTGAAAAATTGCCGTTTTCGATCAATTTGGAAACTGAATTACCTTTATTTACAGCTTCCAAACTGAATTGTGAGCCCAAGTTTTGAAGATGAATTTCCATAATATGGCTTTTCCAGTTGATGACGCCCACTGTTTTTTCCGGACTGTTTCTTCCAAAAGGATTGTCCACCCAAAAGGCATCTGGCATCACTTCCAAACGCCAAATTCCATCTTCAATTTTATCTAAAAAATAAGCGCCCAATCCATCATATTTTATCAAATTCGAATTTGCAAATCCGGCAATCTTGTTTAATTTGGCCTCATTTACAGGTTTTGCAGCAGTATTATTTGTGTAAATAAACTTGGTTGTTGCATTGTATAAGGCCAAATCATCTTGATAATTCACTTTAAAATCGTCAAAAGCCAGATTTTCAGGATATTTTCCATAATCTTTATTCATCGGAATTTGATGAAAAACTTCGGAAGCGATCATCAAGCTCAAAGCCTTTTGAGGCGTGTAAGCCAAGTTCATATAATGTGTGTTATACTCTGTATTGTTGGAAGCCAAATAGGTTGGGTCATAAGCAAAATGGGTGGCCAATTGAATACCGGCTTCCCTAAAACTTCTGGCCATTGCCGGATAAATATAAGATCTTCCCACATCAGCAGCATCGAACTCATACACATATTTTGCACCGTGATATTTTTTGATAGTTTTATCAAAAGGAATGTTATAATCGTCGGTATTCGGCAGTAAATTTCCAGGAATTTCGCGCTGATAACCCAAACCTGTCGCGTACCATTGAAACGTTCCGCCCTGAATATCGGCTTTAAAATAGGCTTCAACCAAATGAACAGAATGGCTGATATTGTATAAAATAGGTTTTTTAGTGCCGCTTTTTCGAATAGCTTTTACCATTCCTTTAATAAATTTTGTGACTTCTTTTTCACTTCCTCTGTGATGCGGTTCGTTGCTAATTTCAAAAGCAATGATATTTGGATCATTTTTATAGGCCAAACCAGTATATGGATTCACATGGTTCAAAAATTGATATAAATAATTTTGTTGCGCTTTAATTGCAGCAGGGTTTGTAAGATTCTTGTCTTTACCGTATTTATGGGAAAATCCCGGTGTGTTTTCATCTGGTTCAGGCCAGCCGTTTCCCCAAAAAGCAATGGGCGTTATGACAGCACGAATACCATTGTCCGCTAATTTTTTCATCAAAAAATCGAAAGTGTCCAAATGCTCATTTGCAATCAGGTTTCCCAAGGTGTCGCTAATTTCTGTATCCCAAACGTGAATACGAAACAAATCGAATCCCAATCGGGAAAAATGATACACATCATTTTCAATGGCTTTTTTGGGGTCGATGTCCATTCGTTTTGCAGAACGATAAGCGTGCGCAAACGGAACCGTATAATTTACGCCAAAACCTTGAACTTCTTTATTCGATAATTTCCATTTCATTACCCCATTTTTATCGACAAACACATCACCTTTTGGCGCTTTATATTGCCCAAAAAATGTGGTGAAATTTAGTAGAAATATGATCAAAAAAGCATTTAAAAAAAATTTGTGAAAATTAGTTTTTGGTTTCATTTATGATTTTCTATGGATGAAAACTAAATATTTTTAGATAAAATTTCGGACTTCGTCATTAATAAAAGCCAAAGCAGTTGTTGAGGGTGCCGAACTATTTAAGATTCTTTTAATAATGGCTTCCCTTAATTCTTGAGCGGTGGTTACCGTTTTATCTTCCGCTGTTTTTTGGATGATAAGGATTGTGGCATTTTTGGCGGTCAAAATAACACTCCAACATTGATCTGAAATGTAGATTTGCTGGGCAAGGTTATGTTCAAATTCTTGTTCAATAGTGTTGATTAAACTTTGCGAATAAGCATTGATGTCATTATTTACAGAAGTAATTCTCAAAACCAATTTTGAAGGATTTATGCGTTCTAAAAATAAAGCCATTCTTTCATAAGCTTGAAGCCTGATTGGCAATGACTGTTTTTGATTTTCCCTTAATAGTGATAATCTGAGTTTTCTTTCTTCATTTTTGGTATGAGCAAGAAAAAAATAATAAGCGACAGCACCAGTAACAATAGAAGGAATTGTATAGCTAAACAATTCCAAAATTTTATCGTATTCCATAATTTTATAAATATATGCCAAATTTATTGGATGTATTTCTAAAATCATAACTTTTACTGATAAATGTCAGTATATTTACTTTGTGTACGTTATAATTTTACAGAATATTAGTATGTAAATATCTGTAAATCAATATGTAACAAATGTTACACAAAAAAGTAACGGCTGTTTCATTAAAAAAGAACATTAAATTAAAATCAAAATTATGCAAAATTTATTAAGATTGGCATTCGTGCTTTTGACAACTTCAATTTTTGCCCAAGCAGGGCATATTATGCAGGGCGTTGGTTCTGTAAACATGTCAATGGGTGGCGCTGCAACAGCACAACCATTAGATATTAGTGGTGCATTGCAATGGAATCCTGCAGCAATTTCTGTATTTGACAGCAAAATAATAAACTTTGACATTGGTGCTTTCTTTTCATCGCCTGAATTAAGTTCTAGCTTACCGGCTGGAATGATGGGCCCAGGTTCTCCTGCAGTATCAGGTGTAACAAAAGATGACAGAGGTGTTTCACCTATGCCAGCTTTGGCTATGGTGTGGGGAAAAGAAGGAAGCAAACATACATTTGGTGTTTCTGCTTTTGGTATTAGTGGTTTTGGGGTAACTTTTCCTGAAGAAGCGAATAACCCTATGAGTCCTAGTTTTAATCCTACAGTAAATTCTAATCCTATTAATTATCCCCAACAAGCAGGTGGATTTGGACATATTGAATCAGACTATATGTTATTGCAAATAGGAATTGCCTGGGCTTATGAACTAACCAATGAATTGTCCATTGGTGTTCAGCCAACAGTTAATTATGCAGCATTGGAATTGGCGCCAAACCCAACAGCAAACCCAAACCAATCAGGTTATCCAGTAAGCGATAAAGCTTCAGCGATAGGTTACGGAGCACAATTCGGATTGTTTTACAATTCTCCAAGTGGATTTAAAGCCGGTGCTTCATACAAAACAACACAAAAATTTGAAGATTTAGAATTCGAAAATACCTATTTAAATAATTCGACTTCAGCGAATGCTTTCAATATGGATTATCCTGCAATTTTATCTTTTGGTTTGGGTTATTCAACTGGAGATATTGATTTGGCGGTGGATTATAGATATGTGGATTATGAAAACACCAACGGTTTTTCAGAAAAAGGTTGGAATCCAACAGGTTCAGTAAAAGGTTTTGGGTGGAAAAACATCAACATTCTTTCTGTTGGTCTACAATATAAAGGATTTGAAAAATTTCCTTTAAGAGTTGGTTATACGTATAGCAGCAATCCAATCGACAGTGAATTGGCATTTTTCTCAATTCCTGCAACTGCAGTGATTGAAAATGCTTTCCAATTTGGATTCAGTCACCCTTTCAACGATAACTTCACAATAAACGGCGTATATCATTATGGCACTAGTGGAGATAAAACTGAAGGTGAAATGTTAAACCCAATGATGGCATCTGCATCAAATCCTTATGGCGCAGTACCGGGAACAAAAGTTGGATATGAAATGACCACAAGTATGGTTATGTTAGGCCTTACTTATACTTTCAGTAAATAAATTATTGGTTAATTTGTTTAAAAGAGGCTGTCCTGAAAAGGCAGTCTTTTTTTTGTTTTATGATGTAAGCGGTTTGATAAATTTCTTGTTTATTTGTAGCTTAATTTATATAAATGATGGTGAACCAAAAAAGCAAGTTTCTATATTTATACGCATTTACTTTGTTTATTTTGTCTGCGTTCTACGGATTGTTAATGCGATGGAATTTTACGTTTCCCACAAAATTTATTCCTTATCAAAATTTATTGCAAAGCCATTCCCACGTGGCGTTTTTGGGTTGGGGTTATCTTATCGTTATTGGCGCTATTTTGTTTTATTTTGTTTCTGATGCCGCCAAACAACATAAAGTATATAAAGCAACTTTAGGAATTTTGTTGGTGACAATACCGTTGATGTTAATCAGTTTTCCTTTAGGTGGTTATAAAGTATTTTCTATTGTGTTGCTCGCTGTTTTTGGGCTGACTTCTTACGTTTTGTCCTTCAGAATTTTAAAAGATTTACAGGGAAATAATACTTCAGCCAAATTAATCAGATACGGAATTTATTATTATTTATTGTCCAGTTTGGCCACTTGGTTTTTGGCTTATGTCATTGTAAACCAAGGAAAAACCGATTTATATTACAACACGGTCTATTTTTATTTGCACTTTTTATATAATGGATTTTTCGTTTTTGCCTTGTTCGGATTGCTGTTTAAAATTTTCGAAACTCAGCAAATGATCATTTCAGAAAAACTGCAAAAGAGTTTTTTCTTCTTTTTAAATATTGCTTGTATTCCGGCTTACACTTTATCAGTTTTATGGAGCACCGATTTTTTATTATTTAATATCGTTGGATTTGTGGCTTCAGTGTTGCAATTCGTTTCACTGGTATTTTTGTTTAAAATATTGCAGCAGGCATTTTCGCAGATTAGTTGGAATTTTACTTCAAAATGGTTGCTTAAATTTGCCGTGATTTCATACATTATAAAAATTATAAGCCAAATTTTATCGACATTTCCTTATATTGTTGAAAAATCCCTTGCGCTAAAACCATTTTTTATCATCGGTTATTTACATTTATTTACTTTGGGATTTTTGAGTGTATTGTTATTTTTGATTTTGGACCAACTGGGTAAAATAAACCTTCACAAACCAACTTCAAAAGTTGGAATATTGCTGTTTTTGTCAGGAGTTTTTATCACAGAAGCGCTTTTGTTTTTGCAGGGATTCTTGTTTCTTTTACAGTTTAGCGCCATTAAAAATTATAGTTTGATTTTGTTA
>Ga0209231_1000718_pt1 | contig 16150 bp, 8 predicted proteins | sample Deesub45470m_DNA_FD_188086 | JGI IMG/M metagenome (GOLD analysis project Ga0209231, IMG submission 188086) | Deep subsurface microbial communities from North Pacific Ocean - 450_OLKR46/470m Metagenome (SPAdes) (version 2) | ecosystem: Environmental > Terrestrial > Deep subsurface > Unclassified ... | reverse complement strand
AATAGGGGCCGTGCGCAACAGACATCAGAAAGCACGCGCCAAACAGCGCCAGCACCCGCGGCTGATACATGATCTTCCTGATAGACTGATGATCGGTGTGATGTGGCCGCACGGGGGTATCGGGAATTTGCCGCGAAAAGATCAGTATCCCCAGCTCGCAGATCAAACCGGCCCATAGCAGCCAGGCGATGGCGATGTAATCGAAGGCATAGCCCAGCCCGACCACGGCGACAATAAACCCCACCGACCCCCAGGAACGGATACGCCCATAGCGCGTGGCATGTTTACCCAGATAGCTGAGCGTAGTCGCCTCAACCAGCGGCATGGAGGCACTCCAGAAGAAACTCATTAGCCCGAGCACCAAAAACATTCCCCAGAAACTGGTGGTCATGAACACGCCCAGATAGAACACCGCGCTCAGCGAGGCTGCGATCTGCACCACCAGCAGACGCTTGCCGGTATGATCTGCCAGCCAACCCCACAGATTGGGCGCCAGCATGCGCATCACCGGCTGTACCGACATCAAAATGGCAATTTCAACCGCACTGAAGTTTATGGATTGCAGGTACAAGCTCCAGTAGGGCGCGAACAACCCTATGAAGGCGTAATAGAAAAAATAAAATCCGGCAATACGCCAGTAGTAATTTTTGGCTTGGTTCACGTGCTGATTTGAATATGCCGATAAGATGTATATTCTAGCGTGCACGCGCATTTGGCACAGCGCAACTTACTTAAATCAGGAAAGGACGGCTTCCCCGCGACATTCCGACACATAACAATTTGTTTTTCTCTGAATTTTTCTGTACGTGTGCAATAGCAACATGACGCATTGCAAAGTTCCCCTGCGTTGCGTAGTATTCGCCGCTATAAATTATTACAGCTTTGCAGGGACGGCAGCATGGCGTGTTTTGACAATACGTCATCGCGTACAGTTAGACAAATAACAATGAAAACAACTGACTCAACATCACGGGCGCAGATACGCCAGAATGGCGATGCCATCTCATTAACTCTTTGTCTAAGATATTAAGAATTAATTTCAAGGCCGTTACTGAATGATATTTGATTCAAAGCTTATTCATCGGACACTGCACTGCCTGGCGCTCGTGCTGATACTCGGCATGAGTACCTTCACGACTGCTCATGCCGCGCCGTCGTACTGTGAAAAATCCTGGCCGGCCTGGGATGCGTTCAAGAATAACCTTATCGATGAAGACGGGCGCGTGGTGGACAGCATCTCGGATGCCATGATAACCACCTCTGAAGGACAGGCTTATGCACTGTTTTTCTCACTCGTGGCCAATGACCGTGTCACGTTTGACAAGCTGTTGAACTGGTCCGAGAAAAATCTGGCGGCCTACGACCTGATGACGCGCCTGCCATCCTGGCAATGGGGTGGCAAAGAGGAGCAGACCAGGGGTGTGATGGATGTAAATTCCGCCTCGGATGCCGATCTGTGGATGGCCTACACCCTGGGAGAAGCAGGCAGACTATGGTCTGATCGCCGACTCATTGCACTCTCTTCGTTATTGGCCGACCGCATCCTGGCAACAGAAACCCTGGAAGTTCCCGGATTGGGCCTGGTGTTATTGCCGGGCGCGACCGGTTTCACCCCCTCCTCCACACGTGTGCGATTAAACCCAAGTTATGTGCCGTTGCAATTAATGCGCTGGTTTGTGGCGCACAGCAAAGACCCGCGCTGGACATCATTGCATAACACTTCGCGACGATTGATAGTAGACTCCGCGCCCGAAGGTTATGCGCCTGAATGGGCAATTTATGACTACCAACGTGGATTCATGCTTGATGAAGATGACGAAAGGCGCGGACTGGGCTCTTACAATGCCATTCGCGTCTATTTGTGGGCAGGCATGTTGAACGCAGACGATGCCGACCGGCGCGTATTGCTGGACGCCTTAAAACCCATGGCGCGCTTCGTGGCCAAACATGGCTCGCCTCCAGAATCCATCAATATTTTGACAGGTGCTGCAAACAACCAGGGGCCGAGCGGTTTTTCTGCCGCCATGGTGCCCTTCCTGCAAGCGGCGGGGATGAAAAAAGCTGTTGAAGAACAATTGCTGCGCATTGCTGCGCAGCCCATATCAGAAGATAGTTATTACAGTCAGGTATTAAGCTTGTACGCGCTGGGTTGGCACGACAACTTATATCGCTTTGAATTGAATGGAAACCTTACCCCGCGCTGGATGTCCACATGCCCATAAAATTACGCACTTTATCGATTGTTCTCGTTATCGCCGGGATCATTTCCGCTCCCGCACTGGCCGCCACGACGGTGGATAAGTCTACTGACTTCCTGTTGAGCGGAGCGAAAAAATGGGCCGCAAAAGATCGCCCTGATCTCGCAAAAAACTTATTGCAGAAGCTGATCCTGATAGAACCCGATTCACAAGATGCTTTGTTCATGCTGGGCAATATCGAGCTGACGGCGGGTAACCACGCTGAGGCGCGTGTCTATTTAAACGCGCTGGAAAAAACGGCGCCCAACGGCCCGCTCACTCAGGAATTAGGTGCCTCCTATCGTCTGGCAACCACGGACAGGAACCAGTTGGAAGAGATGCGCTCACTGGCGCAGGCAGGCAAGACCGCCGAGGCAGAAAAATTGCTCATGCAAATTTTCCCCGGCAAGCCCCCCAGAGGTGAAATGGGCGTGGAATATTTTCGCCTGATAGGCTCAACAAAAGCAGGCTTTATCCGGGCACAAAATGAACTTCCCGCCTTATACAAGGAAACGGGCGATTCACGTTTTCGTTTGATCCAGCTTGAATTACAGGCCAATCGTCCTGAACATTTGGACTCGGCTATTCGTGGCTATGAAGAATTATCCAGAAGCACCAATGTCAATACACAGCGCCTGCAGGACAACTGGCGGCGCGACTTGTACAGATACCCAGACAATGCCGGCAAACTAACCGCCATTAAAAATTTTCTGGCCGCGTATCCCAATGACAAGGAAATGATTGAGTTATTGGGCGACTCCCAAAAGAATATAGAGGCGCAACGCCTGTCTCCCAGACCGGCAACCCTTGCCGCGATTGAGCCACCCCCCGCAAAACCACAAAAAATTGCACCCGCTATCAATAAAGTTACAGCGATAACCAAAGCTGCGCCTATTGAAAATAAGGTTATTCCCGCGCCCAAGGTGACGGCAGCCAAACCTGCAGCCCAATCCGCCATAAAACAGCCACGCGTAGCCAGCAAAGCGCCTGACATAGTCAAACAGCCCGTCGTCAAGCAAGCCACAATAGTCAAGCAGCCCACAGTCGTAGAACCTGTTATTGTCGAACCTGTTGCTGTGCCCCCCGTTGCCGTAGAAATCGTCAGCAAACCGATTGACCCGGACATCATTGCTCGTACCGACGCACTGGATGCGCTGGAGGATGGCAAACTGGAAGTGGCCGAAACTTCACTGATGGACTTACTCAAACGCAGACCGCAAGATTCGGAAATATTGGGCGGGCTGGGCATGATTAAACTGAGGCAAGGTAAGCAGGCTGAAGCCGAAAACTGGTTTAAACAGGCCTTGCGTGTATCAGACGAGGATAGCGTCGGAAAATGGACCAGCCTGGCCACCACAGCCGGATTCTGGAAAAACATACGCCTGGCTGACGAACGACTGGAAGAAAACCAGCTGCGCGAAGCGGAATCCGCCATTCAACAGGCGTTGCTGCTGCAACCGGAAGACCCCTATGCGCTGGCATTGCTGGGCAACATCAAGGCGGCGGACAACGATCTTGTCGAGGCCGAGCGCCTGTATCGGCAGGCGCTTGACAAGGAAGGTCACAACGTTGCTGCGATACGCGGATTGACCAGTTTGCTGACGCGTACTCAGCGCAGTGCGGAAGCGCTGGAACTGCTGGAGCGGGTTTTCCGGACTTATCCGGATGAACTGAACCAGAACCCCGAGAACCATGCCGGATTGCTAAGGGAAGAAGCGGATTTGTATATCGCCGCGCATCGCCCCAGCCACGCGGTTCAGGCCCTGGAAATGGCGGTCGTGCTTGCCCCGAAAAATGCATGGGTGCGGTTTTCGCTGACCAAGTTGTATATCAGCCTGAATCTCACACCGCTGGCCATACAGGTGCTTCAGGAGGGCGCAGCCCTCTCTCCCAAAGACCCGGACATGCACTATGTACGCGCGCTGGTGCTGATCAGCCTGAATGACTATGCGGGCGGCCTGGACAGTCTGGCCCAAATCCCTGATGCGGAAATGACTAAACCCATGCGGGAAACATGGAATCGCGCCTTGATTCAATATCATTTCCAGCAGGCCGAAAGCATGCTTGCCCAGGGCAATCGCAAAGAAGCCATCCGCATCATGTCCATAGTAGAAACCCAGGCACGCAACAATTATTCGGCGACAGAACAGGTCGCTGAAGGCTGGTTTGGACTCGATTTGCAGAAGCAGGGACTCAGTGCGATGCGCAAGCTGCCTCAACCCGTGCCGCTGGGCACGCAAGTCTATTTTGCCTCCCTGCTGAACCGCGCCAAACAGGATCAGGAACTCGCCGCCTACTTGCCCTCCTTACGCATCCCGGAAGGTACGGACGTCACCACCCAGAAATACAAAACGACCCTGCAGGATATTGAATTTGCCATGGCAGGCAGACAATTCGACAAACTGATGGCTGCGGGCAAAACCGAACAGGCGCAACAACTTGCCGATACTGTGCTCAATACCGGCCAGCTGAGCAACGCTGACTATTTCAAGTATCACCGGGCTTATTTTGCGCGTTCGGACTTACCTGAAAACGCCATCCCGCTGCTGGAACAGGAAAAAGAACTCTACCCTAACGATTTGAGCATTCGCTGGGATCTTGCCTATGCCTACTACCAGGCGAAACAGAATACTCAGGCGCAAGGCGAAATACAGGAACTGCTTTCGCTAACAACCGGTGACGACATCGATATGCGTTTGCGGGTTGCCAAACTCCAGCAAAACATGGGAGATCATGCGGGTGCGAAACGCACTATCAACGATTTGCTGAATCGTTTCCCTGAGAACACGGATGTCTTGATGCAGGCCGGAAATATTGCGCGTTCCGAAGGCAAGTACAACCGTGCGATGGGCTATTACCGGCAGACCCATGAGCAGGCTCAGAAACCCGTCGTTGCAGAAACCAAGACCGTCAAACCAGCAGAGCAGGACACGGATGTATTGCTGGACCTGCTGCCCGACCAGCGTATAACAACGAGCTCCCGCATAAGCAAGACCAGACGTGTCGCACCCGCGCTGGTGAGCACAAAGGAAAGTGACAAGATTTATCGTGCCGCCCTGGCTAGCGATGTTGTAAAAACAAAATATGTGGCCAATGGCGCGGCAACCGCTGCCGAACAGGAAATGGAGAGCATCGCCTCGCGGCGTACGGCAAAGATTGAAGCCGGGCTGGATATACAGTCAAAAACAGCCAGCAGTGGAACATCGACTTATAACGCGACAGAAATCCCGCTGCTCGCCCGCTTTCCGATCGGATATGAGGCGCATGGAAGCGTTCAGGTTGATCTAGTCAACATCGATGCCGGCACACTGCCGTCCACCTATAACGATTCGGCCTTATTCGGACAGATTCAGGCCTATGGGATTCCGACACAGCCCATCCCGCAAAAGGCATCGGGCACGTCCATAGGTTTCGGCTATGAACAGGAATCCGTAAGAGCGGACATCGGCGTTGTCGGCATAGGCTTCCCAGTCAGCAACGTGGTGGGCGGTCTGCGCAAGGGCGGCGACGTGGGGCGCTTAAGTTACTCACTTACGCTCTCCCGCAGACCTTATACCGGCTCACTGCTTTCTTATGCCGGCGCCAAAGACCCGGCCACGAACACGACATGGGGCGGCGTGACCAATACCGGCCTGGGACTCTATATGTCCACCACCCTCAAGGACTTCAACGTATCGACGATGGCCTCCTACGGACTGCTACGCGGCAAGAACGTATTGAATAATGATCGCTTGTATTTGCGCGCTGCTATTGACCAGGATGTTTACAGCACCGATGACACGATCTTGAACGTAGGATTGAGTGCCAATTACACACGCCATTCAAATAACCAGGCCTACTACACCTTCGGCCACGGCGGCTACTACAGCCCGCAGAGCAGCCTCAGCTTCAGTCTGCCTATCGAGTTAATCGGCCGCGAAGATATGCTTTCTTATCAACTCAGACTCAACTTGTCCTATTCACGCAGCAACGAGGATGCCACCGTCTTCTACCCGACCGACCCCGGTTTGCAAGCACTTGCAGCAACAAAGGCAGCCGGCGGACTCTTCCCCAGAGGCTACCCTCAGGCGATCTACGGGGGGGGGACGGGGGGGGGCTATGGCTATGGCTTGCGCGCAGCTACCGAATATCGGCTCACGCCTAATTTCGCATTCGGTGGACGCTTCAACATGGAGCGCTCGGCTTACTACGCACCCAATTCGCTGTTGTTTTACCTGAGGTATATGTTTAACCCGGAAACAGGCCAGGTCAAAATGCGCCCTGATCCGGTGACGCCTTATTCGCAATACTGAACGGGCAGCGTGAATGCGGGCGAGCATTCATGCTCGCCCGCTCGTCTATATAGCATATTGAAAGGCTATGTCGCAATTAACTGTTGACAGCAATCCGATCATACTGAACGTCGATGTTCACGCGGAGACGCGGAGATATAATCTGCCAAGCAACTGGATTGCCCCCGCCGCGCTTTCTGCCACGCTTTGCTCGCAGCTAAAGGTTTGCGGCTAAAGGCCGCTCGCAATGAGGCTTTTATGAACAAATCAGCCTATCCTCAGGGTGGCTGTCTGCCTTGCTCCGCGCTCTCCGCGTCTCCGCGTGAGATATTCCAAATCCAGGTCCAGTTTCAACAGGCAACTACGACAGAGCGTATTGAAAATATTGGAAATTCACGCAGACCGTTTATCAAAACTCGGCCTTTCCGAAGAATAGCGCAAGACCGCCGCAAAGCTACAGATTTCCCTTGCTTAACGCCTCCAGCCACTGACGTTCAGCGTCCTTGACCGGCATTTCTATGACGCGTTCAGGAATTTCCCAGATTATCGTCCTGGGCGGATTATCGCGGAATGTCGCGCCGGCGAAATAGGCCACGGCGGCTCCCGAGAAATTCCCCCCGTCTTTAGCCAGATTGGCCACGGGTTCGCCCAGTGTATGCTCCAGAAACGGCACAAAGTTGCTGTTGCGTGAATAAGAGGTGCCGATCAGCGCAATGGATGGCAAACCGGCATCACCAAACAAGTCATCGCTTTCTACGGCAATCGGGGCAACTTCCGTGGCTTGCACACTTTCCATTCCGGGTCGCAACAATCCGGGCAGGCCATCCAGCCCGGCCAGATGCACCAAATCACCGGAGCGCTCGATGCGCGCAGCTTCCGGCAGCGCAGCGCCTGCCGCGAGTACAGCCCACTGAAGGTCACTCAGGCGGGCTGCCACGGTCGTGGCTGCGGCATGCGCCCCTGTCTCGTTCCAGTGTGTATCCGTGCGGTAATAACGCTCTCCCGGCGTGCTATCCAACGCGGCAGTCAAGTTCAGCGTTTCAATAGCGTGCGGCTTCATCAGAGCCAGCCAGTTCACCACCCGCTGATCAAACAGGACGGAACGCTTGAGCCCGCAAAGATGCGCACGCTCTATGCGCGTTTTATCGGGCACCACGGCCACCAGCAGTTGGATGCCACGTTCCTTTAAGCGGCTGGCAAGTTGCGCTGCCAATGCCGCCCTGAACTCAGCCGATTCATCCCTATCGAGATGCAGCGTTAACTCGTCGGCCAGAAATAACCACTCCGAACAACCTGCACGCACACTCGGGCCTAAATCACCCGTCAGATTCCACAAGATGCCGCGCTCTATCTTGTTGAAGGTACTGCCCAGTACGAAGTGTTTATTAAGCAACTTGGTAAAACGCCGGGTTGATTCACCGCTCAGAATGTTGGCCGGCTTCTTCAACTCGACCCAGTCTTCATCCGGCACGGCCTTGAGCGACAGAAAAGTAACGACGAAACCAGCCAGCAACAGCACAGCGAATGCCAGCACCGGCAACAACATCAGGTATTTTCGTTTTATCAGCATGGCTTCACCCTATCAAAACTGAAAATACAGGAACGGGGGCGATTGTTGACCCGTCAGCACGATAAGCGCATAGGCAAAGGCCAGCACCGGCCAGAGCGCACGCCACGCCTGCGTGCCGAATATCCACCAGCCGGTCTGTGCAATGCGCATCGCAGGATAAATGATGCAGACAATTCCCAGGATGAAGGACGCATAGATCGTTGGTCGCAAGGCCAGTGCGACCTCATCGCCCATCGCCATACCATTGAAACCGAATTGCCCTCCCCACACCGTCAGCGCGGCGGAAAAATCGGCTGCACGGAAGACCGTCCACGCCAGCATAACGACAATCAGGGTAAGCAGGCGCGAGAAGAAATCAGGCATGGCATAACCCATGTTGTTATAAGCACGTGCAATGCAGAGCGCCGCACCATGAATAAAACCCCAGATCAGAAAATTCCAGCTCTCCCCTCCATGCCACAGGCCACCAATCGACATAGTCAGCATCAGGTTGATGTAAGTGCGCGTCTGGCCGCTGCGATTCCCACCCAGCCATGCGATATACAGGTAATCGCGCAACCAGGATGACAAGGTTACATGCCAGCGACGCCAGAAGTCCTGAATGGACACGGCAAGATAGGGGTTGTTAAAGTTGATTTCGAACTTGAAACCCAGCATCAATCCCAAACCAATTGCCATCAGACTGTAACCGGCGAAATCAAAATAAAGCTGGATGGTATATGCGCCGCAGCCTATCCATGAATCAATTAAGGACGGTGCGGATTGGGCGAATACCAGCTCAACCAAAGGCGAGAGCGGATCGGCAATCAACACTTTCATCGCAAAGCCGATCATGAACAACCGCACGCCGGATGCAAATTCTTCTGCGGAAAAAAACCGTTCCCTGAGCTCTTTCTCAATCACCTTGTAGCGGACGATAGGCCCGGCAATCAGGTGTGGAAACATGGCGATGTAAGCGCTGAAAAAGCTCAAGTTATATTGCGCCTTAACCGTACCGCGGCGCACATCAACCAGATAGGAAATGGCATGCAACACGGTAAAGGAAAGCGCGATGGGCAGGAAGATAGTTTCCCATGCGATCAACGGATGCTCTTGACTACCGAACAGGTCATTGAGGGATTGCACCACGACATTGGCGTATTTATACCAGGCCAGACTGCCCAGATTCACCAGAATCGCGCCTGTCATCATGCGCGTCTTATATTTTTCCGAGGTTGATTTGTCTATCAGTATCGCCGCCAGCCAAGTGATAATGGTCAGGGCAATAATCAAAATCAGAAATTTTGGCGTCCACCATGCATAAAATAGCCAACTTCCGATCAGCAACGTGTGATTACGAAATTGTCGCGGGGTAAGAAAATAAAACGCAAAAAAAACGGGCAAGAACAGCGTCAGAAATTCCAGAGACGCAAATACCATAAATTGTGACTCCGAAATAATGCGGTTTAATAAAAAACATCAACAACTTACCGCAGAAATACGCCATGCCGGCGTATGCTCGTAAGAGGCCGATTTTACAATATGTTTAGCGGCTTAAAGTGAGCGCGGCATTCGCTATCAGTCACGCACGAAAAATGTCTGCCGGGTATTTTTCAGCGTCAGCAAAAATACGCTGTAACGCTCACCGGCCTGAAGTTGCGACAGGTCAACCGCCGCACTGCCTGAATGCCCGGTGCAGGCCACAGAGGCACTCAGCTTAACGGGATTAACCAGACGACGTTGTACAGAAAAAGGCTGCACCTTGTCCAGTATGGTGACGTTTTTAGCGCCGCCCTGCATGACGGCAGCGCTACATTGTGCGTCCAGATTAAACAGCGCCAGCGATGCGCGCATCGCATTGAAATCACTCGGAATTTCTCTTACCAGCTTCGTTTTAACGCGTCCATGACCGCTGGGCACTATGACTATAGTAATGTATTCCCACGGGCTCCCAACCACGTCCACAGGGATTTTACGGTTGTTACTCTGTATCGTCGCGGATAATTTTGAGCCGGATTTGACCGGAAAAAAGCGCGATGCACGCCCTTCCGCCTGGGCAGTCAATTCAACTTTCGCCGACCCTTGCGTTGAAATAACCGCAATATCCTGTTCTGTCGCGTTCACAAAGCGTACATAGGAGGATTCTTCTGACGGCCCGGTTTCATAGAGTTGCGGTTCCGCATGGGCAAGCACTGAAGCAGCCCCCATGCTTAGCAGCAACCATCCAACTAGGTGACGTATGCTATTTCTCATATCAGCCTCAGCGCTTGATTTTTTGCAAAATATCGGACGAAACTATCACCCGGGAAATCGCACTGCCCCAGGCTTGATAGCCGGCTTTGGTAAAATGCTGCCCGTCATCGGCAAGCGTACCCCATTCACCCGGCTTGGACATTGCCAGAGAATTGATGTAGATACATGGCGAAACGATATCCGAGAGGTATTCAGACATTGCCTCCACGCGCGCAAAATTTTTACCATTCTTGCCGCCTTCATTCCCCCATGCAGGCCCCACCCACACACAACTCGCGCCACTGGCTTTGATACCCTTGGTCAGGGCGCTGACTTCATGCCATATCCATGTTTTAGGCAAGCTGGCATTCTTATAGCCCGCCATGGTGTCGCCGTTTACGACCACGATCAAATCAGGGTGATGCAAGTTAACCAATTCTGGCAAGGGTTTGGTGGAACCTGCCGCACCAGCACGTATCCTCAAGGGGCCGTCATCCAGCCTGAAAGCGCTACCGCAAGGCGGCTGCATAGTTTTCATCCACGCGCCGGAGGGCGTGCCGCATGCGCCGTACGAATAAACCTTGGCACCGTTGCGCATCAATTCGTCATGCAAGGTGGTAATCAAATAGTCCTTGGTTGCCAGATGACTGTCACCAATCACCAATACGGTCAGACCTGCAAGAAGTAAGCTCATTATTTAACCCCTATATTTTCACGTTAAGCACACGGAGCGAGTTTAAGCGTTGAATTTATGGTTGTCCAGAATTATGAAAATAACCCCACCAAACATAGATCTGAGCATAGATATATCTACATACTCTAGTTTCACTCGGCTGTTTCAAGGACCAAGTGCAAAGAGTGCTGCGTGATGTAGCTTAAAGTGAAAAGCGTCTGGCATGAACAGTTCTACCGGACATTTAAAACCGAGTGACTTGCGTGGAAGTGCATTCAATTTCCAGGCAATCGCGTCCAGATCGGCCTGAGAGAATTCGCTCAAATCGCTCCCTTTCGGCAGGTACTGACGTGCCAAACCATTGGCGTTCTCATTACACCCCCGCTGTCATGGACTGTGCGGATCAGCAAAGTAAACCTTGAGCCGGTATCTGTCGCCAACTGCTGGTGTCCCGCCATTGCCTTGATCGCAGGTCATCGACAGCCGTTTTTGCGCTTCGATACGGTTGAGTATGAAGCCGAAATTTCGCATATCGTGGCGCGCATGCTGGAAAACTCACCTTTTACCAGTGATACATTCGCCCCGTACGGTTATGTCGCAGATTTGCCATCCACCCAATTGCCGCGTAAACCGAAAACACCATAGTAATTGAAGAAAATGGCCGGTTTCACCTGAAAATTGACTCACAGAGCTGAAGCAATTACACCGAGTTCAATATTACAACCAACCGTTAACATAAATTTTTCTATATACTTCGTCGTACATTATTTTTAGTCCGATTCTGAGTGCATCTTCTTGTTTCCCTATGTGCACAATATGCCAAAGCAATCAGTGGTATTTCGGCCTGAATGCACATATTAAAACCGAAAACAGGAGCAATACTGCAAAAATTATGCAATTTAGACCTAAAATCGACGAATCTTACCAAAATCCCCGGAAATTGCACGCTGTGTTCTACTGCACGGTTAATTGTTCAGCATTTTCCTTGAGTGCAATAAGTTGAAGTGCTGGCAGAATACATTAAGCTTATCGTTACGGCTTTGCAAAGGCGCGAATGATGATGTGGAATAATTCGCAGCCCGCTCTGTGGTTAGTATCTTTAATATTTGCCGCATTAACTACGAATGCGCTGGCAGACCCTGAACCCGTCATTGGCCCCTCTTGCAAGGCGGGGCAACGCACGCAAAACATTTCCTTTGTTCATGTAAGTGATTTACATGCTAATTTCGACTTGGCTCAGGATAAATACAGTCGTATCCGCGCTTTTTATGAGTCCGTTCGTAAAGAAAATCCTTATGCTGTGTTTAGTAACGCCGGGGATGATCATGAAAAAGGTTCAATAGCAGAGCAGTACTCTGCTGGTGTTGCCGTCATTGAAGCGACCCGCGCTATGAAATTCGATGTGCGAGCTATAGGCAACCATGACTTTGCTTGGGGTGATAAGCATTTGCTCGATTTTTCTCACGATGCACACAGCATGGTGTTGATGAGCAATACACAATATGTAGGTCCAGATATTCAGGGTTTGGGATCTGTCAATTATGGCGTGATCAAATTGGGTTGTCTGCGCGTAGGTTTCTTCGGAATGGTGTCGCCTCCCTGGGATGAGCTCGATCGTAATTATGTAGACAATTATTTCCCCACCATGCACACAACTTACGACTATGTCACAGAGGCACGCCGTATAGTCAACGCACACCGCAATGAAGTTGACCTGATGGTTATGGTCAGCCATCTGGGTATCGAACAGGACATTCTCCTCGCCAAGCAAGTGAATGGCATTGATCTAGTGCTCGGCGGACATTCACATCAAGGCCCAAGTTTAACAAGCATTAACCACACCCAAGTTGTTCAACCCGACTTTTATGCCGACGGCGTCACGCGTATTGATATGAATGTTGATCTTTCCAGCCGAAAAATTATATCTTTTAAGCACTTGGAACAACCGGTTAAAGACATACACGATGCGGATCCAGAAATTCATCAGGCTATCAGTAGAATCCTAAAAAAATACGCGCCTGACGCTCAAAAGACCATCGCCTATCTGGAACACACTCAAAATATTGAGGGTCTCGCTTTAATCACGGCAAAGGCGGGGGTTAAGCAATATCACGCGGATGCGGCCTTACTTGACCCCATAAGAGTCAATCCACATTTAACCCTCTCGCTCGGCAATGTTACTGTACAGTCTTTGATTAATAGTTATTTTATCGAACGCCAAAAGCCCAATACGCCCGGAATTAATGCACTTTATAGTGTGGAGGTCAGCGGCTGGGATTTGCGCCTGATGCAAGAGAAGCAACCTGCATGGATATATTTTGGCCCAACAACACTAGATACCAACAAAATATACAAGGTGATAGTTCACAAAGGCACTGCGCTTCAGCCTGATTTATTTTTCCCATCGACAGTTAGCTTTAAAAACGTTGTCCTGATGTCAGAGGCGTGGGAGGCTCTGGCGAGCTACGCTATAGACAGAACGGCGGCGTGTCTCTCATTGGATACCGACACACCGCCTCCAAGTTGTCGTGATCGACTGTCCTACAACCAATGGTCTTTTAGCGATCCTTCCAATCCATTACAAGCCCAGCAAGGTTTGGCGACCCTCAGCTACCTGGATAAGAATGGAACGGGACGGCCGGATCGAGGTATTGTTTTCGGCAATACAAGCTCTCTCTCACTTCCCGCTCTGTCTAGTAACGATAAACGGATCATGGGTTTTCCTGCTTTTCGCCCCGAACAGGGATTGATTCTCACTCATAACGCACCTCCCAACGGTTACTTTGCCAGCAAAGGTCTAGTTTCCAATTACACTCTGGTCATGGACGTACTCTGGCCAAGCAAAAGTACGCGCAGGTGGCGGGCACTTTTACAAACCTCCAGTGAAAACTCAAATGATGCAGACTGGTTCGTAGATGATACAGAGCAGGGTGGCCTCGGAATCACAATCCTTTCTGGAAGCGCATATTTTGGCTCTTTGCCTGCTGATAGCTGGCACCGAATCGCACTCGTTGTCCGTGCTGCAAATTCTGGCGGAACGCTACAGTATTATATTAATGGACGTCTAGTCGGTGAGCACAAGCATGCAAGACAACGTTGGGCGCTGGCAGACACGGCTTTGCTGTTTGCTGATGACTCCCACCAGACAGCGAACGGTTATGTAGCCAACATAATTTTTGCCGACTATGCAATGAGCAAATCTGAAATAGACTCTTTGGCTAAGGTTGTGGGCAGCCTATAGCAATCTTTATCCTCTGTACCACTCCCTGGACAGTAGTGATTCAGGATAGATATTGCTATATACTTCGTCCTACGTTATTTCAGTTAAATCCTGAGGCCATCTTCTTGTTTTCCTATGAATAATCCACCCTCATGGCCAAACAACCTGAACAAACCTGGCGGGCAGATGAAGCCATCACACCCTGCAAAACCACAACTGCGGATGAGCAGATGAGTTCAAAAAACCGGGGGTATAAGCCAGAGCTGCGACATAAAAGCCAGGTTCAGAACAATGACAGCGCGAATGGGCGTGAAAATTCAATATCGTCCGAGGAGCCCGTCAGCCCTCCCATCGGCAACAGAAGAACGCGAGCCGAGCAACGCCTGGAACCGATAGCGGATAATTCCCCCATGCCCGCAACACCCTCTTGGGCAAATTATCTGAACAAACTGGGTGAACAAGTGTTGTCAGAGGATAAAGGCGAACATCAGAAGTTCAACGCGCCCGCAGAACCGCAACTGTCAGGTAACGCTCAAAATGATGGCGGCACGAATATCAGGCAGCGCGTGAATTCGATATCGCCCGATGAATCAGCCAGCCTCCCCATCGGCAACAGAAGAACGCGGGTTGAGCAAGCACCTCAGGCTCCGATAGTACGCATCTCGCCCAACGCGCACGAAACACCCTACTGGTCAGATTACCTGAATAAACTGGGCGAACCGCTAAAGCCTCCCCTACTCGCAAAACCACAACCGTTTGATGCAGATGCGCAAATATCGTCAGCGACCGAAGATCAGCAGCCCACCGCGCACCGGGAACTGCCCTACGATACCATGGATCACAACGATGGCAGCGAGAATGCCAGACGGTACGAAAATTCAGCTTCTTCCAATGAGACGGCTCATATCCCCATCGGAGATAGAAGAACACAGAAGGGACAACGCCACGACACTAGCGCGCAGCCAGTCATTCATCAAACCAGAGCTTCCTATTGGTCGTCCTTGCTGAACGGTTTGCTAACGCTACTCAAACGTCCGGCGGTTTCGAAAAATCTCTCCGGCACGGGAGACCATCCGGTCGAAACTGATGCGGCCTTTCATACCAAAATTTCACTGGGAATATGGGGCTATTATTTCGCCGTCAAGCTAGCCCTGTTCTGGATGGACTTAATCCCCTTTCATCCACTGGAAAACCTGGCCCTGGCGCTATTTATTTTATTCTCCAGTCGCAGTCTTTTTCTACACAGAATCAAAAATACCCTCATTTTTGTAGCCGCCCTGGCCCTGCTCTACTATGACACATGGTTACCACCCATCGGCAATGTGGTGTCGCAGGCATCCTCGCTGTCAGATTTTAAATTTATTTACCTTGTTGAATTAATATCACGCTTCATCAGCCTGCCCGTCATCGCCATCCTGCTCACAGTCTGTCTGTCGTATTGGATCGTGTCATATCGCTTGCGGGTTGGCACACTGATCATCGTCTGCCTCGCGGCTTTATACCTGTTCGAGCATCCCGTCCCCATGCTGGTTGCAGAGCAGGCACCCAGCTTGCAGCAAAGCACAACGACTTACCTACCCAATTCGGATATAAACAAAGCCGAGCAAATCTTCTTTGACAATGAAGCACAACGCTCTATCTGGTTACCCATTCCTCAGGCGGATGCCGTGCCATTCGATGTGATTTTTATACAGGTTTGTTCGCTTTCATGGGACGACCTGCGTTACGTGGGCCTGGATCAACATCCCTTGTGGCAGCGTTTCGATATGTTGCTGACAAAATTCAATTCAGCCGCATCTTACAGCGGGCCGGCTGCCATACGCCTGTTACGCGCCACCTGTTGTTACGTCCCGAACTAATTCAGGCTCATCAACCCGGCCTATTTGAGGCGTGACAGCTGAGTTTGTCCCGTGTGGCAATCGGAGTAACTCGCTTCTCATATAAAGCGCGACACGAAGGCAACTAAAC
>Ga0209231_1000717_pt1 | contig 16178 bp, 7 predicted proteins | sample Deesub45470m_DNA_FD_188086 | JGI IMG/M metagenome (GOLD analysis project Ga0209231, IMG submission 188086) | Deep subsurface microbial communities from North Pacific Ocean - 450_OLKR46/470m Metagenome (SPAdes) (version 2) | ecosystem: Environmental > Terrestrial > Deep subsurface > Unclassified ... | reverse complement strand
GGGTCCCGCCGCGACACGGAACCGGCCGACATAGCTGTCGTCGCCGATCCGATAGACGGCATAGGCATTGTCGCCCTGGCTCGACACCAGCACATAACCGCCCTTCTCGCCGACCATGGCGATCGCGACGCCTTCCGCATCGGCGACGATGGCCTTGCCGTCGGCCGCCGCGATCTTGATCGGTGCGATTGCGCCGGACGCCTTCGCATCGAACTTCCAGAGTCCGACATCCTCTTCGGCAACATAGAGGACACCGGTGCGATCGTCGGCGGCGCAGCCCTCCGACTGGGTCCCGAGCTTCATCGTTCGGACGATCCTGCCGGTCGGCTGGGCACCGCTCATATCGAGCGCGACCTGGTTGATCGTGCCATCCTTGAGGACGATGAATGCGTAGGTGCCGACGGTGTCGCGGTAGAGGCAGACGCCATAAGCCTCGCCCTGCCCCGCCGCGACGGTACCGAGCGCGGTGAGCTTGGCGGTTGCAGTGTCGAGCCGGAACAGCGCCAACTTGGCCTGCCCTACATCGTTCCGATCGCTGGCGACGACGAGCACGCCTGTCCTGCCGTTGATCGCGACGCTGGCCTTCAGATCGACATTGTTGACGCGGCCCGCATCCAGAAAGTCGCGGACCTTGCCATCGAGGCCATAAACGTAGAGCCCCGCCTTCTTGTCGGTACCGATGATCAGGCTCGCGGCCGGATCGGCGGCGTTCCGCCAGATGGCGGGATCATCGGCGGCATCGGCATTGGCGGTTCCGACCGGCGTGGTTTCCGCGCGCGCCGCCAGGCTGACCGCCGGAGACGACAGCGCGATACGCCGCTCGACCGGTATTTCCTGCGCGGCGCAGCCCCCGAGGGAGGCTGCCACCGCGATCGTCAGGGCCAACCGCATCAGAAGTTCGCCGTCACGCCGAACTTGGCGGTCCAGCTATATTCTTCATATTGCAGCAGGCGGCGGCCCGAGTTGAGGTTCTGATAGGCAAAGTAGGGCCGATCGGTCACGTTCACCCATTCGGCAAAGACGCGGATGTTGTCAGTAATCCTGTACTTGCCGCTCAGGTCGAGCTGGAAGTGGCTAGAAACATAGCGGTCCGACGTCGGATCGCCGCCCAGCTCGTCCAGATATTTGTCGCGGAACGTCCCGGCAGCGCGCAGGCTGAGCGGCCCCTTTTCATAGCCGAGCACAAGGTTGAGCGTGTGCTTGGACGAGGCCGGCAGAGGAATGCGGCGCGGATCGGTGATGTCGCCGTCGGCGTACACCCGGCCCTTGGCATCGGTGTAGGTGTAGTTGACCTGGGTCAGCAGTCCGTCGAACGGCGCCGGCAGGAAGCTGTAGACCTGACTGTAGCTGAACTCGAGGCCCTTCACCGTCGCCTTCGGACCATTGGCGAAGGTGGTCGCCTGGTCGAGGGTCACGCCATTGTAGACGACGTCCTGATTGGTGATCTCGACGACATAATCCTTGATCGTCTTGTAGAACAGACCGGCCGAGATCGCAGCGTTACGACCGAAATAATATTCGACCGCAAGATCTGCGTTCCACGCCTTGTACGGCTTGAGATCAGGGTTGCCGAACTCGCCCTCATTGTCCTCGATCACCGCGCGCGGCGCGAGGTTGGACAGCTTCGGACGAACCAGGCTCTTATAACCCGCCGCGCGCAGCACGACGTTGCGAACCGGCTCGTACCGGACGGTGAAGCTCGGCAGCACATCGGTGTAGGTGCGCTTGAAGCTCTGCGGCAGGATGAAGACAGTGTCCTCATCCACCTCGACACCCTGATACTCGTTGCCCTCCTCGACCAGGGTCAGCTGATTGCCCGTAATCTTGTTGCGGGTCCGCTCGACGCGGACGCCACCAATGAGGCGGACCTTGTCGCTGTCCCACCGGCCCAGCAGGTAACCGGCGGTGATGTCTTCGTCGACGCGGTAATCGGATTCGGCCGACGCCGCGTCGGTATCGAACTGGTTCAGTTCGAAACTGCCGAGATTGTCGCGGAAGAAAGAGCGAAACGCTTTCTTCGAGGGCACCGGATCGATCGATGCCAGGCCGTAATCCTGCTGGCCAGCAAATTCTGCCAGGGTCAGGTCGCCGTCATAGCCGTCATAGATATCGAAGGTCGCATTATAGGTCTTCTTGCGCCAGCGCTGCTTGGCACCCGCCTGGACGGTGAAGACGCCGCCGTCGGTTGCGAACTCGCGGGAGATGTCGGCCTTGATCGCGAATTCCTCGTCCTGCGCATCGCTCAGCGTGGTGTGCTCGACCTTGTCGAACTCATATTCGCTCGGGTCGAGGAACGCCGCCTGACCGGCGGTGATCGCGTAGCTGGTGAGCTTCGGACGGCTATAGTCGAACGTCACGCCGAACTCGCCCGGATCTTCGAACTTCCGTTCGAAAACGACGGGATCGATCGAACCCTTCTCACGCTCGGACGACTTGGCCCAGCTTGCCATGTAAACGGCCCTCCACGGACCGGTCTCGGTCTCGCCGCCGGCCACAAAGGAACGGATCTTCTGCGATTCGAAGCGGTCCTTCAGGTCGCGCTGGACGCTGATCTCGCCGTCGTCCGACGCGAAGCTGGCGGAAGTGCCGGTGCTGCTGCTCGGCGCTTCGTCCATTTCGAAGGTCAGGCGGCGGCGGTATTCCTGGTCGTCGAACTGGCTGTAGAGGCCGCGCGCATAGAGCTTGGTGGTCTCGCCCACCTTGAAATCGAACGACAGCGATGCGCTGATGCGCTTGCGGGTGACATCATAGTCGCGATATTCGACGGTGTCGGCATAGGCGTTGCCATTGTCGTCGATGTCCCAGCCATCCATCTCCATATTGTCGGTCGCAAAGCGACGGCGATAATAGGACAGGCCGCCCGATACGCCGATGGCGTCGCTCAGCTTGGTCGAGAAGTCGAAGCTGCCCTTGGGCGACGTCTTTTCCGTAAGGTCGTTGTAGCTGCCCTCGGCCGACACCTTGAACAGGTCTTTCTTGCGATCGAAGGCGCTGGTGGTCTTGATGTCGATCGTGCCGCCGATCGTATCGGCGTCCATGTCGGGGGTCAGCGACTTCTTCACCTCGATCGATTCGATGATATCGCTCGAGATAACATCCAGCGCGACCGATCGGACGTCGGATTCCGGGGCAGGCAGCCGAACGCCGTTGACGGTGGACGAGTTCAGCTCGGGATCGAGGCCGCGGATCGAGACGAAGCGGCCTTCGCCCTGGTCGTTGAGGATGTTGATGCCCGGCAGGCGTCGCAGCGATTCCGCAACATTCTGATCCGGGAACTGGCCGATCGCATCGCGGGTCAGGACGCTCTCGACACCGTCGGCGGCACGCTGGCGTGAGAGGGTGCTGGCCTGGTTGGCAACCTGGCCGATCACCACGATCGAGCCGGCGTCGCTGCCTCCGAGCGCGATGTCGGCATAGGTGTCGCCGCTTGCACCGACCTGGACGTTGGTCCGCACGGTGTCGACGCCGATATAGCTCGCCTCCACCGTGTAGGTGCCGGCCGGCACGTCGGGGAAGCGGTAGCGGCCATCGCGCGACGCTTCGGCCGAGCGGCCGAGTTCGACGATACGGACCTGGGCGCTTTCGAGCGCGCGCGTGCCCGATGCGTCGGAAACGGTACCAACAATCGTACCCGCCATCGCCGACGCGGAAAATACCAGCCCAAGCGCGATGGCGGCGCGGCTCGCGCCGTACAGAACCCGTGTCATTACAGTCTCCCTTTTTGGTTGGGAGGCCGACTGACAGCGGGTGATGACACCACAGCGACGCTGAAGAGTCAGTTTTGTTTCAAAGTGTCGGTGTGCCCCCTACGCGCCACTATGTTGCATTGCGTTGCAACATAGCTTCACCGAGGGGTCAGAAAGCATCCCCATATGGACGGCGCTGCACCGCACATTTCGGCGCTGCCACGATAGACTGCTCCCTGCTTCATCACGAAGGCCGGCGTCTCCAGCGCGCGGATGTCGGTCAGCGGATCACCGTCGACCGCGATGATGTCGGCGTAGAAGCCTGCTGCCACCTGTCCGAGATCCTTCGGACGGCGCAGCAACCCGGCGCCGACGACAGTCGCCGCCTGGATCGCCTGCATCGGGCTCATGCCGTAACGGACCATCACGGCGAACTGTTTCGCGTTGTCACCATTGGGATAGACGCCGCCATCGGTGCCGAAGCTGAGCTTGATCCCCATGCGGTTGGCCTTGCGGAAATTCTCTCGCTGGATGTCGCCGACGTCGCGGTCCTTTTGCAGCGACTCCTCCGATACCCCGTTCTTCTTGCCTTCGGATTGGGTGTAGTCGGTGTTGTAGATGTCCATCGACAACACCGTGCCCGCAGCCTTGGCCATCTTCAGCCCTTCATCGTCGATCAGGCTGGCATGCTCGATCGAATCGGCGCCGGCGCGGATGGCGACCTTGATGCCGTCGGCGCCGTGGGCGTGGACGGCGACCGGACGATCGTGGAGATGCGCCTCGGTGACGATCGCGGTCGCCTCGTCCTGCGAATATTGCTGTGCTCCAGGCTTGTCGCCGCGCGAGAAGACGCCGCCGGTGCCGCAATATTTGATGTGATCGGCGCCATATTTGATGTTCCGGCGGACGGCGGCACGAACCGCGTCGGTGCCATTTGCGACGCCCTCGCCTTCATGCCGATATTCGGGCGCGAGATGGTTGTCGTCGCAGTGGCCACCGGTGATGCCGAGTGCCGGGCCCGATGCGAAGATGTGCGGGCCGGCAATCTCGCCCGCATTGATCCCGTCCTTCAGCGCCACATCCGAATAGCCCGACGAACCGACGTCGCGGATCGTCGTGAAGCCGGCCAGCAAGGTGCGGCGGGCATTGGCGACACCGGTCACCGCCTGCCGCGGCACGGATAGATGATAGGACTCATAAGGGCTCGTGGTGGGATCTCCGGTAATATGGGTGTGCGTATCGATCAGCCCCGGCAATACTGTCTTGCTCGACAAGTCGATGAACGAAATTCCAGCGGGGATCGTGATGCTGGCCATCGGACCGACGCTGGTGATCCGGCCGCCGGTAACGATGATGATCTGGTCGATCAGCACGGTCCCGCGCGCGACGTCGATCAGGCGGCCCGCCTTGATCGCCACGGTGCGCTCCTGCGCCTGCGCCGGAACCATCCACGCCAGCACGATCGCCGTTCCCGCAATCCATCCCAACCGCATTCCCCGTCTCCGAACTGTGTCTTTTCAACAACGTTACTGTGCTGCGGTACGGCGGTCGACGCAACTGCTGACATGGCTGTTGACACATTCCGGTGCAGGGTTTCTTCTCGTGTAACAGGGGCGAAACGAGGCGAGTGGTGGGCGCAGGGGGACAGGCGAATACGGCCGATCTGAAGACCGCGCTGGACCATGCCCGCGGACTGTTGTTGCATGAGCCCGCGCTTGCCGCCGAGCAGGCCGGCGAAATCCTGAAAGTCATTCCCAACCAGGCCGATGCGATGCTGTTGCTGGCCGAGGCTCGCAATCGATCGGGAGACCCTGCAGGGGCCCTGGCGGTCGCCGAGCGGCTCGTCTCGGCCATGCCCGGCCATGCCGGCGCCTGGCGGCTGATCGCCGGCTTGCAGCGTGCTGCGGGCGACGACCGTGCCGCCCAGGCCGCGACAGCCCACGAGCTCGCAGCCGCGACCAGCGATCCCCGGCTTATTCGCGCCGGGCGCGCACTGATCGCGAACGACATTCCGCAGGCCGAAGCCCTGCTGCGCCAGGCCTTGCGCGACAATCCGACAGATATCGCCGCGATCCGCATGCTGGCGGAGGTCGCGGGCCGCATCGGCCGCTACCGCGACGCCGAGGTCCTGCTGCTTCGCGCGCTCGAGTTGGCGCCCGAGTTCGACGCCGCCCGCCATAACCTCGCGATCATTCTGTTCCGGCAGGCGCGGCCGGCCGATGCGCGGATCGAGGTCGAGCGGCTGCTCGCCCGCGATCCCCGCGACCGTGCCGCCCGCAATCTCCTCGCGGCGATCCTCAGTCAGCTCGGCGACCATGACGCCTCGATCGCCCTTTATGACGAACTGCTGGCCGAGCATGACGGCCATCCCTGGCTGTGGTTGAGCCATGGCCATGGCCTGAAGACGATCGGGCGCACCGCCGACGCGATCGCCGCCTATCGCCGCGCGGTGGCGATTCGGCCCGAAACGGGCGAAGCCTGGTGGAGTCTCGCCAACCTCAAGACCTTCCGCTTCAGCGATGCCGATGTCGCCGCAATGCGCGCCGCGCTCGGCAGCAGGACGCTGACCCAAGACGACCGCGCCCAACTCGATTTCGCGCTGGGCAAGGCGCATGAGGATCGTGGCGAGGACGACACTGCGCTGGACCATTATCTGGCCGGCAACGCGATGCGACGGCGCATGGTCCCTTATCGGGCCGACGATACGACCGAGCATGTCGATCGCTCCGCATCCTTCTTCACTGCAGCGTTCTTCGCCGCACGGGAAGGCTGGGGCTGTCCGGCGCGCGATCCGATCTTCGTGCTGGGCATGCCGCGATCGGGATCGACGCTGATCGAGCAGATCTTGTCGAGCCACAGTGCCGTCGAGGGCACCAGCGAACTCGCCGACATCGGGGCGATCGCCAAGCGGCTGAGCGGCCATGCCCGGCGGGGCGACGCATCGCCCTACCCCGACAATCTCGCCGCTCTAACGCGCGAGGAGGTTCGCGCGCTGGGCGAGGACTATATCGAGCGCACCCGCGTCCACCGCCACAGCGACAGGCCGCGCTTCATCGACAAGATGCCGAACAACTGGGCGCATGTCGGATTGATCCGGCTGATCCTACCCAATGCGACGATCATCGATACGCGGCGCCATCCGATCGGCAATTGCTGGTCGGTCTTCAAACAGAACTTCGCCCGTGGCCATGCCTATGGTTATGACCTGGCCGATCTCGGCCGCTATTATGCCGATTATGTGCGGATGATGGCCCGCTTCGACGCCGAGCAGCCGGGTGCCGTCCACCGCGTCGTCTACGAGGCGATGGTCGCCGACAGCGAGCGCGAGATACGGGCACTGCTGGCCGCAGCCGGGCTATCGTTCGAGCCGGCATGCCTGGCCTTTCACAAAACCGAGCGAGCGATCCGCACGCCCAGCTCCGAACAGGTCCGACAGCCCATCTTCACGGAGGCGGTCGATCAATGGCAGCGCTTCGCCGACCGGCTGGCGCCGCTGCACGATATATTGGGAGGCCTCGTCGAGGAATATCCCGCAATCAGGGTGGAAGAGGACGCCTGACCAACCACAAAAAGGGGGTTTGATGATGCGAACTGGGAGCAAGACACTGCAGCGCGGCATCGGGAGCGCGCTGGCCGTCATTCTCGCCGCGACGGCGCTGACGCCGGCCACGGCGCAAACGCCGGCCGACAATGGCATCACCGACGATGCGGATATCGTGGTGACCGCCCAGAAGCGGGCCGAGAATCTGCAGGATGTGCCGCAGTCGATCCAGGCCTTCGGCACCCAGACGCTCGATCGCTACAATGTGTCGAGCTTCGCCGACGTGCAGAAGCTCGTTCCCAGCCTGAGCTTCCAGACATTGCAGCCCGGCAACACGACCGTATATTTCCGCGGTGTTGCCAGCGGCGGCGACGGCAACCATTCCGGCTCGCTCCCCTCCGTCGGCGTGTATCTGGACGAGCAGCCGATCACGACGATCGGCGGCACGCTCGACATTCACATCTATGACATGGAGCGGATCGAAGCGCTGTCGGGCCCGCAGGGCACCCTGTACGGCGCCTCATCGCAGGCCGGCACGATCCGCTACATCACCAACAAACCCGATGCGAGCGCCTTCGACGCCGGTGCCGATTTCGAAGTGAACAGAGTCAAGAAAGGCGGCACGGGGGGCAAACTGGAGGGCTTCGTCAATCAGCCGCTCGGTGAAAATGCGGCCATTCGCATCGTCGGCTTCTACCGCAAGGATGCGGGCTATATCGACAATGTCGCCGGAACCCGCAGTTTCACGAGCGGCGTGACGATCAACAACGCCGATGTCGTCGAGAAGAACTATAACGATGTCGAGACCTATGGCGGCCGCGCCGCACTGAAGCTCGATCTCGACGACAATTGGACGGTGACCCCCACCATCCTCTATCAGCGGCAGAAGGCGAATGGCTTCTTCGGCACCGACGATCAGGTCGGCGACCTCCAAGTCCAGCATTTCGGTGACGAGTATCGCAAGGATGAGTTCTGGCAGGCCGCTCTGGCGGTGCAAGGCAAGATCGCCGATTTCGACCTGACCTATGCCGGCGCCTATCTGGACCGCGATATCGACCAGTTCAGCGATTATACCGATTATGCCGTCGCCTACGATGTTCTCTACGTTCAGACCGGCGGCAGCTTCTCCAGCTATTTCACCAATAATGCCGGCGCCTATGTCGATCCGAGCCAGCACATCCTGGGCGCTGATCGCTACAAGAAGATGAGCCATGAATTGCGGCTCGCATCGCCGTCCGACAAGCCGTTCCGAGTGATCGGCGGCCTGTTCTACCAGCGCCAGAGCCACGGCATCCTGCAGGACTACCAGATTTTCAACCTGGCCGACGCGACGTCGGTCAACGGTATGCCAGGCACGGTATGGCTGACCCAGCAGAAACGCGTCGATAAGGACTATGCGGCTTTCGGCGAAGCTTCCTACGACATCACCCGGCAATTGACGCTGACCGGCGGCTTGCGCGTCTTCAAATATGATAACTCGCTGTTCGGCTTTTTCGGCTTCGGCGATGGCTATAGCAGTCGCACGGGCGTGGGCGCCTGCTACACCGACGGCAGTGGCAATTTTCTCGGCCCGATCCGCGATGGATCGCCCTGTACGAACCTCGCCGAAGTCGTCAACGGCAAGCTCAAGCCGAAGCACGCCAAGGGCAACGGCGTGACGCATCGTGTCAACCTGTCCTGGAAACCCACAGACGATTCGCTGCTCTACGCGACATGGTCGCGCGGCTTCCGTCCGGGCGGCATCAACCGTCGCGCCACGGTGGCCAACTATGATTCCGACTATCTGACGAATTATGAAATCGGTTGGAAATACACGACGTCGGATGGGTCGCTGCGGATCAATGGCGCGGTGTTCATGGAGGATTGGAAGAAGTTCCAATATGCCTTCCTGGGCGCGAACAGCTTCACCGAAATCCACAACGGACCCAATGCCCGGATCAAGGGGGTCGAATTCGACGTCACCCTGCGGCCGACACGCGGCATGAGCTTCGGAATCTCCGGTACCTATGTCGATGCCAAGACCCGCAAGAACCTCTGCGCGATCGACGATCCCACGGGGCTGTGCGATCCGGCCATCGGCAATTCGATCGTGTCGCCCAAGGGTACGCGCCTGCCGGTGACGCCGAAAATGAAGCTGAACCTTAACGGCCGCTATGATTTCGCAGTCGGCGAGTACAGGGCGCATGTGCAGGGCGTACTGGTTTATGCCGATGATGCGACGTCGGATCTACGCGTACCGTTTGCAGAGGCGATCGGTAAGCTGCCGTCCTACATGACGGCGGACTTCGCGGCGGGCCTCGATTTCGGGCGGTTCAACGCCGAAGCCTTTATCCGCAATGCGTTCGATTATCGGGGCCAGAACAGCCGCAGCATTCCGTGCGGCCAGTGTCTGATCCGGCCCTATGCCTTCGTGACCCAACCGCAGACCATAGGCCTGCGTGTCGGTTTCCAATACTGAACCGAACGGTAACAGCGGGTGGCGGCCATTCGCTGCCGCCCGCACCTTCGTGACCGGCGATCATTCACCGTATCAGCCGGAAGCACTCGAAAGCGTCAGCCGAAGAACCTGCCGAGCCCACGATCGCTCAGGATCGCCTGGGCCGCATTATGCCCCGGCGCACCGGTGACGCCGCCGCCGGGATGGCTGCCCGCACCACACATATAGAGGCCCTTCACCGGCCCGCGATAATCGCCATGTCCCAGGATCGGCCGCGCCGACCACAGCTGGTCGAGCGACATATGGCCGTGCATGATGTCGCCACCGACGAGGCCGAAGGTCCGTTCGAGATCGAGCGGCGACAATATCTGTCGTCCGACCACCGATTTGGCGAAACCGGGTGCCTGCGCTCGTCGTCCCAACTTCGCCCGTCCGGCAGTTCGGGAGCGAATTGTTGGCAGAAGAGACTCGCGACATGCTGGCCCGGCGGTGCGAGGCTGTCATCGACGGTCGATGGGATCAGCATCTCGACGATAGGCCGCTTCGACCATCCGAACACCCGCGCGTCGGCAAAGGCACGGTCCATATAATCGAGGGTGGGTGCGATGATGATGCCGCTCTGATGATGTTCGCCTTCGCCCGGCAGCGCTGAAAAATTGGGCAATTCGGACAGGGCGACGTTCATGCGGAAGGTACCGGACCCAGCCTTGAAACCCTTCATCCGGCGCTTGAAATCGGTATCGAGGTCGCCATCGTCGACCAGCTTTCGGTAGAGCAGCCCGGCTCCGACGTTCGAAGCCACGACCGGCGCCATATGCTCGGCGCCGTCTTCCGTCCGGACGCCGACCGCGCGGCCATTGTCGACCAGCAATTTCTCCACCGCGGTGTCGGTCTCGATGATGACGCCAAGCTCCTCGCAGGCGGCCTTCATCGCTTGGGTGATCGCCCCCATCCCGCCGATCGCGTGGCCCCAGGCCCCTTTCTTGCCGTTCACCTCGCCGAAGACGTGGTGGAGCAGGACATAGGCCGATCCCGGCGTGTCGGGGCTGGCATAATTGCCGACGACCGCGTCGAAGCCGAAGGCGGCCTTGATCGCATCATGGTCGAACCAGCCATCGAGGAAGGTCCGCGCGCTCTTCACGAACAGGTCGAGCATGTCGCGCTGGGCCGGTAGCCCCGCCATCGCGATCTTGCGCCCCTGCGCCGCCGCCTTGAACAGTTCGGTGACGCCGCCGCCGGCATTGGGCGGGATCCTGAGCGCGAGATCGCGCAGCACGTCGGCCACGCCTTCGAGCGCGTCATAATAGGCCGGGAGCGTCTCCGCGTCCTTCACCGAGAAGCGCCGGAACTCGGCCTGGGTGCGTTCGAGTCCGCCACCGAGCTTGAGGTAGCCGCCATCCTCGAGCGGGAGGAAATTGGAGATCGGCCGCTCGACGATCTTCAGCCCGCGCTGATGGAGCTTCATGTCGGCGATGACGCGCGGCTGCAGCAGGCTGACAGTGTAGCTGGCGACCGAATTGCGGAAGCCGGGGTGGAATTCCTCGGTCACGGCTGCGCCGCCGACGGTGCTGCGCCGTTCAAGAATGCGGACCTTCAGTCCCTTGCGCGCCAGGTAGAAGGCGCAGACGAGCCCGTTATGACCGCCACCGATGATGACGACGTCCTGCTTCGTGGTCATGCGATATGCCCCGCTTCGCTGTTCGCGCTCCACCCCGCCGGCGGCCGGGTCGGCAGGCGCGTCTCCGGGATCAACGTCCGCATCTTGTGCGCGAAGCTCTTCAGACACACCTCCCCGTTGCCAAGTGGCCCTTGCGTATAGCTTTGCGTCGCCATGCCCTCCTGCACCCGCGCCACCAGCCGGGTGTCCTCGGCGTTGACCAGACGGTTGATCCGCCAGTTCAGATAGCGTGCCGCCTTCATCTCTCGCCGCTCGTCGGGGAGGACATAGGCGATCTCGCGGATCATCGTTTGGGTCGGGGAGATCGGAATGAACTGCATGAAGTCGATCTGGTCCGGATAGATGTCGAATGCGGTGTTCGGCCACAGCTTGAAATAGATCCACAGCCGCTGCCGGTCGGCCGGCAAATGCTCCACCTCGGGCAGATATTTGCGGTAAAGCGCTTCCGAAGAACCGCCCGGGACACCCTGGAGCAGCGGGCCCCACATCTTGTCGACCCAGGCCTCGGCCTCGATCCCGTAACCGGGCCCGAACAACCGCTTCAGGCCCGGATGCGCGACCGGGATGTGGAGGCCGTCCGAATAATTGTCGGCGATGTTCTTCCAGTTGACGGTGCGCGGCCGCATGACGACGCGGCCGAGCGCCTTCATCTCCTCGAAGCGATAGGGAGCGACCTCCTCTTCATAGGGCGCCATCATCTCCGCGACCGACGGTCCCACCCCTTCGATGTTGACGAAGATGAAGCCGCGCCACAGCTCGACCGGGAAGCTGTGCAGGCCATAATCAGCCATGTCGAACGCCGGATAGTCGCGCTTGCCCGGCACGCCGGTCAGGCGGCCGTCGAGCTCATAGGCCCAGGCATGATAGGGGCAGACCAGCTTCTTGGCACAGCCTTCGGCGCCGTCGAGCAGGCGGGCCGCACGGTGGCGGCAGACATTGGAGAGCGCACGCACACCGCCATCATCGCCGCGCACGACGACGATCGATTCATGGCCGATCTCCAGCGCTTGCCAGTCGCCCGCCTGGGGAATGTCGTTCAGATGGCAGACGAGTTGCCACGATCGGCGGAAAATCCGCTCCTGCTCGAGCGCGAAGACCTCGGCATCATGGTAGGTCCAGCCGGGCAACCCGAAATTCGCATCGGGATCGGCCGCCGATCCCATATTCTTCACGACCCGCAATGTCATCAGACGCGCCCCAGATCCGGCGTCGATCGCCGCAAACATCCATGTCAGCAGACTGCCCGGATCGGCCCGAAAGCGCAAATGAAAGCCGCTTTTCCGCACTGCAACATGATCCTTGCACGCCGCACGCGCTGCGATACACTCGATCCGTCATTAGGGTCTGTCGGGGGAGTCGCGACCATGAACCGCAACAGCGCCAGCGCATCCTTGCCCAAGCCCGCGCAGCGAAGCACCGATCCGTCCGATCTCGCCGGAGAGATCGTCGAGCGGCTGACCTACCGGATCGGCAAGAATGCCACGGCCGCCAAGAGCCATGACTGGCTGGCCGCAACGATTCTGGTGATCCGTGACCGGGTGATCGACCGTTGGATCGCCAGCACGCAGGAAACCTACGAGGCGGGCGGCAAGCGGGTCTATTATCTAAGCCTCGAATTCCTGATCGGGCGGCTGATGCGCGACGCGATCTCCAATCTCGGCCTGATGGACGAGATGCGGGATGCTCTAGCCCTGCTCGGCGTCGATATCGACATGATCCGTGAACTGGAGCCCGACGCGGCGCTCGGCAATGGCGGCCTCGGCCGCCTCGCCGCCTGCTTCATGGAGTCGCTCGCCTCGGTCGATATCCCGGCCTACGGCTATGGCATCCGCTATGTGAACGGCATGTTCCGGCAGGAGATTTCCGACGGCTGGCAGGTCGAGCTGCCCGAAACCTGGCTTACCCACGGCAATCCATGGGAGTTTGAGCGTCGCGAGGCGAGCTACGAAATCGGCTTTGGCGGCATCGTCGAATTGGCCGCCGCGGACGGTAGCGGCGATGACGCCCGGCGCTGGAAACCGCAGGACCGCTTTATCGCGACCGCTTTCGACACGCCGGTGGTCGGCTGGCGCGCCAACAGGGTGAATACGCTGCGGCTGTGGACCGCGCAGCCGATCGACCCGATCCTGCTCGAAGCCTTCAACGCCGGCGATCATATCGGCGCGCTGCGCGAGAGCAACAAGGCGGAGTCGCTGACCCGCGTCCTCTATCCGGCCGATTCCCATCAGGCGGGCCAGGAATTGCGCCTGCGCCAGGAATATTTCTTCTCCTCCGCCTCGCTGCAGGACATCGTCCGCCGCCACATCCAGTATTTCGGCGACATCCGCACCCTCCCCGACAAGGCCGCAATCCAGCTCAACGACACCCATCCCGCGGTATCGGTCGCCGAACTGATGCGGATACTGATCGACCTGCACGGCATCTCGTTCGCCGAGGCCTGGGACATCACCAGGCGCACCTTCGGCTACACCAATCACACCCTCCTCCCCGAGGCTCTGGAGAGTTGGCCGGTCCACCTGTTCGAACAGTTGCTGCCCCGGCACATGCAGCTGGTTTATGCCATCAATGCCAAGCTGTTGATCGAGGCGCGCCGCGAGCACGGCTTCGACGACGCCGCGATCAGCGCGATCTCGTTGATCGACGAGGGCGGCGAGCGGCGAGTCCGGATGGGCAACCTCGCCTTCGCCGGCTCGCACAGCGTCAACGGCGTGTCGGCGCTGCACACCGAGCTGATGAAGGAGACCGTCTTCGCCAGCTATCACCGGCTCTATCCCGACCGGATCAACAACAAGACCAACGGCATCACGCCCCGCCGCTGGCTGATGCAGTGCAATCCCGAGCTCACCAGCCTCATCCGCGAAGCGATCGGCGACGCCTTCCTCGACGATGCCGAGCAGCTTCGCCCGCTCGAGCAGTTCGCCGAGGATGCCGCCTTCCAGCAGAAATTCGCCGCCGTGAAGCTGGGCAAGAAGGTCACGCTCTCGAACCTGATCGGCGCGCGGATGGGCCTGAAAGTCGATCCGACCGCGATCTTCGACACCCAGATCAAGCGGATCCACGAATATAAGCGGCAGTTGCTGAACATCGTCGAGGCCGTTGCGCTCTACGATCAGATCCGATCGCATCCCGAGCGCGACTGGGTGCCGAGGGTCAAGCTGTTCGGTGGCAAAGCGGCGCCGAGCTATCACAACGCGAAACTCATCATCAAACTGGCCAACGACGTCGCCCGGGTGATCAATCATGATCCGGCGGTTCAGGGCCTGCTGAAGGTCGCCTTCCTTCCCAATTACAATGTCTCGATGGCGGAGATCATGATGCCCGCCGCCGACCTGTCCGAACAAATCTCGACGGCCGGGATGGAGGCTTCGGGCACGGGTAACATGAAGTTCGCGCTCAACGGCGCTCTGACGATCGGCACCCTCGACGGCGCCAATGTCGAGATGCGCGACCATGTCGGGGCCGAGAACATCATGATCTTCGGGCTGACCGCGGATCAGGTAGGCAAGGCGCGCGCCGAGGGCCATAATCCGCGCGAGATCATTGAGGCGTCGCGCGAATTGAGCCAGGCGCTGCACGCGATTGGCGGCGGAGTGTTTTCGCCCGACGATCGCGATCGCTACAAGGATCTGGTCGCTGGACTGTTCGACCACGACTGGTTCATGGTTGCCGCCGACTTCGACAGCTATCACGCTGCGCAGCGATCGATCGATACGCTCTGGAACGACAAGAAGGACTGGAACGCCAAGGCAATCCGGAACGTAGCGCGGATGGGATGGTTCTCTTCGGACCGCACGATCCGTCAATATGCCGCTGAGATATGGGGCGTTCTTTGATCGGGTAGATCGACTGCACCCGTCGTATCGAGTGCAGGCAAGAAACGTGCGGGAGCAAACGTCCCTCTTCGCTCGGGACGAACGGAGTATAGAATATAACGTCCGCTCCTATCCTTCCTCCGGTCGAGATCGCGGCGCTCGTCGACGGTACCCACGCTGATCCTTTCGCGGTGCTCGGCGTTCACCCCGCCGGCGGGTGCCTGCTGGCGCGTGCCTTCATACCGGGTGCAGAGACCGTCGAAGCCCTGACCCTGGCGGGCAAAGCCGTCGGCAGCCTCTCCCGGATCGACAAGGCCGGACTGTTCGAAGGCGAACTGGCGATCCGCAAGCCACAGCCGCTCCGCTATCGCGCGGCCAATGGCGATGGCGAATGGACCGTCGGCGACGCCTATAGCTTCGGCCCGGTGCTGGGGCCGATTGACGACTATTATATCGCCGAGGGATCGCATCTGCGGCTGTTCGACAAAGTGGGCGCGCACAAGATCCATCACGAAGGCGCCGACGGCATCCACTTCGCGGTCTGGGCGCCCAATGCGCGGCGTGTCTCGGTGGTCGGGCTGTTCAACCAGTGGGACGGCCGCCGCCACGTCATGCGGCTGCGGGCCGATGCCGGCATCTGGGAGATATTCGTCCCCGATCTGGGCGCGGACGAGCCTTACAAGTTCGAGATCGTGGGTGCCGATGGCGCGCTGCTGCCGCTAAAGGCCGACCCCTTCGCCTTCCGGTCGGAACTGCGTCCTGCCACGGCCTCGATCACCACCGCGCCACTGGATCATAAATGGGGTGACGAAGCCCACAGAAGCTTCTGGAAACAGGCGGATACTCGTCGCCAACCCATATCGATTTACGAACTGCACGCCGGTTCCTGGCAGCGCGACGAGCATGGTGAGTTTCTCCATTGGGATGCCATTGGCGAACGGCTGATCCCCTATGTCGTCGACATGGGCTTTACCCATATCGAACTGCTGCCGATCAGCGAATTCCCTTATGATCCCAGTTGGGG